>Ga0308175_100000043_pt1 | contig 99090 bp, 72 predicted proteins | sample PhyCR1_3_FD_203893 | JGI IMG/M metagenome (GOLD analysis project Ga0308175, IMG submission 203893) | Soil microbial communities from UC Gill Tract Community Farm, Albany, California, United States - DLSLS.C.R1 | ecosystem: Environmental > Terrestrial > Soil > Agricultural land | place: USA...
GGGCGTTCATCGCCAGGGAGCTTCACGACCGGCAGCTACGTTCGCAACTCGTTCCGCGATCCGACATCGCAGGCCGGGTCTCTTCTCACGAGCAGGGGTGGGTCATTTCTCGCGAGCGTTGAAGCGAGCGACAGGAGTGGCGGATCCACGCGCTCGGCGAGACGCCGGGGCTACGGCGCGACGGTGCGCGCTGCGATGCGTTCACGCTCCAGTCGGGCGTCGAGATCGGCGTCGGCAGCCTCACGTTGATCGCCGAGACCCGATCCGCGATCGCCTTGCGCGGCTTCTGCGCGCGGATCCTCGGCTGGGACGCTGCTCGCCTGCCCCTCATCGACCGCGCGCTTCGATCGATCCGGATGAGCATCACCCGCCGCGCACCGCTCCTTCTGTGCGGCAAAGGGAACATGGTGCCGATCGCCCAAGCCTTGCATCGTCGCACGCTCGGTGCGGATCGGCCATTCGTCCTGTGTGACCCACGTCGCCAGAACGGCAGGGAGTCGGTCCGCTTGGTAGCCAACTACGCGACCGGTGCGGTCGCAGTCAAGATGGCCATTGGGGGCTCGCTCTGCATACGAAAAGAGCGCCTCCCGCGGGACCTCACCGCGATGCTCGCCGAGGTCCGCGAACTGGATGCCTACCTGCAGCTGATCATTTGCTCGAGCCATCAGGGTGAGAATGAGGTCTTGGCCACGCCGGTCCAGGTGCCGTCGCTCGCGCAGCGTGCCGACGAGCTTCCGCGGATCGTCGATGAGTACGCGCTCGACGCGACCTCCGCGCTGCATGTACCTCCGACGAGCTTCACCCGCGAAGATCGCGCGTGGGTGCTGGAACATGCGGCACGCTCGCTGGAGGAGATCGAAAAGGCAACCCTGCGGTGTGTCGCCGTCCGGACGTCGGCCAAGCAGGCTCACGCAGCGGAGCGACTCGGGATGACAGAGGTGTCGCTGGAGCGCTGGATGGCGCGCCGCGATGCCGCCACCACCACTCCGTGAAGCCGTGACCTACCGAACCGCGCCGAGAAAACCAGCACAGTTGCCAGCGCCCAGGCTACTTGGCGGCCCGTGGCCGCCCTGGTGCCGTTCTCAGCTCCTGAGTGGGTCGGCTCCGGCGTTCACCGCTCGCGCTACTTCGATCCGCCTTCGCGCGCAGCACCGAGGACGCCTGAGCAGGAGGCCGAGCCAATGAGGCGTCTCTTCAGCGCCCACGTGTGCAACGGGCGACTCGTCATCGAGTTGGTGCGGGGTGACGTCGACGGCGGTGACCTGCTAGACGCGGAAGAACGCGCCGAGCTCGCTCGAGAGCTGGAGGCAGCGTTCGCTGAGGAAGAGGCTCGCCAGTTGGCCGACGCGATCGTCGACACCGTCACCGACGAGCACATCAGGTGGTATCAGGAGTCAATGCCCGATTCACCGACAACGCGAGATGTCATCACGGCGGCAACATCAGACTTTCCCGTGCTCAGGTGGCTCGGTCGACGACGGATCGCGGCTACGATCAACGCTCACCCGAAGACGGTGAGGTAACATTGGAGTAAGCGGTCAGCGAGCTCATCGGGGAGCCGATGCATTGCCGCCGGTCTGGGCTCCGATGTGAAGCATCCTGGCCCACAGGCTGCCATGCTCACGGCTCGACGAGGCGATCGAGCACCCAGCAACGGGCGCCGTGCTCGCCGGGTGCATGGCAGTGCGCGATCATGTCGGCGTCGGGGCAGCCTGCCAGCAAGAGTGCGTCGCCGAGCACCGGCAGCTCGGGGAAGGCGCGGTCGTGAGCGATCCGCCGGGCGAGCGCGCGGATCATCGGCGTCGACCACGATGCAGCCGCGTCGATGCCGCGAACTCGGCAGGTCGCGAACTCGCCGCTGGCGGGCAGTCCCGCGTAGATCTTCGCGCCGGGGTGGTAGCGCGCGAGCTGTGCTGGATCGCGCGCGAGGCGTGCGCCTCGCTCGACGTCCCACAGCGTGAGCCCGTCGAGCGAGGCCAGCTCGCGATCGAACACGAGTGCGCCGCGCGGGCCCGGGAACCAGTCGAGCTCGGCGCCGGCGGTGACGTCGAACACGCGCACCGCCGCGATCAGGTGCTCGTCATCGGTGCCGTAGCCCCACACCGCGAGGCGCGTGTCGTCGAGCCACGTGAGCGGCCCGTCCCAGAAGTAGTCGCGCCAGCACAGGGTGCGGCGCGTCGGGCCATCCTCCGACTCCCACACGTTGCGGTCGAGCCACGCGTCGAGGCTCCACGTCGCGACACAACCGACCGGGTGCCACACCCAACCGTTGTCGGCGATGCGGCAGTGGCCGGGGGACACCACCAGCCCGCACTGGAAGTAGTCGAGGTAATGCGGCGGCCGCGGCTCGTCGCGGCCATAGCGCGTTGGACCACGCGGGGTCAGCAGCTCGCCCGTCGCGGCGTCAGACACGTCGAGCCGATTCCATTCGGTGGCGTGCACCACGAGCGTGCGTCCGCCGTGCTCGACGAACGCGAGCGAGAAGTCGCAGTGCTCGGCGTGGTAGTTATCGCGCGAGAGGGCCATCGTGATCCGGCCGCCAGCGAGCTCGACGATCGCGCCGGCGAGCCCGCCTCGGGCCGCGATGCCGGCGAACCGGCCGTCACGCGACACCCGCAGCGTCACCGGCTGGTCGGTGGCGAGTTCGAGCTTCGCGAGCGTACGGACGTCGCCGCGATCGGCGTCCCAGCGTACGACGCGGCCGTCGCGCGCGAGCGCGAGCCACAGCGCGCGATCTCCATCGACGATCGGCTCGACGTCGACGAAGTCGTCCGGCAGAGCCACGCGAGCATGCTCGAACGTGAGGGCGATCGGCGCGTCGAGTACCTCGGGCGTCCCGCTGATGCCGGCGAGCCCGTCGCACGACGCCTGCTCGCGGCACGTCGCGCAGATCTCGACGAGCGGCCCCGGCGTCGCCACGCACGCCGCGCACACCAGCTCGAGGTCCTTACCGCGTCCGGTGAACCGCACATGGTACGACTGCTCGCGCATGAGCAGGTGCGGGCACGCGCGGCCCACGACCGGCGCGTCATGCAGGCAGCGCGTCATCCGAACGTGTCGTCTCCGACGACCTTGGCCGCCGTTCGCGTGATCGCCTCGACGCCCTGCACGAGCTGGCCGAAGTCTCCTCGGTCGGGACAGCTCTGGGCGAGCTCGGCGAGCAGCGCGTACACGACGACGCCAAGCTCCCCCTCGGGAAACCGCTCGAAATCGGGCAGCTGCTCGATCCGGGTGACGAGCTGGCGCGCGTATGCGACGGCCTGCGTGCGGGTCACCGGAACCACGAACTGCGAGTCGCTGGTGAGACGGTCGACGAGGCTCGCCATGCCCACAGTATGTCGGCATGCGGACGAGCGCGTCGACGACGAGCACGTCGACGACGGCATGACGGATCCTTCGCCAGCGATGACGGGCGCTTGGCGGTGGCTGTTAACCAGCCTGTTAAACAGGCCCGGCCTGACCGACCCGGTCGGTTCACAGCAACCGGTCTGACCGACCCGCTGGTTAACGGGACCTGTTAACCGCTCTCTGTTCGTCTCTCCCCGGAGGGCGGTTCAGAGAGCGCGATCTCGGCTCGATCGGCACCACCACGCGCCGCTCCCGCTCTCCGGACCGCTCCCGCAGGTCCGGGCCGCACCGCCGTCCCGCTCAGAACTGCGCGAACGCTGGGGATTTCAGCGCGCCCCGTCCGGATTGGCTCGGGAGATTCGGCGTCAACCAGTGGGTCTCGGCCTTTGTTTTCAGGTAGTTCTGGCTCCGGAGGAGGGGTTCGAACCCCCGACCCGGCGGTTAACAGCCGCCTGCTCTACCACTGAGCTACTCCGGAAAGATGAGGGACTAAATAGATGGCGTAGGTTGGGTGGGGGTGTCAAGCGACGGAGCAGAAGACCGGCAGGGTTAGGTAGTGGTGAAGTGCGATGTACCGCGACGTATCTGGGCAGCCGAGTTGCAGCGCGACCTTAATTGTGATCGATACGTAAGGAAGGTCGCTCGCGAGCGGTAGCTGAGGATCAGCTACTCCATCAGTGACCTACTCCGGGAAAGAAACTCATCCACAACAGCGTGACTGATGACGTAGATCTCATTGGAGCAGGCGATGGGAGCAACGGGACGGCACGAGCGGAAGAGGCGCGCGAGTGCAATGTGATCCGATGCAGGTGGGTCGCAGGACGACGGCGGGCCGGATCGACGGCCGTGGGGTTGCACCGGTAGGCTAGGCTACCCGGCATGGCAAGCGTGCTCGGAATCGGCGGTGTGTTCATCAAGTCGAAGGATGCGGACGCGCTCCGGGCCTGGTACCGCGAGATGCTCGGGTTCGAGATCCAGGAGTGGGGGGGCGCGCAGTTCTGGTCGACGCCTGGGAAGACGTACACCGTGTGGAGCGCATTCCGGGCGGAGACGCAGTACTTCGAGCCGAGCGAGCGCGACGTGATGGTGAACCTGCGCGTCGACGATCTGGACGGGTTGCTGGCGAAGCTGCGCGCCCAGGGTGCACGGGTGCTGGATCGACGCGAGGAGAGCGCGGATGGGAAGTTCGGGTACGTGGTGGATCCGGACGGGACGCTGCTCGAGCTGTGGGAGGCCCCAACGGGAGGCTAGGCCAGGCGCCTGGCTACTTGCTGGCGGTGCGCCGGGCGAGATATTCGCTGAGGAGGGTGTCGGTGGGGCCGGTGTAGCGCTTGGGGGTGATCTTGGCGCGCTCGAGGGCGTAGTGGACGAGCTCGTTCATGGCCTGGCCGTAGGTCCGTCCGCTCGCGCGCACGGATTGCGCGAAGGCGCAGCTGTCGGCGAGGTCGGGGTTGGGGTTGACCTCGAGGATGTAGGGGGTGCTGGTGGCCTCGTCGAGCCGCATGTCGACCCGCGCGTAGTCGCGGCAGCCGACGGCGCGGAAGGCGCGAAGCGCGACGTCCTGGATTTTGGCGACGAGCTCGGGGGAGAGATCGTCGGGCGGGCACTTGCTCTCGACGGCGTAGTGATCGCGGCTGTAGGGGTCCCACTTGGCGCGATAGGTGATGATGTTGGGCAGGGTGCGGCCCTGGTCGTCGACGCCGCCCTTGAACCGCATCTCGTAGAGCGGGAGGGCCTCGGTGCCGAGGATCGCGCAGTGGATCTCGCGGCCGGCGATGTACTCCTCGACGAGGGCGGCCATCGTGTGCTCGGTGAGCAGCTGCTTGACGCGCGCCTCGAGCTGGGCGCGATCGTAGACGACGGAGCCGGCGTCGATGCCCCCGGAGGCGTCGTCGTGCGCCGGCTTGACGATCATCGGGTAGCGAAGATCGAGGTCCTTGGGGACCGGGCCACGCTCGATGACGACGCCGCGCGGGGTGGGCAGGCCCGCCGCGGACAGCAGGGCCTTGGCCTGCGGCTTCTTCTGGCACAGCGAGAGGGCCAGCGGGCGGTTGCCGGTATAGGGGATGTTGAGGAGCTCGAACAGCGCGGGGACGTTGTGCTCCTGCTCGGGGTCGTCGTGGAAGAACTCCACGAGGTTGACGACGCAGTCGGGTGGGTCGGCGCGGACGGCGTCGAACAGGTTCTGGAAGCTGTCGCGGATGTTGATGTGGTAGGCGTGGTGGCCGCCGTCGATGAGCGCCTTCTCGATGAGCTCGATCTCCTGCTCGACGGTCTCCCACGGCTCGATCTCGAGCGTCGGGTCCCAATCAGGAGCGCGCCGGTCATCACGACGATAGTGCTCGTACACATCGTCGTCGATCTGGTTCCAGAGGATCAGTATGCGTGCCATGCAGGAGCGCCGCTATTCCACAGGTACCATTCCACGCGCGAGATGTCGATGATCGTCCGCGTTTGCGCGCTGAGATCTCGATCGGAGATCTAGGGTTCGGCCGAAACGCCGGGCCGTGTGTCCCATGGGTGGCGCGCGATCAGGTCGTCCGCGCGGCGCCGCTGATCGGGATCGAGGCCCTGGGTGACCGCCGCCGAGAACCAGCGCGCGAGCTCGAGGGCGAAGTGAAACCGGTCACGGGGGTCCTTGGCCAGGCCGATCGCGAGGACGCGGTCGATGTCGCTCGACAGGGGCGCGAGCGTCGAGGGTCGGGCCGGCACGCGGTAGACGACCTCGTAGAGGGTCGAGGGCACGTCCTTGCCGGTGAACACGGGGTGTCCGGTTACTGCACGAAAGATGATCGCGGCGAGCGAGTAGACGTCGGCGCGATGGTCGACGTCTTCCCCGCGGGCTTGCTCGGGTGCCATGTACGCTGGTGTGCCGACGACGTGGCCCTGGGTGAGCGTGCCGGACCCACCCGCCTTCGAGACGCCGAAATCGAGGATCTTCCAGCGCCGCAGACCGCCTTCCTCGGCGAAGAACACGTTGTGCGGCTTGAGGTCGCGGTGAACGATGCCGGCGACCCGCGCGGCTTCGAGGCCGATCGCGACCTGATCGACGAGGATCTTGGCCTGCGCCAGCGGGAGGCGGCGCTGGCGGCGCAGCTGATGGGCCAGGTCCTGGCCGCGCAGGCGCTCCATGGCGAGGAACGGGATCTCGCCCGCGGTGGTGCCGACCTCGAGGACGCGGACGATGTGCGGGCAGTCGAGCCGCGACGCGGTGTGGGCCTCGCGCAGGAACCGCTGGAGGAGGACCGGCTCGGCGAGGGTGCCCGGATGCAAGAGCTTGACCGCGGCCTCGCGCTGGTCGGTGAGCGCGTGGGCCTCGTAGACCTCGCCCATGCCGCCGCGACCGATCAGGACGCCCAGCCGGAACGAGCCGATGGCCTGCTCGGTCCACCGGCCCGGGCCGCCGATCCGGAGGGCGCGATCGAGCTCGGCGCGCGCCTCGGCGAGCAGGGCGTCGCGCTGGGCGTTGCCGCGCACGGCTTGCTCGAGCTTGCCCATCGCATCGAGGGTGACGCGCTGGCTGACCCGCGCGGTGTAGTAGGCGATGAAGTAGAGCGCCTCGATGATGCAGACGATCGCGACCTGCTCGCGGGTGCGCAGCTGGTCGATCCGCACGACGCCGTGGTCGGCGAGCAGGCCGAAGATGATGCCCAGGCCCAGGATGCCGTGGATCGCCGCGACCAGGCCGTACATCGCGGTCGTGACGCGCTTGTCGGCGCCCAGGCTGAAGAAGTAGATGCCGTAGACCAGCATCGCGGCGACCGGCGAGCCGGTGCCCCAGTAGTAGACGCCCGCCATCGAGCCGAACACGATCGGCAGGCCCGGGATCACGAGCTTCTGCGGGTCGTAGCGGGCCGGATCGCGGGTGATCGCCAGGAGCACGATGGAGCCGAGCGCCGCCGCGAGCGAGCCGACCAGGACGACGACCTTGGCGACCGGATCGCCGCCGGTGCTGAGCGCGACGATGATGCCGCCGGCGGTGAGCCCGAGCACGGCCTTGAGGAACACCCGGGTGCGGGCGACCTCGTCGAACTTCATCGCGTCGACGGGCGAGTTCGTGGTCGAGCCCGGGGTCTTGCTCAGCGAGGTCGAGGCGCGGGGCGGCGCCGACAGCTGCTGGGTCGGCAGGTTGTGGACGGGATCGGGGATGGCGTCGGTGTCGAGCGCGGCCTCGGTGTCGGGGACCGCGTCGGTGTCGATCTCGGGGACGGGGACCGGGACGGGGCCGCGGTCGGGCTCGGGCTCGGCATCGAGCGACGCGGTGTCGTCGAGGACGGTCTTGGGATCGTCGGCAAACCCGCTGTCGTCGAGCGGGGTGGGCGCCCCGGCGTCGAGCCCGGCGTCGCCCCCAGTGCCGAGCCCGGCGCCGAGATCGATCGTTCGTCGATCATCCTCAGTCCCGCGGGGAGGCACGGGGAAAAGCATAGCGCTCGCCGGCAACCCGCGTGCAGATTCTCGACGAAAAACGCCGGATCCGCGGGCGAGGTTGCGTCACCCGGCGGCGGGGGCCTCGTCGGCGCAATGATCGAACTTCGTGGTGCCGGGGCTGGTCTCGAGGTACCAGGCCGAGCAGTTGTCGTGACGCGAGCAGGCCTGTGCATCGAGGCCGGTGCAGGTACCGGTGCTGACCGGGTCGGACGGTGCGGTGCCCCAGCAGCCGAGGAAGCTGTTGCTGGGACCGCCGATGTAGGCGGCGCGACAGCCGGCGGCCGCCAGACAGTCAGCCTCGGGCAACGTCTCGCAGGAGCTGCCGCACGAGGCCTGGTCCGGGATCGGGATCTCGTTTCCGTCGGCGTCGCACGCGCGGACGTCGTGGCACGCCCCGGAGACCGGATCGCGCAGCACCTCCACAAATAGAGGACAAGCCGTGCCACCGTCACCGAGGCCGCAGCCGGCCAGGACGACGACGAGGAGCGCGGAGGGTACTCGCATGGGGAGGACGCAGAGCAAACGGCGCGCCACACGCCGGGGGCCTGCGGGACGCCAACTTACTGTGAGTCCCCATCGGTTTTTCGCAGGACGCGGCTTGTGCCGCAGCAAGCCACCTCATTAGATCCGCAGGCAATGTCGCGCCTGGTCCTCGCGTTCCTGTGCTTCTTCCGCATCCTGTTCGGCAAGAAGCTGCCGCCCGGCGCGATGAAGTTCTTGCCGGAAGGCACGACAGCCACGTCACACCCGGAGCCTGCGGTGGCGGCGAAGCCGGCGCCTCGGCCCGAGGTCGCGAAGCCGGCAACGGATGGTAAGGACGACGGCAAGGACAAGGCGGCCAAGGACGCAGCCGTGGGCAAGGAGGCCAGGGCCGAGCCCGACCGGCCCAAGGTATCGACGGCGCAGCATCATCGCGACGGGGCGCTCGCGCTCCTGGCGCTGCTCCAGCGCGAGGGCCGGCTCGTCGATTTTCTGCGCGAGTCGCTCGACGGGTTCTCCGACGCCGACATCGGCGCCGCCGCACGCGACGTCCACCGCGGCTGCCGCAAGGTGCTCGATCAGCACCTCTCGCTCGAGCCGGTGATGCCGGGTGAGGAGGAAGCCAAGGTGGCGGTGCCCAAGGGCTTCGATCCGGCGGAGATCCGGCTGATCGGAGAAGCCAAGGGCGAGCCGCCGCTGCGCGGGACGCTTCGCCACCATGGATGGCGCGTGGTAGACGCCAAGCTGCCGGCGCTGGCCGAAGGGGTCGATCGCATGGTGATCGCACCGGCAGAAGTCGAGCTGTGAAGATCCTCGGTATCGATCTGGGAACGACGAACTCGGCGCTCGCGGTGGCCGGCGGCGAGGCGCCGGCGCGCACGCTGCCGATCGCGCAGGTGGTCGGGCCCGGCGAGATCGCCGAGCGCCCCACCCTGCCGTCGTTCCTGCTGTTGCCGAGCGCGCTCGAGGTGCCGCCGGCGCAGCTCCAGCTGCCGTGGTCGGCCGAGATGCGCTATGCGGTCGGTGTGTTCGCGCGCGAGCGCGGCGCGGAGCTGCCGCATCGCCTGGTGTCGTCGGCCAAGTCGTGGCTGTGTAACCCGGCGATCGACCGCACGGCGCAGGTGCTGCCGTTCCGGGGCGCCCAGCGCGAGCTGGATCCGGAGATGGAAGGCGGCGAGCGGGTGTCGCCGGTCAACGCCTCGGCGCGCTACCTGGCGCACCTGCGCGCGGCGTGGGACGACGCGAACCCCGACGAGCCGGCCGCCGAGCAAGAGGTGCTGGTCACGGTCCCCGCGTCGTTCGATCCGGTGGCGCGCGAGCTCACCGTGGTCGCGGCTCGCGAGGCCGGCTTCGATCGGGTGACGCTGCTCGAGGAGCCGCAGGCGGCGTTCTACGCCTACCTCGCGACGCGCGGCGATGCCTGGCGCCAGGAGCTCGCGCCGGGCAACGTGGTGCTGGTGTGCGATGTCGGCGGCGGCACCACCGACTTCTCGCTGATCGAGATCACCGACGACGCCGGTAACCTGGCGCTCGAGCGGATCGCCGTCGGCGACCACATCCTGCTCGGCGGCGACAACATGGACCTCGCGCTGGCGGCGCTGGTCGGACGCGAGCTAGGCCGGCCGCTCGACGCGCTCCAGCAGCGCGCGCTGGTCCATGGCTGCCGGCGCGCCAAGGAGCTGTTGCTCGGCGACGCCGCGCCCGCCTCGGTGCCGATCGCGATCCTCGGCCGCGGCAGCCGGCTGATCGGCGGCACGCTCAAGGCCGAGGTCACGCGCGAGCAGGCCGAAGGCATGCTGGTCGATGGGTTCTTCCCCCGGGTCGCGGCTGACGCGCGGCCCGAGCGGCGCCGGGCGGGAGGCCTGCGCGAGATGGGCCTGCCCTACGCCCACGACCCGGCGATCACCCGCCACCTCGCCGAGTTCCTCGCGCGGTTCGACCGGATGCCGACGCACATCTTGTTCAACGGCGGCGTCATGAAGGCCGCCAAGCTCCAGGCGCGGATCGTCGAGCTCGTCCGCGGCTGGGCCGGGCGCGAGGTCTCTGTGCTCGCGGGCGCGGACCTCGATCTGGCGGTCGCGCTCGGCGCCGCGCACTACGGCCAGGTCCGCCGCGGCCAGGGCATCCGGATCCGCGGCGGCACCGCGCGCGCGTACTACATCGGGATCGAGAGCGCGATGCCGGCGATCCCGGGGTTCGCGCCGCCGGTCAAGGCGCTGTGCGTCGCGCCGCAGGGCCTCGAGGAAGGCTCGACGGTCGAGCTCCCCGACGACGAGCTGGGCCTCGTGGTCGGCGAGACCCAGACCTTCCGGTTCTTCGCCGCCGCGACGCGCAAGGCCGACGAGGCGGGTGCGCTGATCGACGCCGACAGCAACGGCCTGGTCGAGCTCGACCCGGTCGAGAAGCTGGTCGAGGCCGACGGCGAGCGCACCGCCGGCCAGCTCGTCCCGGTCCGCCTCGAGGCCCACGTCACCGAGGTCGGCACGCTGGAGCTCTGGTGCGTCGCGCGCGACGGCCACGGCCGCTGGAAGCTCGAATACTCGGTCCGCGAACGCTCCTGAGCTGGTGGTTCTCCGGGTCAGCCGTGCGCGCGGCTTGTATCGTGAGAGGGCGGATTCGATCGCGGCACGACCGGTTCGTCGAACCGGCTCGTCAACTGCACCCCGAGGGCATCGAGGATGCGGCTCACGCGCTCGACGGTAATCCCATGGTACTCGTTTCGCTCGTCTCGCGACACCTGCGACTCGTGAACGCCCAATCGCTCCGCGAGCTCTCGCTGGGTAAAGCCAGTTGCGATACGCAGGGCAACGAGCATACGTCCGAGCCCATGCAGGTTCGTGAGCTCGCCCATGTCGCCTCGCTTGAGGCGCTCGTAGCTCTCCACCTCTTCTGCGAGCTGCATGTGAAAGGACCGTAGCGGATCGAGCGCACGCTTAACTTCGTCGGGACCGAGGCTCATTCCCTTGAGCCTGGCCTCATGATCGGCAAGGCGCTTCATCTCTTCATCGAGCCGGCGAACGGCCTCCTGATACTCGGTCTCGTTGCGGATCATGGTGGTCCTCCAATCTTGACGATCCCGCGCGGCTTGCCATCTCGGCGGGACTGCCGGAACGCCGACGGGAACTCGAGTTCGTGGCCGAACCGATCGAGGATGCCCGAGAGCTGTCCGAAGTGCGGATAGAGCTCGACGCGGTACTGGTGCCACATCGGAAGCTGCTTCTTCGGAAACCACGGTCCGGGCGGCGTTGCGCCGGATCCCAGGTCCAGACCTTGTGCGGATCGAGGAGGTTCAGCTTCCGCTCCAGCTCCCCGCTGGCGAGTTCACGCAGGTTGCAGACGAAGTATCCGTCGATATCGTTGGGGTGTTCTTTGTCCTCGGCGAACGAGCCGTCGGCGAAGATCTCGCGGATCCCGACCTGCCAGAGTTGCTTCACGAGGATTCCCAACCGACACGACGCTGCGGCTACGAAACTAGCCGTTCGCGTTCTCCTCCGCGCGCAGATCCTGGAGACCGCGTACACGCTTGCTTGCGACTCGGGGCTGGGCCATCTACTCCTGTACACCAGCAACGCGCACCGGCTCGATGAATCCTTGGATTTTCTCGTGGAATTACTGGTACGGGGTGAATCACCGGGAACATTCTAGTCGGCGAAGGCGGCTGTTTTTTGGCCCGACATGCGCAGTTGATCGTCCAGACAACCTCGTGGATAAGCTTGCAACGGCCTAACAACCGAACAAGCCCGACTACTCCTTCACGCATGGCGGACTAGTACCTCGCCGCAGTGGTTTTGATGGATTGCCGTGGAGGTCCCTATCGGGGAGGTATCTCGTCACCCGCGGGCGTAGCCGCCGAGGGCCATGCCGCGCGCAGTTCCGCAGCGCTCCCACGAGTGAGCACACGCCACGCCGAGCTTCATCGAACCCGACCGAGCGGGTTCGCGCAGCGCGAGGACTGTTTGAGCACGGTATGGCCCATCGGCGAGCCAGCCTGCGGGACCTCGCGTTCTCCCCACCGCCGCATCGAGCAACCCATCATCGCCCTGCGGCGAGATACTAGCCCAATGGTCGACGCTGGGGCGGTCCGGCCGGGCACGACGGGTGCTGCAAAACGCTGCGGCGGGGGGGCGCCGCAGCGATGCCGAACCAATACGCCGCCTGGGCGCGTTATCATGGCGGACATGGCGACGACTCCGGCGTACGCGCTTGCACACTTGTTCCTCCCGAACCTCATCAAGCTGAAGGGCCACGCGACCTTGATGTCGGCGCTCGAGCGGCGCGACATGGTGTTCATGGATCAGCTGTGGGCCCAGGCGCATATCGCGCATAAGCCGTTCATCTCGTCGGAGATGCGCGACGTGTACCGGATCGCGACGGTCACGCTGCCGGCGCCGACCGAGATGGGCGAGGCGTACATGGCCGGGCTCGTGGTCAAGACGAACGACCCTCCGTTCATGCGGTACTTCACGCTGGAGCACGACTTCGTGCTGGCCAAGCAGGCGAACCGCACGCTGTTGTGCGAGCGCGAGGGCCAGAAGCACTCCAAGCGCGGGGATGGGCCGGCGCTGACCGGCAACAACGAGGCCGACGCGAAGGCGTTCATCGATTGCTTCATGGAGCTGATGATCCCCACGAAGGTGACGAGAAAGTAGAACCGCGGTACGAACGCAGCGTGGCCGCGCGGTACCTGATCGGCATCGACCTCGGAACGACGAACTCCGCGGTGGCGTATGTCGACACCCGGGCCGCCGATGTCCGCGTGCGGGTGTTCGAGGTCGACCAGCTGGTCGCGCCGGGCGAGGCCCTGGCGCGCCGCCAGCTGCCGTCGTTCGTGTACCTGGCGGGGGACCTCGATCTGGCGCCGCACGAGACCGCGCTGCCGTGGCGGCCGGCGGCGCGGGTCGACCGCGATCCGCAAGCCGCGGCGCCGACCGAGGTGCGGCCGGTGGTGGGCGAGCTCGCGCGCAGCCAGGGCGCCCGCATGGCGTCGCGCATGATCGCCTCGGCGAAGTCGTGGCTGTGCCACCCCGGGGTCGACCGCCACGCGGCGATCTTGCCGTGGGGCGACAGCGACGGGCCGAAGCTGTCGCCGGTGGCCGCGCAGGCGCTGATCCTGGGCCACGTGCGCGACGCGTGGAACCACGCGCACCCGGACGCGCCGTTCGGCGAGCAAGAGGTGCTGGTCACCGTGCCGGCGTCGTTCGACGAGGCGGCGCGCGAGCTGACCTTGCAGGCCGCGACGAAGGCCGGGTACCCGCCGGTCGTGCTGCTCGAGGAGCCGCAGGCGGCGTTCTATGCGTGGCTCGATCAGCGAACCAGCGTCGCGGGGGGAGGCGACGGCGAGCGACGGCTGGCCGCCGGCGACCGCGTGCTGGTGTTCGACGTCGGCGGCGGCACGACGGACTTCACGCTGATCGACGTCGGCGACGACGACTTCACGCGCACCGCGGTCGGCGATCACCTGCTGCTGGGCGGCGACAACCTGGATCTGACGCTGGCGAAGATCGTCGAGCAGCGCCTGGTCGCGCGGACCGGCAAGAAGCTCGACGCGCTGCAGTGGCACGGCCTGGTCCACGCGTGCCGGCTCGCCAAGGAGACGCTGCTCGGCGACGACCCGCCAGCTGCAGCGCCGATCGTCGTCACGAGCCGCGGCGCCAAGCTGATCGGCGGCACGCTGCGCGACGAGGTCACCCGCGCCGAGCTCGACGCGGTGCTGTTCGACGGGTTCTTCCCCGAGGTCGCCCGGGACGCGCAGCTGGCGCGCGGCCGCGGCGGGCTCCAGGAGTTCGGCCTGCCGTACGCGAGCGACCCGGCGGTGACGCGGCACCTCGCGGTGTTCCTTTCGCGCCACGGCGGGGCGCGAATCTCGGCGATCTTGTTCAACGGCGGCGCGATGACGCCGCGGTCGTTGCGCGCCCGGGTGATCGCGCAGATCGCCGCGTGGCAGGGCGAGGCGCCGCGCGAGCTGCCGGCCGCCGCGCCCGAGCTCGCCGTCGCGCAGGGCGCCGCGTACTACGGCCTGGTGCGGCGCGGCCTCGCGATCCGGATCAAGGGCGGCACGCCGCGCGCGTTCTACATCGGGGTCGACACCGGCGCCGCGGCGCGCATGGCGGTGTGCCTCGCGCCCCCCGGCCTCGACGACGGCGCCCGCGTCCAGCTCGCGCGTGACTTCCGGCTGGTCACCAACCGCCCGGTGAGCTTCCGGCTGTACTCGTCGAGCTCGCGCGCCGATGTCCCCGGGGCGCTGGTGCCGATCGGCGATGGCCGGCCCGAGACGCTCGACGAGCAAAGCGAGTCGATAGGGGGTGGGGACCCCGCCGGCTTTGCCGGTGGGGCGGGGGGCAACGCCCCCCGTGGAGAAGACGGGAGCGATCTGCTCGAGCTGCCGCCGATCGTCACGGTCTTGCGCGCGCGGGGCCGCGGCGAGGTGACGGTACGGCTCGAGGTCCACATCACCGAGCTCGGCGCGCTCGAGATCGCCTGCGTCGAGTCGACGACCGAGCCCGCCGGAGCGCCACCCGAGACCTGGAAGCTCGCGTTCGACATGCGCTCGGGCGGCAGCGCGCCCGCCGCCGAGGCTGGGCCCGAGGCCCACCCGCGCATCGACGAGGCCAAGGCGAAGATCCAGCGCGCGTTCCAGGCCGGCGATGGCCTCGCGACCCTCACCCGCGATCTGGAGGGCCTGTTCGACGCCCGGCGCGATGACTGGCCGGTGACCACGACGCGCGCGCTGTTCGATGCGCTCGTCGAGGTCGCGGCCGAGCGCAAGAAGACCGCCGATCACGAGCAGCGCTGGCTCAACCTCGCCGGATTTTTGATGCGCCCGGGCACCGGCGCGCCGCTCGACGCGTGGCGCGCGCGCGTGATGTGGGGCGTGTTCAACGAGAACCTCGCGCACCCGAAGAGCGAGCCCGGCAAGCTCGCGTGGTGGATCGCGTGGCGGCGGATCGCGGGCGGGCTCGCCAAGGGCCAGCAGGAGCAGATCTACGATCGGCTCGCCAAGCTCCTGTTGCCCAACCCGTTGCAGGCCAAGAAGCTGACCGAGGCCAAGCCGAGCAAGCAGGAGCTGGCCGAGATGTGGCGGGTGGTCGCGAGCCTCGAGCGCCTGCCGACCCACCACAAGCAGAAGCTCGGCGACGAGCTGATGCGCCGCCTCGAGCCCCGCAGGGGCCGCGAGGACAGCGTGCACCTGTGGGCGCTGTCGCGGGTCGGCGCGCGGGTCCCGCTGTACGGCCCGCTCAACGCCGTGCTCGCGCCGGCCAAGATCAGCGAGTGGCTCGCCCAGCTGTGCGCGTGGGACTGGCCGGAGCCCGACAAGGCCGCGTTTCCGCTCGCGCAGCTCGGCCGCCGCACCGGCGATCGCACACGCGATCTCGATGATGACGCACGCGCCAGGCTGGGGGCGGTCGTGCGCGCGATGCCCGGCGGTGACCGCGCGGCGGTGCTCGTCGAGCAGGTCGTCGACCTCGAGGCCCGCGAGGAGCGCGTCGCGCTCGGCGATACGCTCCCCGCCGGCCTGCGGCTCGTGATCGACGACGACCGGACCTCCGCCGAGTCGTGAGCACGTCGGGCACGGTGCCCGTACCGGATGGAGCGCGCGAGTTCCTTTGATGAGCTGCCTCCACGAGCGAGCGGCGGCCTCCAGGTGGCTCGAGCGGCGCCTTCGCGAGCCCGGTGCCTTCGATGCGGGACCTGTTCGGCCTGTTCGAACAGGTCTTCCGCGGTCAGCGCGGGTCACGCTCGGTGGCGGCGTGGCCATCGCGCGTTTGCGGCAGCTTCATGCCCAGCAGCGCGCTCGCGACCTGCGTCCGGAGGATCTGCGCGGTTCCACCGGCGATGGTGAACATCCGAGCGTCGCGGACGTGCCGCTCGAGGGCGTGATGTCGGCCGTAACCGGCGGCGCCGTGGATCTGGAGCGCGTCGCTGGTGACCTTGTTGGCCATCTCCGCCGCGAAGATCTTCGCCTGGGCCGCCTTCGAGATGTCCGGAAAGTCGTCCCCGCTGGCCGCGGCGACGTGGAGCAGCAGGCGGACAGCTTCGAGCTGGATCGACATGTCGGCCAGCATCCACTGCAGGCCCTGGAACTCGGCGATCGGCCGGCCAAACTGGTGGCGAGCCTTGGCGTACGCCACGGCCTCCTCGAAGGCGCCCTGCGCGATGCCCCAGGGCGACGGTGCCGGCGCCCACGCGCTGCGCGTTGTACGCCCGCATCAGCGAGGCGAAGCTTCGCTCGAGCCCGCCGGGTGGGACCACGAGCATCGACTTGTGGATCTCGAGCTCGTGAAACTCGAGGTGGGTCTCGGGGATGCCGCGCACGCCCATGGCGTACAGCCGCTTGCCGACGATCATGCCCCTGGGAGAATCGCCGTCGCGAATACACATGAACGCCCCGATCCCTTGCTCGGTGCCATGATCGAACACCCGCCTGGTCTTTGGTCAGTGGATACACATCGAGCTCCTGGGCGAGAGCGGAGTCATCGCGATCGTTCAACACGCTATCACGTCGCTCGCGCTGAGCCTCGGCGAGTCCCCCGCGTGGAGTACCGGGCGTCGTGGAGCGCCAGCGGCCGCGCGCACCGAGACGGATGGCACACCGACGGCTCAAGAGCCTGGACTTCCGCGCGCCGGTCCGCTATCGATTCGCAGATGCGTCGAACAGGACTCTGGCTGTGCGTCACCGCCTGCAGGGTGCTGTCCGCCTGTGGGCCAACGATCGCAGTCGACGACGCCAGCACGGCAACGCCCGACGGGTCCGGCCGGCCACCGCCGCCGCCGCCGGTCGACGCGGGGAGGCCGGACGTGAACGCAGGCCCGCCACCGAACCTGCTCATCTCCGAGGTACGCTCGCGCGGCGTGGGCGGCGCGACGGACGAGTTCGTCGAGCTGTACAACCCGTCGACCGATCCGGTCACGCTCGACAGCAGCTGGACGCTCGACGGACGGAGCGACGCGTCCAAGTCGTACACCGCGCGGTGGGTGGGCACGGGCAAGATCATTCCGGCGCACGGTCACTTCCTCTTGACCGGCACCGGCTATACCCAGCAGCCAGCCGCTGACGAGGCGCTCTCGATCGGGATCACCGACGCCACCGCGCTGCGGCTATCTCGCACGGGCGTCGTGATCGACGTGCTGTGCTACGGATTCGACGCGACGACGCGGATGGTGTTCGTCAACGACCCGACCTACGCGTGCGAAGGCATGCCGGCGATGAACGTGCATGACGGCACGACGAGCACCGACGCCGACGGCAGCATCGAACGCAAGCCGGGCGGCACGGCCGGGAACGGCCTGGACACCAACGACAACGCCACCGACTTTGCCGCACTCACGCCATCGAATCCGCAGAGCTCGGCGAGCGCTCGCGCTCCGTAGACCTCCGCCGCTGCCGGGCGACTCATCGGGCGGATCGGCGATCGCCGCGCCGCTGCCGGATCACGACGGCGAGCAGATCCTCGCCCGGCTGGCCGCGGCTCGCGGCCGCCTCGACGAGCAAGCCGGCGAGCCGCGGGCCTGCCTCGGCGTGCGTGCGCACCGTGGCTTGCCAGGCGCTCGGATCGCCGCTCCGCACGCCGCTCGACGCGACGACGAGCACCGCGTCCGGACCGAGCGGCGCGATGCCGCGCACCGCGGCGCCGTACGAGTCGCCGAGCCGCGTACCGCCGTAGCCCAGCGAGATCGGGGCCGCCGCGGTACCCGAGGTGATCACGATCGCGCCGGGGTGGCCGGCGCAGCTCCAGGTGATCGTCCCGGCGCCGGCGTCGAGGATCGCCAGGAAGGCCGCGATCGGCTCGCCGCCGCGCAGCACCCCCTCGGCGCTCGAGCGCAGCGTGGCGAGCAGCTCGTCGAGGGTCCCGGCGGTCCCCGCCGGCCCGGTCGTCGCGGCGGCAAACGCGCCGGTCAGCGCCGCGGTGGCGAGGGCGGCGACCACGCCTTGCGCCTGGCCCTCGGTCACCAGGATCGCGAGCCGGCCATCGCCTTGCAGGTTGGCCGACCACGCCGCGCCGGTCGTCCGCGGCGCGCTGCGGTATTCCGCCGCGACCAGCCACGGCCCGAGCTCGGCGTCGCGGCTCGCCGAGGCCTGGAGCCGCATCGCCTCGGCGACCTCGACCTCGTGCGCGGTCGCCTCCTCGCGCGCGGCGATGCGTGACAGGTTGACGTAGGTCAGCGCCCGCGCGGCGGCCCGGGCGGATTCGGCGACCAGGCCGCGCTCGGCCTCGCGCAGCGCCCGCCCGTGATCGGCCTCGACCAGGCCGACCAGGTTGTCGCGATCGACGAGCGGCACGAACAGCGTCGCGCCGCGCGCCGCGACGAACGCCTCGAGCTTCTCGCGGATCGACCCGAGCCGGGTCGTCGCCAGATCCGCCGCGGCGAGCGGCTCGGGGTGCCGGACCAGCCACGTCGCGACGTCGCGATCGAGTTCCCACGCGGCGCCGGTCGTCATCTCGATGAGCCCAACGGGTGCGGTACGCCCGGCATGCTCGGCGCGTTCGGCTCGCCAGGTCGCGCGCACGGCGACCGCGATCTGCTGCCAGAGGCCGGAGAGCCCCTCCGCGATGGGCTTATCGTCGTCGATGTCGGTCAGCGCGGCGACCAGCTGTTCGAGCGCGCGCTCGCCGAACACCCGGGGCGGCCGGCGCTGGCGCCCGAGCCACCACATGACCGCGGTCACCGCCATCCACACCACGCTCCCGATCGCCGCGACCGCGACGGGGGACGCCCCGTGCAGGACGAACGCGAGCGCGCCGACCAGCGCCGCCGCGATGACGAACCCGACCAGCTCGAACAGCACGCGGCGATCGAAGCCGCGCGGCCGCAGGAGGTCGGTCCCGAGCTCGAGGTAGAGCGTGATGCCGCACGCGATCGTCGCCGGCAGCCAGGCGATCGGGTACACGCCGACGACCCCGTGGACGAGCAGCATGTCGGTGCCGCCGATCGCCGCGAGCACGAGCGCGGCGATCACGACCTTCATCATCCGGCGGCGCTCGCCGCGCATCATCGAGCGCCGGGCGATCACCAGGCCGATCGCGAGCCACATCGCGAGCTGCGAGATATGAAGATCGGTGAGCGGGCCGGCGCTCACGTAGTACACGCCCGAGGTGAGCCGGTGCACGCCCGGCACGGTCCAGTCGGTGCCCCAGCACAGCCCGAGCAGCACCGCGCCTACACCGCCGCCGACGCTCGCCACCCAGCGGTGGCGGTCGAGCTGGCCGCTGATGCCGAGCAATACGAGCAGAAAATTCGGCCCGATCAGCGAAATGGGCCCCGTGCCGAGCCGCAGGAGGCGCATCGCGACCTCGGGGTCATCGGTGCCGCTGGCGAGGCTCGAGCAGATCGCCCAGGGCAGCGCCGTCGTCGCCGCGCCGATCACCCCGAGCCGCATCACCCGGTCGCCGCGGACCAGCGCCGCGACCACCCCGATCGTCACGAGCGCCGCGGCGCACACGGCGTACGGGAGGCACAGCCAGCTCCACCGGAGGTCGAACACCCGGGCCGACGCTAGCACCGCGGCGGGATCGGGGCGCGATGGCCGGATGAATTCAGCATTGATCCGACAAGCCATCGCACATCGAATTTGGCGTCTGTGTACAATGCACGTCCTTGTCCCGCCGCTCCCCTCGCTACCGCATCGATATTGCGGCAACAGCAGTCCCGTTGCTGGGTGGCGACATGGCCGTGTGCCGCACTCTCGATGTGTCGGACTCCGGACTCAGCCTCGACACGGCCGCGTGGTTTCCGCTCGGTACGCGGATCTCGGTCGCGCTCGTCGATCCGGTGAACGGCAGCGCGGTCGAGGTCATCGGCGACGTCGTCCGCGAGGCCACCGCCCCGAGCTGGACGCTCGGCATCCTGCTCATCGAGCCGGCGATCGAGTGGTACGCGCTGGTCGCCGCGGCGGCCCACCGGTCGGCGTCGGAGTACACCAAGCCGGCCAAGCGGATGCGGGTCCTGGTGTTCGGAGACGATCAGCGCCAGCGCGGCGCGATGGCGCTCTATGTGACCAGCGGGTGGGACGTCCTGTTCGCCACCGACGAGGACTCGATCGCCGACGCGCTCGAGAACATCGAGCTCGATGCGGTCGTCGCCGAGCTCGAGGTCTCGGATCCGCGGCTGTCGCCGATCATGCACAGCGTGCGCCGATCGCAGCCGGCGGCCCGCCGCATCGTGCGCGGCTCCGGTACCGGACAGACCGACCTCGTGCACCGGTTCGTCGACCGCGACGCCGGCCTCGATGCGCTGCTCGATGCCGTGGCCGCCGACATGCCGATAGGTTAGCCCGCCGGCGGAAAACCGCTATGCTCGTGACACAAGATGCGACTTCGCCTGTGTAGCGTCCTTGGCATTGCGATCGGTTGCGACCTCGGCCTCGCGGCCTGCGGCGACAATAGCGGCAACGAGGTTCCGCTCGGACCCTCCTGCGACGCGTGGCACCAGTGGGGCAACGACGGGGCGCACGCGGGCGCGAGCTGCGTCCGCGGCCAGCCGCTCCATTCCACGCTGGCCGATATGGTCTACGACCCGTTCATCGACGGCGAAGTCGTCGATGCGCGGGGTGAGCTGATCATCCACTACCAGTCGCCGCTGATCGATGGCGACGATCTTTACATGATGACGAAGAAGGGCTCGTACACACCGTGCCACACCAGGATCGCCGGGCCTTCGTGCAACGACCCCGACGAGCTGTACCGGCTGAACTCCCAGATCTGGTCGGAGCAGCACTTCACCATCTCGCCGGGCGGCACGCTGGCGCTGCAGTGGACGTTCGACAGCGACTGGAAGCCAGAACCGCAGGCGGGCTTCGAGCCGATGTTTCAGCCCGCGCTCGCCGGGAGCTTGCTCGTGCTCCCCGGCGCGGGGGGCGCGTTGTGGGAGGTAGACGCACACTCAGGTCAGGTGGTTCGCCACATCCTGCCATTCGGCGCGGCGATCAATCCAGATCTGTACGTCGCTGGTGGGATCGCAGTCGGACAAGATAACACAATATACTACAATACCCTTCAGCTGGACCATGACCAACCGTACAGCATGCCGTCACAAGCGTGGCTCGTCGCGGTGTCGCCCGACGGCAGCGTCCAGACCGCCGATTATCAGACCCTGGTCCGCGGTGCCCCCAAGGCAACCGATCTGTGTGCCGGCAGCTATGACTTCCTGGCCAACCCGCAGCCCTGGCCGCTCATGAACGCCGACGGAACGCTGGCCCTCCCGCCGAGCGCGCCCTGCGGACCCCAGCGGCCCGGTATCAACACGACCCCCGCGGTCGGCGCCGATGGCTCGATCTTCATCGTATCTCGCGCGCACTTCAACTCGCGCTACGGGTACGTGGTCGCGGTCGACGAGCACCTGGCCACGCGGTGGGCGACCTCGCTGCGCGACTACCTGCATGACGGCTGCGGCGTCACGACGCCGTCCGACGGGACCGACACCGCGAACCAGTCGCACTGTCGTACCGGAACCCCGATCGGCGTCGAGCCCGACACCGCCCTCTTGCCCGCGGGGAGCGTCGACGACTTTTCCTCGTCGTCACCGGTCGCGCTGCCCGACGGCGGCGTGCTCTACGGCGCGTACACCGGCTACAACGCCTTTCGTGGCCACCTGTTCCAGCTCACTCGTAGTGGCCAGGTCACGGGGAGCTATGACTTCGGGTGGGACAGCACGCCCGCGGTGTTCGGCGGTGCGGGCGACTACAAGATCGTCATCAAGGACAACCACTATGAGTTCGATCAGAACGGCGTCCCGCTCGGGCCGTACTTCATCACCGAGCTCGACTCGTCGATGAACGTCCGGTGGAAGTTCCAGGGCACGAACACCAGGAGCTGCGTGCGGGCGTCCAGCGGCGAGATCAACTGTGTCTCGGATCACCCGAACGGCTTCGAGTGGTGCATCAACGCGCCCGCGGTCGACCGCGATGGCACGGTCTACGCCAACAGCGAAGACGGCAACGCCTACGCGATCGCCGCCGACGGGACGCTGCGCGACGCGTTCTTCCTCGAGCAGTCGCTCGGCGCCGCGTACACGCCCACCGCGCTCGACCACGCCGGACGCGTGTACGCGCTCAACAACGGCCACCTGGTCATCCTCGGCGATAAATAACGCCACTCGCGCACCTACCTTTCGGTATTTTTCCCTCCGCGCACGCCAGGTGACTTGTCCTCGGCGGTTTGCTTCACGCCTGGCGTTCCGCGATATCGTGGAGCGATGAGGGTGAGCTGGTGCATGATCGCATGTATCGCCGCGTGCGGCGGAAACAATACCGGGGACGACAACGGGCCGCCGCTGCCGCTGCCACCGCCGTCGTGCATGGCGGCGAGCGCCGGCTCGCCGGTCGTCGCGGCGCCGCAGCTCGCGTATTCGCTGAACAACCAGGATCAAGAAGGCTGGCTCGGATCGCCCGCGGTGGCCGATCTGGATGGCGACGGCACGCTCGAGGTGGTCGTGCCGCGCGACGATCTGCTCGTCGTGTGGCACCTCCAGCCCGGCGGCGGCAGCAAGGTCGCGTGGAGCGCGAAGCTGCCGGGCCGGATCTGGTCCTCGCCGATCGTCGCGGACCTGGTCCCGTCGAGCCCCGGCCTCGAGGTCGCGGTGGCGTCGCGCAGCCAGATCGTCGTGTACAGCGCCAAGGGCGCCGTGCTGCCCGGGTTTCCGTTCACGTGGCGCGACGAGCTGCGCTCGCTGGCCGCCGGTGACATCGACGGCGACGGCAAGCTCGATCTGGTCGCCGTCACGACGACGCCGCTCGACGCGAACAGCCAGCGGGACATCGTGATCGCGATCCACACCGATGGCTCGGTGATGAGCGGCTTCCCCCCGAACACGACGGGCAGCTCCGGCTGCGACGCGAACTGCTTCGTCACCGGCGGCTACGATCAGAACGTCGCGCTCGGCGACGTCGACGGCGATCACAATTCGGACCTGTTCCTGACCCAGGACAACGCGTACATGTCGCTGCACGCCGGGACCGGGCTCGCGTTCGACGCCGCGTCGATCTTCCAGAAGCGCAAGAAGTTCTCCGGCATCCGCTGGATGGTCGACTACGACCTCGCCCAGCAGGGCTTCGCCGACAACGAGGCCGTCGACCAGCAGGCCCACTTCACGAACACGGCCCCGGCGATCGCGGATCTCGACGGCGACGGCACCGCCGAGCTGATCGCGCTCGGCTCGATCCAGAACGCGGCGCAGACCAATCGGCAACAAGGGGTCGGCCTGTTCGTCTCGCACCACGACGGGACGCGGCCGGCCGACTGGGTCGCCCCGCCGCTCTATCCCGACTACCTCGGCGGCCTGTCGGACGGCGACAGTAACCTCGTCGGCATCACCAACCAGGTCTCGGTCGCCGAGCTCGATCCCGGCCATCCCGGCCTCGAGATCGTGTTCGCCGGGTTCGACGGCCGGATCCACGCCGTCGATGCCCACGGGGCGAAGCTGTGGGACCGCCGCTACACCTCGGCCGGCGATGTGTGGACCACCGGCGTCGCGATCGCCGATCTGTCGGGCGACGGCGTCCCCGAGATCGTGTTCGCGACCTACAGCCCGAGCGGCGGCGACCTGATCATACTCGACGCGGCCGGCAACGAGCTGCACCGGATCGCGCTCGGCGGGCGCGGCGCGATGTCGGTCCCGACGATCGCCGACGTCGATGGCAACGGCGATCTCGACATCGTGGTCTCGCTCAAGGACGCCGCGGGCGGCGTGACGGGCGCCGTGGTCTACGAGGTCCCCGCGTCGGCGACCAACTGCATGCTGTGGCCGACCGGCCGCGGCGACTACCGCCGCGACGGCTACGTGCCGCCGCGCTGACGCACCGACCTCAGCGAAAGTCTTGCTTGAGCTCGTGCTCGAGCCGCTGGATCGCCGCCTTCTGCTTCTCGAGCACCTCCTTGAGCTGCTGGTGCGACATCTCCTCGCGCATCCGGGCGGCGCGGTCGCGGCCGGCGCGGGCGACCGCGGCCAGGGCGACGACGCGTGACACGGTGACCGCGACCTGGGTCGCGGCCTCGTTCACGACCATCTGATCGGAGGGATCGCGAAACGCGCGGTCGGCCGAGACCATCAGGCGATCGAACACCAGCTCGGCGTCGGCGAGCACGGCCTCCTCGCTGTCGCCCCAGGCGAGCCGGCGGGCGACGGCGTCGTGCAGGGCGAGATCGAGGCCGGGGATCGACTCGCCGCCGATCGCCAGCGCGCGCAGCAGGGCCTCGAACACCTCGGCGCCGGGCGGATCGCGATCGCCGTGCTGGACGGTGTCGAGGACCTCGTCGCGCAGGACGCGCACCGCTTCGGCCAGGTGGGAATCGGCCATGGCTCACCACTCCGTGGAGCCGCGGGCACCCCACGGCAGGCTCGGGTCGACGATGGTCGCGAACTTGCGCTCGAGATCGGCGCGCCGCTGCTCGGCCTTGGCGACCGCGTCGCGCAGCTCGCCGGTCACGCCCTGGACCTCGCGCAGCCGCTCGCCGAACGGGACGACCGCCTCGAGCACGAGCCCGGTCGCCGCCGCGACCAGGCGCTGGTGCGCGACGCAGAGCGCCCGCAGCACGCGCACGCGGATCGCCGGGGACGTGCGGACCTGGTGCACGCTCGACGCCGCGACGACGCGGGCCTTGTCGAACGCATCGAACAGCGGCATCACCCCGGCGTTGTCGACCGATCGGATGCCGTAGAGCTCGCGCGCGGCCAGCACGGCCGCCGCGAAGTTGCCCCCGCTGTCGCTCGCGACCGTCTCGAGCGCGACCAGGATCTGCGCGACCAGCTCGGCGCGCGGCGACAGCCGGCCACGCGCGATCGTGATCGCCTTGGTGATGGCGGCGAGCACCTCGGCCGACTCGCCGGAGCTGGTGACCGGACGATCGGGGCGCAGGAACGGAATCGTCGGGCGATCGATGAAGCGATCGACCGTCCGCTCGCTGGGACGCTCGCCGGGGCGTGCGGCGGGAGGAGCGCCCGGAGGTACGGGGGCACGTGCGGCGGGGCGTGCAGGGGGAAGCGCGGGGGGACGTGCGGCGGGGCGCGGGCCGGGACCCCCGGCGGGGCGCGCATCGGGGACTTCAGCGGGTCGCTCACCGGGACGCTCGAGCGCGCGCTCGGCCGCCCCCTCGGGGGGCGGGGCGGTCTCCAGCGTGTCGTGCTCGACGGTGTCCAGCGCGGCGCCGTGGAGCTCGATCAGATCGCTGTCGATCTGGCGGAGCCGCTCGGCGAGCAGGCCCCCGAGCGCGAGCTCGACGACGATCAGCGCGCGCGACACCGCGACGTCGAGCAGGAACCCGAGCTTGGCGTCGCGGGCGCGGATGTCGTCGACGACCGACCGCGCCGCCGCGCCCAGGATATCGACGAGGCCGCGCACCGCCTTCCAGTCGCCCCCGCGCTCGAACCAGCCGGCCGCCAGGTTCTGCGCGAACGTCCACACGTTGACGCCGGTCGACTTCTCGAGGTCGTGATAGATCGCCTGGCACAGCGACAGCGCGACCAGATCGATCGCCTCCTGGGCCGCCAGCCCCCGCACGATCGGGTTCTTCGTCAGGCCGCCGTCGCCGGCGACCTGCAGGAAGCGCTGGCGGTGCTGCCACCAGGCCACCGCGCCGCTGGTCCGGACGACCTGAGTCGACGACGGGGCCGCCCCCGGCGCCTCGATCACGAGCGTCGAGACGTTGTCGCCGCCGCCGCCGCGCAGGGCGATCTCGATCAGGTCGCGGGCGACGTGCTCGGGCGCATCGCCGGAGCCCAGGAGGTACTGGATCGCCTCCGCCGAGGCGTAGCCGTACAGGCCGTCGGAGCACAAGAGGAGGCGATCGCCGGGCCGGAGCTCGAGCTCGAGGAGATCGACCCGCGCCTCGGGCCGGGCGCCGAGGTTGCGCGACAGGACGTTCTTGTAGGGGTGCCGCTCGGCCTCCTCGGAGGCCAGGAGGCCCCGCTCGACCAGATCCTCGACGATCGTGTGATCGCGGGTCAGGGTCTGCAGCCGGCCCTCGCGCAGGAGGTACGCCCGGCTGTCGCCGACGTGCGCGATCACGACGTGCGCCGGATCGACGACGAGGCAGACCACCGCCGTCGTGCCCATGCCATGGCGCTCGCGGTGCTGCTGCGCCGCCGTGAACACCGCGGTCGATCCGGCGACGAGCGCCGCCTCGAGCAGCGCCCTGGGCGCGAGCGCCGTCCTGCGATGCAGGACGAACTCGCGGATCGTATCGCGCGCCAGCTGCGAGGCGACGTCCCCGGCGTTCGCGCCGCCCATCCCGTCGAGCACGGCGTAGAGGCCGATCCGCGGCTCGAGGATCAAGGCATCCTCGTTCATCGTCCGGACCTTGCCGACGTGGGTGTCGCCGGCGATCCGCATGGGGGAGCCCTGCGGCGTCACCGCGTGCCCTCGCGCGCGCGCAGGGTGAGCTCGGCCCGCTGCGCGACCCGCCGCCCGAGCTCCTCGGCGATCAGGTCGTTCACCCCGCGCGCCGTGCTCGCGGTCACCCGGGTGAGCAGGAGCGTGAGCTCGGCGCCGTCGGGGGTGCCGGCGGCCTCGTCCTGGGCGACCTGCGCCGCGGTATCGCCGATCGCGACGAGCATCGCGAGCACCGAGGCCGGGCTCTGGGCTTCGGCCGCCCGCATCGCCATGAACGTGTGCAGAAACGCGCGGTGAAAGCCGAGGTCCCCGGTGGCGATGAAGTTGCCGAGGTGGTCGAGCACGGCGCCGATCTGGGCCCGCGCGGTGGCGTCGTCGAGCCGGCCGAGCGACGGATCGAGGGTCGAACGCAGCTCGAGCAGGCGCTGCAAGACCTTCGGGCGCAATGCTTCGTAAGACCGGGCCAGCGTCGGCACCGTCGACATTCGCGATAATCGTACACCGCGCCGCGCTGCGGGTGATACGCTCCGTGAGGAGAATGACGACGCGAGGCACGAACGGAATCCGCGAAGGGCGCGTGCTGGTTGTCGACGATGAGCCCATGGTCCGCGAGACGCTTGGCCAGGTGCTGAGCAGCGAGGGCTATGTCGTCGATCAGGCAGTCGATGGCGCGACGGCCCTGGTCTGCGTCCGCGCCACGCGCCCCGATGCCATCTTGCTCGACCTGATGATGCCGGGGATGAACGGCCGGCAGTTCCTTCAGGCGCTGCGCGAGGATCCGGCCTACGCCCACATCCCCGTCATGATCATGACCGCCGTCCACGGCCTCGAGGTCAACCTCGCGACGCTCGGCGCCAGCGAGGTCGTCGAGAAGCCGTTCAACGTCGACGAGCTACTCAACAAGGTCGCCCTCGCGGTCTATCGCTCGCGCGAATCGAGCCCTCGGATCACCCAGCCCCAGGCGGTCGTCATGCCGCCCCCGGAGACGGTGCCCGAGAAGGAGCGCGGCGTGGTCGTGCTCGTCGAGCACGATCGCAGCCGGCTCCAGCAACTCGACCTGATGCTGTCGGCGCGCGGCTACACGGTGGTCTCGATGACGCGCGCCCTCGTCCACCTGTCGCGCCTGGCCCGCGCCCTGCGCCCGCGTGCGATCCTGCTCGACTGGGTGAGCGAAGGCGTCGAGCAGGTCGTGCGCGATCTCGCCGATACCAGCGGGTACAACCAGATCCCGATCCTCGTGTTCTCGCGCACCGGCGATTCCAACATCCCGCCCGGCACGCTCGAGCGCGCGGCCGACGTCGATCTGGTCGGCTTCGTCGAGGCCCAGCGCGATCAGCAGCCGTCGGGCTGAGGCGAGCCCGTTGTTTCACCATGCCGCCGGCCACGGCCGTCGCGGCACGGGTAGAGCATCAGCGCGCAGGACCCATCAGTCCCCGACCGCCGCGCCGCCGCCGCGTGGATCGGCCGCCCCATCCCACCCGGACGCCGTGCGCACGATCGCCGTGATCGCGCCGAACGCGCGCCGCGGCTGCCCCCATTGCAGCTGGTAGCCCTTGGCGCGCAGGGCCTCGTCGTCTTGCCGGTCGAGCACCGACGGTTCGAGGAACACGACGTCGGGGAGGTGCTGGTGATGGATGCGCGGCTCGGCGACCGCGAGGTCGGCCTTCCGGCTGAAGTCGATGACGTTCGAGATCGTCTGCCAGACCGCCGTGATGATGCGCGGTCCGCCGCCGGCGCCGGCCAGCATGAACAGCTCGCCCTTGGCGTCCTCGACGATCGTCGGCGACATCGACGACAGCATCCGCTTGCCGGGCTCGATCTTGTTGGCGCTGCCCTGGATGAGGCCGAACGTGTTCGGCGACCCGGGCTTGGCGGTGAAGTCGTCCATCTCGTTGTTGAGCAAGAACCCCGAGACCGTCACGCCGTTGCCGAACGAGGTGTTGAGCGTGGTCGTGATCGCGACCGCCATGCCGGTGGCGTCGACGGTGCACAGGTTGGTCGTGTGATCGCCCTCGAGCAGCGCCATGACCTCCTTCGACGGTGTCGCCTTGTCGGTGATCGTCGCGAACAGCTTGGCGAGGTAGTCGTTCGACAGGAGCCTGCCGATCGGCATGTCCTTGATGAACGCCGGGTCGCCGAGCAGCTCGTTGCGCGCCGCGAACGCGCGCCGCCACACCTCGACGAGCCAGTGCACGTGCTCGGCGCCGTACCACGGGAGCTTGCCGAGCTCGACCTTGCCGAGCATGCCGGCGGTCATCGCGAGCACGATGCCTCCCGACGACGGCGGGGGCATCGACGCCAGCGAGTAGCCGCGATAGGAGAACCGGAGCGGCTCGCGCCACTGGACGCGGTAGTTCGCCAGATCGTCGGCGGTGATGACGCCGCCGCCCGCCTTCATCTCGGCGACGATCGCCGCGGCGGTCTCGCCCTTGTAGAACCCGTCGGGGCCGTGCTCGGCGATGCGCCCCAGCACCGTGGCGAGCTCGGGGATCGCGACCTTGTCGCCCGTGGCCCGCGGCGCGCCGTTCGGCAGCCAGATCGCCGCGCTCGCCGGCGACTTGCCGAGCAGCGGGGCGAGGGCGGCGATCGACTGGTGCAGCTTTTCGTCGACCTCGAAGCCGTCGCGCGCCAGCGCGATCGCGGGCGCCATGAGCTCCTTCCACGGCTTCTTGCCGAGCTTGCCGTGGAGCGCCCACAGCCCCGCGACCGAGCCCGGTACGCCGACCGCGCGATCGCCGTGCAGCGAGCCGTCCGTCGGCTTGCCGTCCTTGTCGAGGTACATGTCGGGCGTCGCCGCGGCCGGCGCGACCTCGCGGAAGTCGAGCGCGACCGCCTTGCCGGCGCCGGTGCGCACGACGGCGAACCCGCCGCCCGCGATGTTGCCGGCGCTCGGGTGGGTCACGGCGAGGGCGAACGCGGTCGCGACCGCCGCATCGACCGCGTTGCCGCCGGCCGCGAGGATGTCGTGGCCGACCTTCGACGCGAGCGGCGCCTCCGACACCGCCATGAAGTGCGCGCCGCTGCCGACCGTCGCCGGATCGATGAAGTGGTCAGACGTCTGGCGATAGACCGGCTTGCCGGGAGCGGCCTCCTTGTTCGGCCTGGCCGCGCTCCCCCCACTGACGCCGGCGGGCGTGCTGACCGCCGCGGGCGGCGCGGGCGGCGGTGGCGGCGGTGGCTGGCGGGAACATGCGACGATGGCCGCGACGAGCAAGACCCTGGCGTTCATGGCGGCGCATCCTACGACACGAATGTCCGGACCGGGGCGGATTCGACGGACCGGGCCGGGCCGCTCGCGGCGCGCCAGCCCTGGCCAAGCGCTCGAAGTACTTCGGGGTTTGGCGATCGGCGGCGCTGGCATCCGCGTTGCTCAAGGCCATGGTCATGCGTATCCCGGTCTCGGTCCTGTTCGTGCTCTCGGCGGCATGCGCCGCCACCGAAAACAAAAACACCAGCAGCCCTCCTCCCGGCGCCGGAGCCAGCGGCGGTGGCGGCGTCAGCTTCGGCGGCGCCCAGGACGTCGGCGAGTTCCGCGGGATCCTGGATCGCGGCGAGCTCCCCGGCCCCGACACCCTCGACGCCAACGGGTTCTTTGGCGAGCACTACAACGCGCCGCCGCCGGTCACCTGCGGCAAGCTCCTGTGCGTCGCGCCGGGTCTGTCGGTCGGCCGCGACTGGCTCACCGGGGCGCACCAGGCCACGCTCCAGATCGCGGTCGACTCGACGGTCGATCCCACGGCCTACCATCGCCTGCCGATGAACCTCGTGGTCGTCGTCGATCACTCGGGGTCGATGGCCAGCGACGGCCGGCTCGACAAGGTCAAGGCCGGCCTCCACACCATGATCGACAACCTGCACGACGAAGATCGGCTCGCCATCGTCGAGTTCGATGACCAGGTCGACGTCGACGCGACGTTCGGCGCGACGCTCGACCGCCCGGCGCTCCACGCGATCATCGATCGGCTCGAGCCGCGCGGCGCGACCGACATCTTCGACGGCCTCCGGCAAGGCTTCTTGCTGCTCGGCGACGTCCCGGCGAGCGAGCGCCAGAACCGCGTCATCTTCCTGTCCGACGGCAACGCGACCGCCGGCGACACCTCGCAGGCCGACATCATGCAGATGGCCAAGGATCGCGTGGCGCGCGGCATCGGCCTGACGACGATCGGCGTCGGCAACGACTTCGACGTCGCGCTCATGCGCGGCCTCGCCGAGCAAGGCGCCGGCAACTTCTACTTCCTCGAAGATCCGGCCGCGGCGAACGAGGTGTTCACCCAGGAGCTCGACTACTTCATGCAGCCGATCGCGCTCGACCTCCAGCTCACCGCCCAGGCGGGCCCCGGGTATCAGTTCGGCGAGGTAGCCGGTAGCCACCTGTGGACGTCGGAGGCCACCCGCGGCGCGATGCAGATCCCGGCGGTGTTCGTCGCGAGCCGCACGAGCCAGAGCGGCGGCAGCCAGGGCCGGCGCGGCGGCGGCAGCATGATCTTCATCCACCTGACGCCGGTCGGCGGCAACACCGGGCGCGTCGCCGACGTCACGCTGTCGTATCGGACGCCCGGCTCCGAGGTGCGAATCTCCCAGACCGTCTCGCTCGACTACGCCGCGGATCCCACGGCGACGCCCGACGAGCCGTACCTCTCGGCTCCCGAGATGGCCGAGCGGTTCGCGATGTACAACATGTTCCTCGGCCTGCGCGCCGCGACCGAGGCCAGCGATCCCGGCTGCGCCGTGGCCGTGCTGAACGCGACCCGGGCGGGCGCGACGGCCTGGAACCTCACCCACGAGGATCCCGACACCACCGCCGACCTGATGCTCGTCGACCAGTACCTCGCCAACCTCCGCACGTACGGCGCGGCAGGCAACGAGCGCACGGTCGCGAGCTGCGCGAGCGCCGGCGACCCCTACGGTCCGCCCATCCCGCCGCAGCCCGTCGACAACCCCGTCGACCGCGATCCGCGCATGCCGCTGATGTGCGCCGCGGGCGGCCCGACTGGTGGGCTGCCGATCTTGCTCGGCACACTCGCCGCGATCGGCCTTCGCCGCCGCCGCCGCTAAGAGATGGCGAGCAGCACCGGACCAGGTCGCCGCGGTCACGACGAGGAGACCGTGCGCTGGATACCTCCGGTTGCTGTTCGGGCTGTCCCACGGCGACACCGTATATCAGGGCGTGTACAGCGTCGGCGGTTAGCCTCGATTCAATATTCTTATCCATGCTTCGGATCGCTACTCGTGATCTGGAAGAAATTACTGATCTTCGCCGCGCGAGCGCTTGCCAATCTCGTGTGAGCTCCTATGCTGACGTCGCGATGCTCCCCACTCCACACGATGGAATGATCAAATCCGTGTTCAGTCAGCCTGAGCACGCCCGGGGCATGCTGCGCACGATCGTTCCGCCGGTGCTGGCCGAGGCGCTCGACTGGCAGACGCTCACGCTTCGCCCTGGCAGCTTCGTCGATGCCGCCCTCACGCACCAGCATACGGATCTGCTGTACTCGGCGAGGTGGCGCGATGGAGGCGAAGCGCTCGTCTACCTGTTGTTCGAGCATCAGTCCACGCCGCCCACCGAGGGTCTGATGGCACTCCGGCTGCTGAGCTACCAGGACCGGATCTGGGAGCGCTGGCGCTCCGATCATCCGAGATCCAAGACGCTCCCGATGATCCTCCCGATCGTCCTGTATCACGGCGTGACACCGTGGCCGGAAGCTCGCTCGTTCGAGGCCCTGCTCGATGTGCCGCCCCGCTTGCGGCCGGCGATCGAGCCGTACCTGGTTCGCTTCACGTACGTGCTGCACGACCTGTCGAAGATCTCCGACGACGAGTTGCGCGACGGCGCGATGACCACCGCGCTCGCCAAGCTGGTCACCATGTGCTTCAAGCACGCACGGACGGCCCCGGACTTCGTCCAGATCCTCGGCCGCTGGATGAACGTCGTGCGGGAGGTGGCTGCGGCCCCCAACGGATTGCAAGCGCTGGCCCAGGTGATGCGCTATATTCTCGAAGTTAACGAGCACGTCAGCCGCGAGGCGCTGCAGGCGCTCCTGGACCGCGAGATCGGACCCCAAGCCAAGGACACCATCGTGACAGTCGGACAGCAACTCATCGAGCAGGGCCGCAAGCAGGGCATCGAGCAGGGCATCGAGCAGGGCATCGAGCAGGGCATCGTTCGCTCATTGCGCAACGTCTACGAAGCCCGCTTCGGTGCGATGCCAGAAGAGATCCGCGCGGTCATCGAAGCCACCCATGACGAACCAACCTTGCTCAGCTGGCTCACGCTCGCGGGTACGCGTGGGGTGGACGAGGTCACGGCAACGATCCGGGCCTCGCGCGCGAGCTGACGAGGTTCCCGGAGCGGCACCGGCGGCGCCCTCGGCGCATCTGCCCACGGCACCTGCGCCGTCGAGTTGACAGCCTGGCCCCGGCGCACGAGCATACCGGCATGCGCAGGCGTCACGTCTTCGGCCTTGCGGACCTCGCGCTCTGGGGCCATGCCATTCTATGGCGCTGCTGGCCTCGCAGCCCGGAGGAGCTCCCCCGGTAGACCGGCGCCGGAGACGCCATGTTCAGCGGCAACAGTCGATTCAAGTTGCTCCGCCGGTTGGGGGCTGGCGGCATGGGCGTGGTCTACGAGGCGGTGGATCAGCATCGCAAGACGCACGTCGCGCTGAAGACGCTGCAACAGGCCGATGCCGACCTACTGTACCGCTTGAAGCGGGAATTTCGCAGCTTGCGCGATCTCGTCCACCGCAACCTGATCGGGCTCGACGAGCTGTTCGAGGAGGACGGCCACTGGTTCTTCACGATGGAGCTCCTCGACGGTGAGGATCTGCGCGCCTATCTCCACCGCACCGCCCGGATCACCGCCGCGGCCGGAGACCCCCTCACGCCGGCGTGGCAGGGCGATCGCAGCACGTACGAAGCCTCCACGGTGGCCGGCGGCGCGCCGATGCGGCCCGCGAGCGAGTCCCTCCTCCGGGTGACGGCGATGATGGACGACGTCGGCCGAGCCCGCCAGGTGCAGCCGCTCGACTTCGATCAGATCCGCGAGGCGTTCGGGCAGGTCGCCGAGGGCCTGCTCGCCATCCACGATGCCGGCAAGATCCACCGCGACATCAAGCCGTCCAACATCATCGTGACCAGGGAAGGTCGCGTCGTGATCCTCGACTTCGGGCTGGTCACCGAGCAGCGAGAGCTTGCCCAGTCGGGCGCGGGCGAGATCGTGGGGTCGGTGCCGTACATGGCGCCCGAGCAGGCCGCCGCCCATGGGATGGGGCCCGCCGCCGACTGGTACAGCGTCGGCGTCATGCTCTACGAGGTCATCGCCGGACAACGGCCGTTCGACGGCGCCGTCGGGGTCGTGCTGGCGGCCAAGCAGTATGCTCAGCCTCTCGATCCGAGGGGCCGCAACCCGTATTGCCCGGACGATCTGGCCGAGCTGTGCATCGAGCTCCTGCAGATCGATCCCGCCCGACGCCCCCCGGGGCCCGAGGTGCTGCGCCGGTTCGGCGTCGACCAGCGCAAGACGACCGCCGTCGCAAGGAACGCGCCGATCGCGGCGGCCCACAACCGGTTCTTCGTCGGCCGGCAGGCCGAGCTCCGCGAGCTCCGGCGCGCCTTCGACGACGTCAACGAGGGCGCCACGATCACCGCGTTCGTCTACGGCGAGTCGGGCATCGGCAAGAGCACGCTCCTGGCGCACTTCGTCACGACCGTCGAGAGCGAGCACGATCGAACCGTGGTCCTGTCGGGCCAGTGCCGCGAGCACGAGGCCGTGCCGTTCAAGGCGATGGACGGTATCATCGACGCCCTCTCGCGCTACGTGTCGCGGCTCCCCGATGTCGCCGCGGCCGAGCTCGTCCCGCAGAACGCCGCGCTCCTGCCCGGGGTGTTCCCCGTGCTGGAGCGGATCCCCGCGATCGCGAAGGCCCCGCGCCCCCTCCACGTCGCCAGCGATCCGTTCCAGCAGCGCAAGCGGGTGTTCACCGCGCTGCGCGAGATGCTGGGCCTGTTGACCGAGCGCTACCGGATGATCTGGATCATCGATGACATGCAGTGGGCCGACAGCGACAGCCTGCGCCTCCTCGAGGCGCTGCTTTCGCCGCCCGATCAGCCGCGCATGCTGCTCCTCGCGTCGGTCCGCACGCCCGAGGACAACCCGACGTTGCCGGAGGTGCCGGGCGAGGTCCGGCGGATCCGGCTGCAACCGCTCAACCCCGAGGAGTCCGTGACGCTCACGGGGATGCTCCTGGAATCCATCGCCCCCGCGCAGAAGACCCTGACGACCCGGATCGTCGACGAGACCGCGGGTCACCCGCTGTTCATCGGCGAGCTCGTGCGCTATGCCGCCGCCGACAGCCTCGCCGCCCGCAAGCAACTGCGGCTGGACGAGGCCATCTGGGCTCGGATCTCGCAGCTGAACTCCGCGTCGCTGGGCGTGCTCAAGATCCTCTCCATGGCCGTCGCGCCGTTGTCCGAGGAGGTCATCCATGACGCGACCGGGCTGGACGCGAGGGAGTTCCAGAAGACCATCACGCTGTTGCGAGCGAGCAACCTGATTCGCAGCGCGATCCCGGCGCAGACGTCGCTGGAGATCTATCACGATCGCGTCCGCCAGTCGGTCGTCCACCACATCGCGGACCGAGAGCGCATCGTGCTGAATGCGCACATCGCCGTCGCGCTCGAGGCCTCCGACGCGCTGATCCCGCCGGAGCTGCTGATCCACCACCTCGAGGGAGCCGCGCAGTTCGACAAGGCCGCGGAGAAGGCGCTCGAGGCCGCCGAGCGCGCCCAGACCGGCCTGGCGTTCGAGCAAGCCATCCAGTTCTACGAGGCCGCGCTGCGCCTCGGAAAATGGACGGAGGCCGAGCGCCGGGACATCCTCATCAGGCTGGGCAGGACCTGCGCGTCGGCCGGGCGCGGGCGCGACGCCGCCGATGCCTACACGAAGGCCGCCGAGGGAGCCGATCCGACCACGCAGCTCACCTGCCGCATCCAGGTGGCCGACCAGCTCGTCCAGAGCGGCCGGTTCGAGAGCGGCGCGACGCTGCTGTTCTCGCTGTTACGGGAGCACGGCCACGAGCTCCCCGGGTCGCAGCTCCAGATCGTGCTCCGGATCCTCTGGTATCGGCTCCGGCTCGCCTTCCGCGGGTTGCGCTGGATCGATCGCCCGAGGGCCGAGATCTCCCCCCGAGACCTGGCGGTGCTGGCGCTGTACAAGGCGGCCGGTCGCGGGCTCATCCTGGTCGATCCCGTCCGCGCGGCCTACTTCGTGATTCGCGGGCTGCTCCTGGCCATGGACATCGGCGATCGAGACTATGTGATGGACTTCCTCATCCTCGAATCCGGCTATCGCGGCAGCGAGCAAGGCGAGAAGCATGCGGAGTTCATCCGGGTGGCGGAGGCGATCATGCAGGGCCACCCAGATCCGCTGTTTCAGACCACCCTGCGGCTATTGCAGGGCGTGCGTGCGTATCTGTCGGTCGACCGCGAGTTCAAGGAAGCCTTCGAGATGCTCGATCGAACCGACGAGGAGTTTGCCCAGACCGCCAACGCCGCCTGGGAGCTGTCCGCCGGGCGGTTCTTCCTGACCTACAGCCTGCACAAGATGGGCGACTTCGCGAAGCTACGCACCTATACGGAGCGCTTCGTCCGCGATGCCGAGCAACGCGGCAATGTCTACGCGCGGACGACGATCAGCCGCTTGCGCAATGTCCTGTGGCTCGTCGACGATGACCCTCAGGGAGCGCGCGAGGAGCTGGAGAGCGATTCGTGGATCTCGTACAGCCAGGGATACCATGCTCAGCACTGGCTCGAGCTCAACGCCCGGATCGAGATCGCCATCTACGAAGGCACCCCGATCGACCCGGAGTTCCTGTCCCAGCACCTGCGAGGCCTCAAGCGGTCGTTCCTGCAACAGGTCCGGGGCTATGCCTGCGACACGGCCTGGCTGATGGGGCGAATGGCGCTGTCCGAGCTGGCGCAGGATCCGTCGCGGAAGTGCGTCTTGCGCAGGGCCATGGCACGGCTACGCTCGTACGACACCCACTACTCGCGGGCGCTCGCGGGCATGCTCCGCGCGACCCTCGCGATGCAGGTGGGCGATACGGAAGGGGCGGTGACGGCGTTTCGCGAGGTCGTCGCCATCGGCGACCTGACGAACCTCTACTTCATCGCCGCCGCGGCGCGGCGCCGGCTGGGCGAACTCCTCGGTGGATCGGAAGGGGCCGAGCTGGTCGCGGCGGCCGAGCGGTGGATGGCGGCCGCCGGGATCAAGAACTTCGATCGGATGACTAACTTGGCGTCGCCGAAGGCTCGACCCGACCGGTTGCTGGCGCGCTGACCCCGGACTTTGTGCCCTCGCGGAACGTCCCCAGCAGGCGATCGGCGAGGTGAGAGACCACCGCGAAGTCGACGCGGGCATCGCGGTGGTGCGCGAGGTGTCGGGCGACGCACCGCCGGTACCACGCCGTCCGCTCGATGAACCTGCCGTTGGGCCGGTGGATCGCAGCGTGCAAGAAGCTGGCGCCGCTCGCGTACGCGGCGATCGCGAGGAACGCCGTCGCGCCGACGAGGGCACCGAACTGCTCGCCGAGCACGAAGCAGACCGGGGCATGAAGCCCGATCACGATGACCTCGACCCACCACGGCTGCAGGTTGCGATAAGGCCCCGGCTGCTGGAACTTCGTCCGGCCGTACTCCGCATGATGCTTCGCGTGGCCCTTCGCAAACCAGCGGTGATAGACGATCTTGTGGACGGCCCACTCGAGCAGCGATCCATACACGCCGGCCGTCAGGACCACCGCGATTACCTTTAACACCCCCATCATCGTGCACGCCTCCGTCTGCTTCCTTCTATAGATCCGGTTACGCCCGTGTCAATGGTCGGACCTCACCTGCGAGCTGGCAACCTGTGTCGCGCGCGGCAAGCGCTCGATCCGGCACGGCACGCACTTGTGATGCGGGCACCCGGTGAACGGATCGCGATCCTGCGCGGACGTGAGCTCGTTGATGTTGGCGCCGTGGAGCTGACCACGGTAGGTCAGGCCGAAGCCATTGGGGATCGAGACGTGGCCCGGGAGGAGCCGGTCATCGATCGCCACGGGCAGCGTGACCGAGCCGTGACGCGTCCGCACGGTGACCTCCTCGTCGGATGACAGCCCGAGATCCTCGGCGTCGGCCGCGCTGACCGAGACCGCGCAGTGCTGGCCTTTGCCCTTGCGCCACGACGGATCGCGATGAAGCGTATTCGCGGTCCACACGCTGCGCAATCCGGCGGAGAGCACCAGCGGGAAGTCGTGATCGACGGGCAGCGGTGTGTCCAGCGCGCGCGCGAGCTCGCGCAGCATCGGCGGCGGCGCCATGCGGATGCGCTTGTCGGGGAACCGCACGTGATCTTCCAGGTTGGATCGCATCTCGAGGTGCGCGATCTCCGTGCCTTCGGGATGCGCGATCAGGCGGCGGAACAGCTCGTCGGTGATCGCGATCGGATCTCGCCACCTCCACGCCTCGCCCAGCACGCGGAGCACGGCGCGGCGCCGGAGCATCGCGTTGCGCAGGCAGATCAGCCAGACGGCAACGAGCGCCGGATCTGGCAAGTGTTGCCCCAGCGTGTCGTACATCCAGTACAGCAGCCGGTTCTGGATCCCCGACGGCGATCGGATCCAGGCCGCCGCCGCACCCGCCACGAGCATCGCCAGCCGGCCGCCGCGATGACCGCCGGTACGCGCCAGGGCCTGCAGCGCGCGCGGCAGCGGTGCGAACAGCCCCATCGCGCGCGCCAGCCGGGCGTAGATCTCCGGCTCGGGGAGCGCCTCGGACAGCGGGTGGAGGACCGGCGGGCGCAGCTGGGCGTGGACGGTCCGGGCGTGCTTGGGAAACAGCGAGATCTCCCACTTCTCGTAGCCGACCGGGGTCGGCAGCACGTAGTCCGCGACCCGGGCGGTCTCGGTCATCGCGGGCTCGATGACGACCAGGAGATCGAGCCGGCGCAGGGCCGTCCGCCATCGCCCGCTATCGGCATAGGACACCAGCGGGTTCGCGCCATCGATGATGAGCGCGCGCAGCCGCTCGGGGTGATCGCCAAGCACCTCCTCCGGGACGAGCGACGGCGAGAACATCTCGAAATCGCTGAGCGCGCGGATCCCCGGCATGCCGGACACCAGCGCTCGAGTCGTGAACCGCGGCTCGAGCGCCGCGTGGTCGGGCGGGTTGAAGACCTCGTAGAACACGTTGCTGCCTTCGCGCCCGAGGTTCCCGGTCAGCGCCAGGATGACCCGGATGAGATAGGCGTTCAGCGTCGAGAAATGATTCTGCTCCACCCCGAGATCGCAGGCGATCGAGGCCGGGCTCGAGGTGGCAAACCCCTCGGCGACCTGGGCGATCAGCTGGGACGGGACCCCGCAGCGGGCGGCCATGTCGTCGAGATCGACTCCGGCGACGGCCGCCAGGAGGTCGCTCGTGCCGAGCGTATGGCGGCGAACGAACTCGGCGTCGATGAGGTTCCGCCGCACGAGCACGGCGAGCATTCCGATCAGGAAGTAGCAGTCGGAGCCCGGCCGCACCGGCACGTGGAGATCCGCCTGCCGCGCGGTCTCGGACCGCCGCGGATCGACGACGACGAGCTTGCGCCCGGGGTCACCGGCGATCGCCTTCAAGATCTCCGTGGCGTTGTGTCCGCGATGGCTGACGCGCGGGTTACTGCCGAGCAGCAGCAGATAGCGCGTGTGATGGTCGTCGGGGTGCAACCACGTCGCGGGCGAGGCCCTGAACATCCACTGATCCAGCAGGCTGTGCTGGGTCTTCTCCTGGGCGAGCGCGTTGAACCACATCCGCGACCCCAGGCCGTGCAGGAAGCTCACGGCGTACGCGATGCTCATGTGGTTGCCTTGGCCGCCCACGCCGACGAGGCCGATCGAGCGGCTGGCGTGCGCGACGCGGAGCTGGTTCAGCTTTGCCGCGATCTCGGCCACGGCCTGGTCCCAGGAGATCCGCTCGAAGCCGCCCGACGGCGTGCGGCGCAGCGGGTACCTGACCCGTTGCTCATGATTGACATACTTGTCGATCGAATAGCCTTTGTTACAGATGTAGCCGCGGGTGGCCGGGTTGTCGTGGTCCGGCCTCACGTTCACGATGTGGTGGCCCAGGACGTCGACCCGCAAGCCGCAGTTGTGGCTGCACAGGACGCAGGCCGTCGAGAGGCCCCGGCGGGACGAGGAGTGCGTGTCTGCTGACATCGATGGCTCGGCGGGGCTACGAGGCACGCGGCAGCGCATTGCCGGATTGATCGACCACCGGGCAGTCGCGGATGCTGCTGATCCTCGTTCGCCCCGTGACCGCGGCCGCTCGGCGAGAAATCCCCGAGGTCCGAGCCAGCGAACCCATGCCGGACGGGCTGAGCGAGCGCAGCGTCGGGCGAGAGTTGCATTGCTCAAGCAGCGGGGTAGGCGCGGGAGGTACGTACCTGGCCATCCGGGCGAAGTGCCGGTGAACCTCCTCGAGCGCGCGGCCGTAGCTGCACTCGTGGTAGGGGATGCCGTGCTCGTTGCAGAACTCGCGCACGACCTTGCGGCCGCGGCCCAGGTTGAAGGTGGGCGCCCACGGAAACAGGTGGTGTTCGATCTGCGCGTTCTGACCGATGAACAAGAAGTCGCGGAGCGGCGACGCCGGGAGGTTGCGGCTCGTGATCACCTGCTGCACGATGAAGGACTGCTTGGACCGGGAGTCGAGGGTCGGCATGCCGACGTGGTTGATCGGGATGATGACGCCCAGGTAGATGCCGGCGACGGCGGTGACCCCGACGTAGCTGACCAGGGCGCCCCACGCGCCGAGGTAGTGGATCGGCAGGATGGTCCACAGCGCGATGTGGGCGACCAGGAGCACCGCGTCCACCCACGTCTTGCGGAGGTTGCGGACCACGTACGCCACGCCGTCGGCGCGCATCGCCAGGCTCCACAGCGGGTAGAGCATCGGGATCAGGACGTGCTGGACCCGCGCGGTCGCGCGCGTGACCGCCGTCCGGTCGCGCCAGGCGTGCTCGTTCAAGGCAAACAGCGCTCCCATGGTGTTCGGATCGCGATCGGACTCGTTGCAGTGATAATGGTGCAGATCGTGATTGCGACAGAAGTACGAGAACGAGTACCCGCCGAGGAACGTATCGAAGAACTGGCCGATGACGCCCACCATGAGCTTGTTCTTGGTGATCGCGCCGTGACCCGCGTCGTGGCAGATGAACGCCCCGTGGACGTGCGCAAAGCCGATGACGACGCAGGCGATGATGTTGCCCGCCGGCCCAGGCGCGGTCAGGAGATAGACAAATGCGCCGACGTACGCCAGCGCGAACACCGCGATCCGCCAGGCGAACCTCCCCGGTGAGGGGTCGAAGAATCCTACGTCCAAAAGCCGGCGCATGAGCTCCTGGTAGTGCGGATCGCGGTGTAGCGCCTTCGCTGCCCCCTGTGACGCTTCCGAGGCATGCGGCCCCGTGATGATCTTTGGAGAGACGTAGTCGTCGAGGATGAAAGTCGCCAGCCTGGTCATGTCACATCGCCCTGTAAGAAATCCCTGGACGGCTCGAGAAGCCGCGGTCGAGGCTTGAGCAAGGACGATGCCTGACTGCCCGGGCGAGGCTGCTCCCCAAGTAGCCGGAAGCATGCGTCATGGTGATCCGGCAAGCTCGCTGCGCCTGCTACAGGTCGTAGCACCCCTGCCACATGTCGCGGTGGACCGGGCTTGGCCGACGGTCAAGAGCTGCGATATCGCTCGACGTCGATGTTGTAGCGCTTGACCCAGCGCTGGATCTGACTGCGCGCTTTCCCCATGAGCCGCGCGACCTCGCTGATATTGCCTGAATTTCGTTCGAGCATTTTCTGGAGATGAGCTTGCCGGCGTTCGCTCAGCACCTCGGCGGGATCCTCGTTGGCGTCGTGGTCATGCGCATGTGCAGCCGTGGGCGTGGGCGTGGGCGTGGGCGGTGACCGGATCCCCTCCGGCAGATCGCCGAACGTGATGGTTTCGTCCTTGCAGAGTGCCAGGGCCGCCCGAAGGCCCTGCTCCAGCTCTCGGATATTCCTGGGCCAGGCATGCCGGAGCAGCACATGGGCGGCATCACTGCGGACCGTGATCTCCGCGCCGCTCGGGCCACGCTCGCGCAACAAGACACCACCCATGATCAACCCCAGATCTTCCCGTCGGTCTCGCAAGGGGGGCAATTGCAACACGAATCCCGAAACGCGCGCCCAGAGATCTTCGCGAAACCGGTCCGGTCCCAGCGCACGCGAGACGTCACGATGGGTCGCGACCACCAGACGAAAGTCGACCTTGCGCGGGCTGATCGCGCCGATCGGGTGGACCGCATGATCCTGGAGCACGCGGAGGAGCACGGCCTGCTGCTCGAGGGGGAGGTCGCCGATCTCGTCGAGGAACAGCGTCCCGCCGTCGGCGGCGGTGATGAGGCCGAGCTTTTCGTTGTGGGCGCCCGAGAACGCCCCTTTGGCGTACCCGAAGAACTCGCTGGGGGCCAGATCCTTGGGGATCGCGCCGCAGTTGATCGCCACGAAGTTCCCCCTTCGGCGGGACATCTCGTGGACCGCGCGCGCCGCAAGCTCCTTGCCGGTGCCCGTCTCCCCGAGGATCGCCACGGGCAAGTCGGAGGCCGAGATCCGGCCCAGGTCGCTGAACTGCGCGTTGAGCATCGAGTGCAGAGTGCCCAGCCCGAGGAGAGTCTGATCGGCGGAGATCGTGAAGTCCCGCGGCTCGGCCTCGAGATACGCGCCTCGCTCACGGTACATGAAGAAGGTCTGTCCGAGCTCGATGATGTCGCCGTCCTCGAGCGTGGCGGACGCGACCGGGGCGCCGTTGATCTTGGAGCCGTTCTTGGAGCCGCGATCGTGGAAGACATAGCCATGCTCGGTGCGCCGCAGCTCGGCATGCCGCGCCGACAACCATCGATCGGGAATGCTGATGGTCAGAATCGCACTATCGCCATGCCGGGTCCGCTCGTGGACACGCCGGTTCCCGCGCCCGAACCTGACCTCCGTGAGGCCGTCGAGGACATGACGGGACGCCGGACGCAGGGGGTGCCCGGCCTCGAGGATGCAGAACAGCTGGGGAACAAAAGCTACCGTGGTGCCGCTGCTCGGGGTGATGACGAGCGAGTCCGTTCTGGTCGAGATCGAGCTCATCAGGAAGCCCCTGCACGACAGACGAGGCGGAGCACGAGGAGCACGAGGTACCGGGAACGTACCGCAGCACGGAAAGCCAAGGAGATGCCGCGCGCGGTTCCTTGCGCGCCGCACGACCGAGGGCTCGACGCCAAGCGCCGCCGGCGCCGCCGGTTCCTATGCTACTGGCACGAATCATGCGGTGTCCTCGGCACGAGGCATGCACAGTTCTCGACGCGCAATCCTGCAGCGAGCGTCGCGCGGATGTCTTGGCGCAAAATTAAGCGACCGGGGTGGCCGGCCGTCCCCCTTGCCACCGGGACGCCGCCGCGGTCGTCGGGCCGCCATTGCTATACTCGCCCGATGTTCGATCCAGCCATCTTCACGGCCAGGCGTGATGCATACATGCAGGCACTCGGCCCCAAGGCGGTGGCGGTCGTTCGCTCGCTGCCGGAGCGGCTGCGCAACGGCGACGCGTACCACGCGTTCCGCCAGCACTCCGACCTGGTCTACCTGACCGGCTTCCTCGAGCCCGACACCACGCTGGTGCTGCGGCCCGGCGCCGAGACCGAGCGCGTCGTGATGTTCGTCCGGCCGCGCGACCCCGAGATGGAGACCTGGGACGGCCGGCGCGCCGGCGTCGAGGGCGCCAAGCAGCACTACGGGGCCGACGCCGCGTTCCCCAGCGCCGAGCTGCCGGCCCGGCTGTGGGAGCTCGTCGCCAACACCGACGAGCTGCACTATGGCCTCGGCCTCGACCCCGACATGGATCTCCTGATCGGCGCGGCGCTGGCACGGCTGCGCAAGCTCGAGAAGCGCGGCAAGCGCCCACCCAACGCCGTCGTCGATCCACGCGCGGCGCTCCACGAGCTGCGGCTCCACAAGCGGCCCGAGGAGCTCACCTGCCTGCGCAAGGCCGCCGCGATCACGAGCGAGGCCCACCTCCTGGCGATGGGGCTCGGCCGGCCGGGCGTGTTCGAGCACGAGATCGAGGCGCTGATCGACTACACGTTTCGCAAGCGCGGCGGCCTCGGCCCCGGCTACAACACGATCGTCGGCGCCGGCGAGAACGCGACCATCCTCCATTATATCGAGAACCGCTGCGCGGTCGCCGACGGCGACCTCGTGCTCGTCGACGCCGGCTGCGAATACGATCACTACACCGCCGACATCACGCGGACCTGGCCGGCCAGCGGCCGGTTCACCGCGCCGCAGCGCCGGGTCTACGAGGCCGTGCTCGCGACCCAGAAGGAAGCCATCGCGATGGCCAGGCCGGGCGCGACGATCTCCGAGATCCACGAGCACTGCGTCAAGCGGCTGACCGAGACCATGCTCCAGCTCGGCCTGTTGACCGGCACGCTCGAGGAGCGGGTCGCCGATCTGGCCTATCGCAAGTACTACATGCACGGCACCTCGCACTGGCTCGGCCTCGACGTGCACGACGTCGGCGCCTACATTCGCGACGGCAAGCCCCGCCCGCTTGCCCCCGGCATGGTCATCACCGTCGAGCCGGGCCTCTACGTTCCGGCCGGCGCCGCCGACGCCCCGGCCGAGCTCCGCGGCATCGGCGTGCGGATCGAGGACGACGTCCTCATCACCGCCGGCGGCAACGAGGTCCTGACGGCCGCGTGTCCCAAGGAGGTCGAGGAGCTCGAGCGCGCCTGCCGCGCATGATCGACTCTGGATCTCGACGTGCGAGGTCGGCGATGACGGCTATTGAATCCGGCTATGGGGCGAAGCGCCGCGACGAACTCTGGATGGGTGATCGGTAATACCTCTTCATTCGGGCCCGCGGCGCCACGCACGGCGAGCGTTCGCGCACGACTCCAGCCCGGCCCCGCCGTCGCCGGGCGCTCACCCTCCGCGCCTCGTGCAACTACGCTGGCAGCACCGGTTTCTTCCGGTGCGCCCGGCAAAAATCGCCGGCTACGGTGATCTTCGAGAAGAAACCCAGAGACCGATCGTTTCATGAAGTCGGGTAACCCATGTCCCGCGCGATATCTAGAGCCTTGACCGGTTCACCACCCCATGCCAACGTCCTTGCGAGCTTCCTCGGACACGGCGGAAATTGGAGTGGTAGGCGGATGGCACGGGCTCGCGGAACAAATAACATCACGCAACACGATTTCTCCGGCGAACTGGTTCGACACCGTCCGGCGCTGGAGCGGTCGGCGCGGCGGCTTTGTCATAATCGCCAGGACGCCGAAGATCTCGTCCAGGCGACGCTGGAGCGCGCATGGCAGGCCCGCGCCCAGTTCCTGCCCGGAGGCAATATCGGCGGCTGGTTGTTCCGCATCCTGTGCAACTACCACCGTGACGTGCTGCGCCGGCGGCGTGGCATCCAGGTCCCGTTGCCGGACGAGGTACCCGACCACGTCCCCGAGGATGAGGAGATCTCCTCGCTCCTGGCGATTCCGGCCGAGGCGGTCCTCGCGGCGCTCCAGCAACTGCCCCCGGAGCTGCGGGCGCCGCTCGAGCTGCTCGCGGTCCGCGGCAAGCGCTACCGCGAGATCGCCGAGGAGCTGTCCGTCCCGATCAATACCGTCGGCACGCGCATCCGGCGCGCGCGACTCCTGATGCAGGAGGCGTTCGCCACGGCGCGAGCGGCAGGAGCGGGGCGATGACCCGGCCGGCGGGCGGGCCGACGAGCCGGCCGGCGGGCGGACCGACGCTCGACGCCCCGAGCAGCCGGTGCGAGAGCCTCCACGCCTACGTCGACGGCGAGCTGGACGCGGACGATCACGCTGAGTTCGAGGCGCACCTGTCGACCTGCGAGGCCTGTCAGGCCGAGCTGCCGCAACTCCTGGCGCTCCTGGCGGCGTTCGATGACGCAGCCGGGGCTGCGCCCAGCGCGCTGCCGCGGAATCCTCACCTCACGCTCGTCACGGAAGGCTCCGAGGTCCCCCACGACGGTCCCCACGATGTCGCCCGCCACGCGCCCGCGCCTCGCCCGGGCAAGCGGCCTCGTTCCTGGTGGGGCGCCGCCGGGGGTGCCGGGGCCATTGCGGCTGCCGCGGCCTGGCTGCTCATCTTCCATCCACCCCCCGCGCCCGCCCCCACCCCCGTGATCGCGTCGCTGCAGCGCGACCTGGGATCCACGCGACACCTCGAGGCTCGGCTCAGCTATCCAGGCACCGAGGCGTACCGGCCGCTCGACGTCACGCGCGGCTCCCGCGCGATCGAGTCGATCTCGCTGGACCATCGGGCCGCGCTCGAGCGCGCCCGGGACCCGCACGGGCTGGCCGTCGCCTCGTTGCTCGCGGGTGAGCGGGAGACCGCGGCGCGCTACTTTGCGGAGGCGGGCAAGTCGCCGAGCGTCGACAGCGATCGCGCGGCGCTCGAGCTCCAGGATGGCAGCCCGGCGGCGCTGGAGCGTGCGCTGGACGACGTCGATCGAGCCCTGGCGGCGGCGCCGAACGATCCGGCCGCGCGGTGGAACCGCGCCCTGGTGCTGGCGGCGCTCGATCTGCCGCTGGCGGCCGCGACCGAGCTGGATCGCGTGGCCGCGCTCGGCGAGCCGGGCTGGGCGGGCGAGGCGCGCCGGCGTGCGGACGCGCTCCGCGCGCAGGTAGCGCAGCGCCGGACCCGCTGGAAGCGAGCGTTCGACGCGGGACAGCGCCTGAGCGAGCAGGTCGCGCCGGTGCCGGCGGAGCTCGCCGCGGTCACCGGGACCATGACCGCGCTGTTCTACAACGCGGTCCGGACCGCGCCGTCGCGCTCGGCCGTCGAGGCGCTGGTGCCGCTCGCCGAGAAGCTCGACGCGGCGTATCGCAGCGATCACCTGACCACCTACGTGCGCCGCATCGCCGCGAGCGACTTCCGGATTCGCAAGCCGCTGGCCGACACCTTCCGCGAGCTGCTGCACGGGCGGCTTGCCGATCCCGCCGGTCCCGCGATCGATGCGTTCCTCCGCCGGCTCGCCGAGACCGGCACCGACGACCTGCGGCTGGGCGTGCTGCACCAGACCGGCCGGGCCGCCTCGCAGCTCGCCGAGTACCAGCGGCTCGCGAGCAAGAGCGGCGACCCGTGGTTCGCCGCGATGGCCGAGGAGAAGACGGCCTCGGCCGAACGCGCGCGGGGCGACGTCGCGGCGGCGGAGCGCCGGCTCCGGGGAGCGATCGAGGCCGCCGAGCGCGAGCGCCTCACGTATCGTGCCCTCCTCCTGCGGGACGCCCTCGTCCAGCTGTACAAGTCCGTCCACAACCTGACCCGGGCCGCCGAGGAGGCGCGCGTCGAGTATCACCAGGCGATCACCGCGGGTGAGGCGCTGGTCGAGATGAACAGCCTGGCCGATCTGGGCGCGATCAACCAGGACCGCTACGCCGATGGGCTCGCCCGGGCCTACCTGGCCGAGCTACTCGAGCGGTGCCAGACCACCGCCGCGATCGGCCCCACGCCGTTCGACGAGGCCCACACCTGCGAGACGCGCCAGTACGCCTATCAGTCGCTCGCCAACCTCGCGCTCGATAGCCTCGCGCCGGATCGCGCCCGCGACTACCTGACGCGCGCCCCCACGTGCAACCAGGAGTTCGCCGCCGGGCTGATGCTGCAGCGCGCGCTCGTCGCCGCCGAGCTCTATCGCCTCGGCCACCGCGACGGCGATGCCGCGCTTGCCCGCGACAGCCTCGCCGCGCTGCACCGCGAGGCGCTGTCTCCCGGCCAGCAGGCGATGATGGACCTGATCTCCGGCAACCTGGTCATCGACGCCGACCGCGGCGCCGGCCAGCGCGATCTGCGCGCCGCGATCGCCACGGCCGATCACCTCACCGACGCCGCCAACTTCCCGGTGAAGGCCCGCGCGTACAGCTTCGCGTTGCTCGCGCTCGACGCCGGGCGCGCCGGCGAGTTCGGCCAGGTCATCGATGTGCTCGCCGAGGACCTCGCGGTCGCGCGGCCCGCGCGCTGCGCGCTGGCGGTTGCCCACTACGCGGAGCGCTCGGTGGTCGCGTTCGCCGACGCGCGCGGCGAGATCGGGGGACACTACACGGCCAGCGGGACGTCCGCCGACCTCGACGTCACCACGCTGGTGCCGGCGGCCGCGGCCGATCGGCTGCGCGCGTGCGACCGCGTGGCCGTGCTGGCCCGCGCGCCGGTGCTCGGCGCGGGTCGCCTGCTGCCGCCGGAGCTGGCGTGGAGCTACCTGCTCAAGCAAACGGCGCCGCCCGGCACGTCACCGGATGCGTCAAGGGATGCGTCGAGCGCTCCGAAGCTCGGGGCCCACCGGCTGGTCATCGCCAACCCGGCACCGCCGGCCGATCTCCAGCTGCCGCCGCTCGGCCCGTACCCCGACGAGCCGGACGGCGCTAGCGTCGTGCTGCGCGGCACCGACGCCACGCCGACCCGCGTCCTCCAGGCGATGGGCGACGCCTCGGTCATCGAGTTCCACACCCACGGCTTCATCGGCAACGACGTCTCCGAGGCGTCGTACCTGGCCCTGTCCCCCGAGCTCGACCGGCAATACACGCTGACCGCCGCCGACGTCGCCCGGGTCAAGCTCGACGCGGCCCCGCTCGTCATCCTCGGCGCGTGCCACGCGGCGGCGAGCAGCCGGTCGCTCGAGGGGGGCATGGGCCTGGCCGAGGCGTTCCTGCGCGCCGGGGCGAGCGCGGTGGTCGCCAGCCCGGAGCCCGTCCAGGATCTCGGCGCACACGACTTCTTCGCCGCGGTCCGGGACCGCGTGATCCGCGGCGTCGATCCGGCGATCGCGCTCCGCGACGAGCGCGTGCGCCGGCTAGCCATGTCGCACGACAACGCCTGGGTCGCCGGGGTCGTCGTGTTCGAATAGCCTGTTACTGCGTCCATGCGAATGGGAAAGGAAGACGAGCGATGTCGGACCTAACGAAGGCAGTAGAGCAAGTACGTGCAGCGCGCTGGGCAGCGTGGGGGCGGATAGCGAGCAAGCTGCCGGATCACCACATCCTGTCGGTCGAGCTGCTCCGCACGCATGACAACGAGACGCTCGCGGTGTTCACCGTGGTCAGGGACCGCAAGCCGGTCCAGTACGTGCTACGAGGCGACTCGTCGGGGGCGAACTTGAAGGCGCTGGTCAGCCAGCACTGTCCGCCGATCAGGGTCGGGCAACAACATGTGGAGGCCTTGATGATGACGGCACCGGCGCTCTCGACGGGGACGGACGATGGCGGCGTGACGGCCGAGAGCATCGCGATGGGGGAGCCGCCGCCCAAGCAGACGCCTCCGTCGGCGATCATCTCGCTGGGGGCATCGGTCATGACCACGACCTTCAACCTCGGTGAGGTCGCGGCGCAAGCCGGGTGAGGTCGTACAGGCGCTCGCGCCGCACCGGCTCCGGCGCCACGTGAGCGGCTCCGCCCCGCAGGCTTGACCCGCCTCGCCGCCGGTGGCACACATCGCCGATGTCTGCGTGTGAGGTCTGTACGTCGCCCGTCGCTCGACCGATGTTCGAGAAGCTCGCGCATCAGTTCGTGCGCTGCGACGGCTGCGGGCTCGAGCGGATCTCGCCGCAACCGAGCGACGACACGCTGGCCAAGATCTACGGCGCGCACTACTACGACTCGTGGGGCCTGCACGACAACGAGGCCACGGTCGCAAACCTCAAGAAGCGCACGTTCGAGTACGTGCTCCGCAAGCTGCCTGCCCCGGCGCCCGGCACCAAGCTGCTCGACTGCGGCGCCGCGACCGGGTTCTTGCTCGACGTCGCCCGCCGGCTCGGGTATGACCCGTACGGCCTCGAGCTCTCCGAGTTCGGCGCGGGCGAGATCGCCAGGAAGTTCGGGCCGGATCACGTGTATTGCGGTGAGCTCCCGGACGCGTCGTTCGCCGGCGCCCTGCCCGGCGAGTTTCGCGTCGTCACGATGTGCGACTACATCGAGCACGTCCGCGATCCGCGCCACACCCTGGCGCTCGCGCGGCGGTGGCTGGGCCCCGGCGGGGCGCTGGCGATCACGACCCCGGACGCCGGCTCGCCGTCGCGCCGGCTCCTGGGCACCGGCTGGACGCACTACAAGATCGAGCACCTGTACTACTTCAACAAGCGCAACCTCGGGCGACTGCTCGAGGACGTCGGCTTCACGTCGGTCCGGTTCTATCCGCTCTTGAAGTCGCTGACGCTCGACTACATCGGCCATCAATTCGAGGTCTACCCGCACGCCGCGCTGACCCCGTTCGCGCGGGTGCTGCGCCGCCTGCCGCGGGCGGTGCGCACGCTGCCGCTGCCGCTGCCGACCGGCGAGCTGCTCGCGGTCGCGCGCGCGTGACGCACCTCGCAGCCGGCCCGTGGCGAACGCCGCCGGCCGCGTGTGTTCCGCGGCGGAGGTGGACCGCATGGTAATTTCGCGTGGCCGGCGCCGATCACCACGCGGCCCGCTGCGGCGCCGGCGCGACCCCGTCGACTCCATAGTCGGCTCGTGGTCAGTGGAAGCTGCGCACGGCGTCGATCACCCGGCCCTGATCGGCGTCGTCGAGATCGGCGTAGAACGGCAGCCGCACGAGCTCGTCCGAGACCGCCTCGGTGACCGGGCACATCCCGGCCGCGCCGCCGTGCCGGAGCCCCATCGGGGACAGGTGGAGCGGGACGTAGTGAAACACGGCTTGCACGCCGCGCGCCTTCAGGTGCTCGAGGAACGCCGGCCGGCGCGACGCCGGGACCCGCAGGTAGAACATGTGGAACGCCTGGTCGCAGTGGGCCGGCACGATGGGCAGCCGGGCGTCGTGCGCGGCCGCCCAGTCGGCGAGCTCGCTCGCATAGCGCGCCCACAGCGCGGCCCGGCGGCCCTGGATCTCGCGCCGCGCCTCGAGCTGGGCGACCAGCAACGCGCCGAGGATGTCGGACACCACGTAGCTCGAGCCGACCTCTTGCCAGGTGTACTTGTCGACCTGGCCGCGAAAGAACCGGCTGCGGTCGGTGCCCTTCTCGCGGATGATCTCGGCGCGATCGACGAACCGCGCGTCGTTGACCAGGAGCGCGCCGCCCTCGCCGCACGAGAAGTTCTTGGTCTCGTGGAAGCTCTGGGTCGCGAGCGCGCCGAGCGTGCCGAGCGGCCGGCCGCGGTACGCGCCGAACAGCCCGTGGGCGTTGTCCTCGATGATCACGGCGCCGCACTGCGCGGCGAGCTCGCCCAGCGCGTCCATCTCGCAGGCCACGCCCGCGTAGTGGACCGGCACGATCGCCCGGGTGCGCCTGGTGACGAGCCGCGCGACGTGGGCCTCGTCGAGGTTCAGCGTATCGCGCCGGACGTCGGCGAACACCGGGCGCGCGCCGCGCAGCACGAAGGCGTTCACCGTCGACACGAACGTGAACGCCGGGACGATCACCTCGTCGCCGGGCGCCAGATCGAGCAGGAGCCCCGCCATCTCGAGCGCGTGGGTGCACGACGTCGTCAGCAAGGCCCGCCGGGTCCCGAGCGCACCCTCGAGCAGCTGCTCGGCGCGGCGGCAGAACGGACCATCACCGGCGATCCGCCCGCTGCGCACCGCCTCCGCGATCAGGGTCAGGCCGGCCTCGATCCGGGCCGGGCGATTGAACGGGATCATGGCGACCGGAGGATATCCCATCAGCGGGGCACGAGCGCGCGCGGCCTTCCGCACGGCACGCTGGGCTCGGGGGGCTCGGGGGCTCGGGGGTTCGGGGGTTCGGGGGTTCGGGGGTTCGGTCGGTTCGGTCGATTCGGTCGGTTCGGAGGGTTCGGTCGGTTCGGTCGGTTCGATCGAGCTGCTGCTGCCGGCGATCGGCGCGCGCGCCCTCGCCTGGTGCTCGATCGCTGGCATCGCTCGGGCGGCGGCGCGTGATACACGTACCGGCGATGCCTCGCTCCGTCAGGGCCCTGCTCCTGGGCAGCATCGCGCTCGCGCTCCTGTACCTCGTGGTGCACGTGCACGAGCCCCTGCGGCTCGACGTGGGGGACGCCTGGGCCGACGCCGACGTCGTCGCGGCCGTGGCCGGTGACCCGTCGGGTAACAACCCCGCGGCGGCGTACGACGACCTGCGCGAGGTGGGCCCGCCGACCGCGACGGGCTATCGCTACGTGGTGAGCCGGCCGCTCGTCGTGATGATCGGCCGCGCGATCGGCCGGCTCGGGATCGGTGGCCTCGGCGCGCTCCGCCTGGTCGGCCTGGCGTGGTCCGTGCTCGGGCTCGTGCTGTGGTTCGCCTACCTCCGCCGGCTGTTCACCGCGCGGACCGCGCTGCTCGCGACCGCGCTGCTCGCGACGAGCGTTCTGTGGATCCTGTACGCCGACAGCCTGCATGAAGCGCCGCTCGCCCAGCTCGGCAGCTTCCTCGCGCTGTGGGGCGTGGTCCGCGCGATCGAGACCGGCGCGTGGCGATACCGAGCGGCGGTGGCGATCGGTGCGTGCATCTCCTGGTTGACCTCGGCGGACTTCGTACTTGTGTTGCCGATCGCGGCGCTCGCGACGATCTACCTCAAGGCCGGCAACCCGTTCGCACGTACCAACCGGCGGCTGGTCGCGATCTTCGTGCTCGGCTGCACGCTCGCGGTGGTTGGCAACGGCCTCTGGGTCGTGCACGTCGCCGGGTGGCAGGGCCTGGGCGCCGAGCTGCGGGTCGCGCTGGCGCCGGGCGCGGAGGCGTCCGCGGTGGTCTCCACGCTGATCCGCCGGCTCACCCTGGTGTTCACGCCGCTGGTATGGGTCACCTGCGCCGTCCATGCGATTCGCGCGATCCGCGCTCCGGACCTCGGCGCGGCCATCCGGGGCACCGCCGCGTGGCTGCTCGCCGGCGGGCTCGCGTCGCTGGCGCTGGCCGGCGGCCTGGCCGGCGCGCGCATGCTCGGCATGCAGGCGCTCTTGCCGTTCTACGCGCTCGGCACGGCGCGCGTGCTCGAGGCGATGCTCGACGGGTCCACCGGGCTGCGGCGCGGCGCGATCGCATGGCTCGTCGCCGCGCCGCTGTGGTCCGCGTACGTCCTGGCCGCGCAGCCGAGGTCGGTCCTCGCCCCGGCCGACGTGGCCCGGACGTCGGCCTACCTCGCCGCCGGCGACCACAATGACTTCGTGCTGTCGAACCTTCCGGCCGACGGGCCGCTGTGGGCGGCGTTCCGGCGCCACGCGGTGGCGACGCTCGACGACAAGGACGCGACCACCGCGCCCCGCAAGATGATGGCGATCTTCGATCGCACCGGCGCCGACGTCGTGCACGCGATCGTCTTCACCGATCCCGGCACGCGGGCGCTCGATCGATCGATGTGGGAGCTGACGGCGGGGCGCCCCGCATGGGCGGTGACCGGCTGGCCGCAGGTCAACCGCGCCAAGACCGCCGAGGTCGTCCGCGAGTATGACGACCGCGTGCGCAAGAACCTCGCGGCGGTGGGCGCGACGCGCGTCCTCGAGCTCGGCAACTTCGCGATCTACCGCATCGAGCGCGCCGCGGTGATCGAGCGCCTGGCCGGGTGGGCCCCCGCCACGCCGCGCATCGACTTCGCGAGCGTCCTGGCCCTGCGCCACGAGCTCTCCGGCTGGGGAGCACCGACGGCGCCCGGAAGCCCCGAGGACGGCCCGCCACGGAGCGAGATCACCGGGATGAAGCGCTGCCCCACGGGCCGGTGCGCGACCGTGCGGACGCTGCGCGGGCTCGACGTGCCCGACGCCCCGCCCGCGCCCGCGGCGCAGCTGGTGATCCGGGTCGACCCGCCGTGCGATCAGCAGCTGACGATCACGCTCGGCCGCCCCGGCGCCCTGCGGATCTCGGTCGCCGGCTTCACCTCGGGCGTCCTGGCCGGCAGCGAGCTCGTGACGCGGGTGCCGGCGCGCGTGCTCACCCCGGGGCTCAACACGGTCACGATCGAGAGCGCCACGCCGGCTCCGCCGGGCCCGCGGCTCCAGGTCGTCGCGATCGAGATCGTGCCGATCTGCACTCCGTGAACGGCGCAGGCGGGCGCGGCGGCGGGTGGACATCGGCCGCCCGGAAGGCTATCCAGGCCCATCGTGGACGTACAGCCAGCTCCGGCGGCGTCAGCCTCGTCGATCGCCTCGTCGCCCCAGGCGGCGGCCAGCGATATGGCCAACGATACGCCGGCGCGGCGGTGGTGGCGGCGGTGGGGCTGGCTGCTGCGATGGGCCGGCACCGGGCTCGGCGTTGCGTACCTTTGCGCGGTCGTCAAGCTCGACAGCCTGTCGGGCGCGCTGGCCAAGACCTCGATCGGGACCGTGCTGGTCGCGTTCGCGGCGATCGCGAGCTCGCTCGTCATCGGCGCGGTGCGCTGGCGGGCGCTGATGACCGCCTATGGCGCGATCGCGCCGCCGCCCTTGACGACCGCGGTTCGCCTGTACTTCGTGGCGGCGTTCTACAACACGTACCTGCCCGGGGGCGTCGCGGGTGACGTGGTGCGCGGCGTGGTCGTCCGCGATAGCTTCCGCGGTGGCGGGACCACCGAGGCGATCGCGGTGGTGTTCGTCGAACGCGTGCTCGGGCTGCTCGCCGTGTTCGCGCTGGTCGCGATCGGGCTCGTGCTCGTCGGGCCGCGGCTCCAGGCCACGTCGACGTGGTGGTGGCTGAGCGCGGCCGGCACCGGCGGTGCGGTGGTCGCCGTCCTGATGTTGCCGCTCGGCCGCCAGCTGGCGCCGTACCTGCCGCGCCGGCTCGCCGGGATCGCCGGACGCCTGCCCGTGGTGTCGCGCCGCTGGTACTTCGCCGCGGCGGCGCTGCTGTCGCTGTGCACGCAGCTCTTGACCACGGTGACCGGCTGGTTGTTCCTCCGCGAGGTCCACCCGGCGGCGACGTTCTCCGACGCGCTGTTCATCGTGCCGCTGGCCGCGGCGACCGGTTTCCTGCCGTTCACCGTGGCGGGGCTCGGTGCGCGCGAGGCGGTGTTCGTCGGGCTGTGCCGCCAGCTGCTGGGAATGTCCACCGGCGACGGGCTCGCGGCGTCGCTCTTGCTCTGGGCGACGACGCTGATGACCGGGCTGCTCGGCGGCATCCTCCAGTTCGTCCGGCCGCTGCCTCCGGCGGCGCGGCCCGATCCACGGTAGATCGCGTCGGCCGGCGGCGCGGCGGTTGCGTGTGCGTGATCGACGCCGTGCGCGGCTTCCACCGGCCCGGCCGGGTCACGGCTCCGGCGCGCACACCGGGTCGATGGTGAGCTCGCGAAGTTCGCTGCGATCGAGCGGCCCGGTCGCGCGCCTGGCGATCGTGAGGACGTTGATCCCGGCGTGAACGAACGCCGCGGGCACCAGGAACTCGGCGCGCGGATCGGCCTCGCACTGCGACGCGGTGAACCCGTTGATCGCCAGGCCGAGCCGCGGGGTGGACGTGAGCCAGCGCGGCAGCCACCATAACCGCGACGGGGCCGCCTGCGTGAGCAGGAGGTGCAGATCGCACGGCCGGTCGACGCGGATCATCAGCTGGGCGCGCTCCACGTGGCGCTCGTCGACCACGCTGGCGCCGGCCGGCGCCCGCTCGGTCTCACAGGCGTTGGGGGCCGGCGTGTCGGCGTGGAGCGGCGCGATCGGGTTCGCGCACGCGCCGTAGCCCACGAGGCGGCTCGTGCCGGCGCCGTCGTCGTTCAGCACCGAGCCCGACCAGCCGATCAGCTTGTGCAGGTCGCTGGCCGCGCTGGCGAAGTCGATCCGGCGGACGACCGGCAGCGAGCGGCCGGCGGTCGCGAGCACGGCCGCGCGATCGACGCGGTAGACGTCGAAGCTGCGCAGGTGGAGGACCGGCTGCGCGCCCACCTCGGTGAGCCGGTCCTGCGCGTCCTGGAACGGCGTCGCCGGGCTCCGGACGATCACGGCGTGGAGGTAGTCGGTGCCGGTCGACTCGAACAGGCCGAGCATCCAGCGCCGGGCGAGCCGCGGGTCGTGCGCGTCCTCACCCCGCACCACGGCAGGCAGCGAGTGCCGGCCGAACGCGAGCTCGATCACGCTGTCGGCGAGGAGGTTCGCGACCACGAAGTCGTTGCGGTCGGCGCGGGCGAGATAGGCGCGCGCCTGGTCGACGTCGTCGCGATCGAGCACCGTGCGCGGGTTGGCCAGCACGATGACGAACGCCCAGACCGGCGCCACCACGGCCCACGCCAGGCCGAGCGCGCGGCAGAGCCCTCTCGCGGTCAAGAGCCGCGCGATCACCAGCGCGGAGCCGATCGCGTAGAGCGGCAGCGCGGGCAGCGCATCGGCGATCCGGCCGCTCGTGCCCAGGGCGGTGAGGCTCACCGCGGTGACCGCGAGCATCCAGGTCGTCGGATCCTCGAGCGCGCGTCGCAGCGTGGCCGCGCGCAGCGCCCGCCAGCACGCGACCCCGGCGGTGACCCAGACCATCGGGGTGAACACGGCGGCGGCGCGCCGGACCATCCCCGGGTCGGCCACGGCGAGCGTGGCGCCGGCGGTGCCGCCGGTGAGCAGCGCGCCGGCGATCACACCCGCGAGGCAGCCGAGCGCGCCGGGCGCGATGAAGCGCAGGTTGCGCCAGGCGAACGGATCGCCGCGCTTGGCGTGGATCGTGAACAGCAGGGCGGCCGGGAGAAACAGCCAGAGATCGGACCCCGCGAGCAGGCACACGAACGCCCCGCACGCGCTCGCCGCGGCGTGGCGGCCCCCGCCGGGCTCGATCGCGCGCGCGGTGCCCCACAGCGCGAGGAAGCACCCCGCGAGGACGAGCGGCGGGCGTTCCAGGCTGTCGGCGGTCTCCAGCCACAGCGGGCTGGTCGCGAGCAGCGCGGTCGCGAGCAGCGCGGTCGTGGCGTCCCACATCCGCCGCGCGTACTGGAACAGCCACCACGCGCCGAGCACCGAGAGCGCGAGCGCGAGCGCGCGGTGGGCGCTCAGGTCGTGGACGCCGAGCCGGCCGATCGCCCGGTAGAGGTAGCCGGCCAGCACGTCGCCGGACGGGCCGGCCTCGGCCGAGCCGCGGCCAAGCGCGATCTCGACGTCGGACCAGGCATCGCCGAGATCGAGCCGCAGGGGCTCGCCCACGTGCAACACCAGGTACGCGGACGCCATCGCGATACATCCGAGCAGGTAGTTGCGGAGCACGCGCGGCATCGCCAGGCCGGCCAAGATCTATCATCGATCGGCGACCGGGTGGCAGCGGGCGCCCTCGCCGGCGCGCTACTCGGCCACTTCGAGGTGGCGGACTTCGAAGCCGGCGCGCGCGCCCGGCTTGACCGTGACATAGAGGTGGCTCGCGACGGTGTCACAGTACCAGCGCGGCGTTCTGTCGCCATCGTGTGAGCCGACCGCCCGAGTTGTGGCGGATGTGAGGCTTGCCGGGTGCGTGCGTGCAGCATGGAGCCTACACGCGAGCTGTGAACCCGGGCGGCGCAAAACTCGTCGAGGTCGGGGCGGCAGATCGGAATCACCTCGAGCGGGTTACTGCAGCCACTCCGTTGACACGCCTCGCAACAACATACATATTCCAGGCGATGGGGTTTGGAGACGCGGTCAGCGCAGGGCGCTTGATGTTACCACGGCTTCTCACTCTGCACCCGATCGTCAGCAGCGAACACGCCGGGCCCGATGCTTACAGAGGGCCTGAGCCATGGTGAGCCCCTGGCGTATCGCGTTGCTGCTCCTCTTCATCAGTGCGTGCGGATTCCCCCGACCTCCTGACGTTGATGATGACGCCGGGCTGGACTTCGCGATCACGCTCGCCAGCCCGCGAGTCCGTATCGTGGAGGGGACGAGCGCTACCGTCGCGGTGACGATCGATCGCAACACATTCACCGAAGCTGTGACAGTGACGGTCGGTGGGTTGCCGGCCGGCGTGACGGTGAATCCCCTGACGATCGCCTCCGACACGGGAACGCTGACGTTAAACGTCGCCGTCGGCGCCACGCAGGGAGACGCGGCGTTGACGGTCACTGCGACAGCCGGAACTCACGTGCACAATGTACCGCTGTCGCTGCTCGCGATGGGGCTGCCGGGCACGCCCGACAAGAGCTTCTCCGCAGGGGGCACCCTGATGACACCGCCGACGGGACTCGGCTATGCGATGGTGATCCAGCCCGACGGGAAGATCGTCGTTGCGGGCCAGACCGCCGGGGCGACCCCGGAGGTGCTGGTGGCACGGTTTCTCCCCAGCGGTGCGCTCGACCCTGCTTTCGCTGGAGGAGTTGTGACGCTCGACTCGGCGGGGATGAGTGACTTCGGCACGGCGGTGGCCCTGCAGCCCGACGGCAAGATCGTGGTGGCCGGGGCGACGACCCCCGGCGATCTCAATGCACGCCAGGGGCTGGTCGTACGGTTGAAGACCGACGGCACCCCCGACCTCGAGTTTGGCACGGGAGGCCGAGTACAGCTCGGCCTGGGCCCCTCGGCAGCCTCGTTCACCCGCCTCATGGCGGTCGCTGTGCAGCCGGACAGCGGCATCGTCGTGGCGGGGATTGCCGCGGAGTCCGGCGGAGACTTCGACGCTGTCATGGCGCGGCTCGCGCCGGGTGGAGGGCTCGACAACAGCTTCGGAATGGGGGACGGGCGCGTCCGGGTATCGCTGGGACCGGGGATCGACGGGTTCGTGGCCGCTGGGTCTCCAGCCCGATGGGCGGATCGTCGCGTTGGGGTCAACGGCGCAGGGGAGCGCCAACATCGCGACATTCGTGCGTCTGACCTCGGCCGGACTCCTCGACAACACGTTTGATTCCGACGGGAAGATCTCGATCGACGTCTGGGACGTGGGGAATGCACCGGACTACGAGTGGGGGGCGTCGATGGCGTTCCAGCCCGATGGAAAGATCGTCGTCGCGGGCAGCGCATGGTCGGCTACTGGCCAAGACGCCTGTCTGGTGCGACTGAACGGCAGTGACGGCTCGCGCGACGCCGGCTTCGGCATCAACGGTGTGAAGGTGGTGAGCTTGGCGCCAGGGCACTACGACCGCGTGATCGGGTTGGCGCTGCAGCCCGACGGCAAGTTCGTGCTCGGCGGGAGCGTCCCGATCGCGGCCGGCTCGAGTAACTTCGACGCCGTCGTGGCACGGTTCGGCAGTAGTGGTGTCCTCGACCTCGGGTTCGGCACTGGCGGCGTCACCACCCGCGAGCTCGGTGGCGACATCAAAGCGATCGATCAGCCGCGGGCGATCGCGCTGGACGCGGACGGGCGGATCGTCACTGCCGGCTTCTTCCTCAATGCCCCCGGCCCAGAGATGCTCCTGCTCGCTCGGTTCTGGCCGTAACCAGCGAAGCAGCGCCGACTGGTATCGGGACCGTCCGAGGTCGAGGATCCGCCGGTGGTAGGCTGGGCCGCGTCGCGCGTTTCGGTGGGCAGGTCAGGTGATATGGTACATCACGGTTGGTGCTAGCGCTTGAAACGCCTCGGATGCTGCGGTTTCTCCGGATCTACCTCCTCGGGTGCATCGCGATCTCGCTCGGCTTCCTCGTGCTGCATGCAAGGGAGCCCCTGCGGCTGAACGTCGGGGATCCGCTCTGTGAATCAACTCGAGGCTCGGACGAGCCCTGTCGCATCGATCTCGCGATCGAGAGGCGGTACCCACGATGAGCCGGCAGACACTCATCGTCGCGGCCAAGGTGATCCTCGGCTTGGTGCTGATCGGGTGGCTTGTACGGTCAGGAACGCTCGACTTCGGCGCACTGTCGATCTTCATCGAGAAGCCGGCGCTGCTCGTTGCGAACCTCGCGATGTTCGCCTTCACGACGGCGCTCGGTGCGCTCCGCTGGCGATTGCTGCTGCGCCTTGCCGGTATCTACCTCTCGGCCCGGCGAGCGATGCAGCTAACTTTCACCGGGGCTTTCTTCAATGTCGTGGCACCGGGCAACATCGGCGGCGATGTCATCAAGTCGCTCTACGTAGCTCGGGATGTCGCGCCGGAGCGGCGGACGAGCGTCTACGTGATCGCGTTCCTAGATCGACTGCTCGCGCTCGCAGGTCTCGTCGCGGTTGCGGCCGTGCTGACATGTGCGCGGGGAAGCACCGCATGGAACGTGCCCCGACTTCGCGAGCTGAGCAGCGTGGTCGTCGCGCTCACAATCGTGACGTTCGTCGCTCCGATCCTGCTGATGCTGATCATTCACCGCTCCGGGAAGCGACTCGAGGACTGGATCCAAGGCACGACTCGCATTGGAAAGTTCTTCGGTCAGCTCGTGGCCTCCGCGCGAGTGGTCTCGTCTGGACCGCGAACGCTGCTTGTCGCGCTGGGCCTCGCGATCGCAACCCACCTGCTGGGGTTCGTGTGGTTCTCCACGCTCGCGACCGCGATCACTGCACAGGATATCCCGATCTCGAGTATGGCGAGCGTCTATCCTCTCGGAATCTTGAGTGTTGTGCTTCCGATCTCGTATGGCGGTTTCGGCGTAGGTCACCTCGCGTTCGATCGTTTGTTCGCGATGGTTGGACTTCGCGGCGGTGCCACCGTGATCAACGTCTACTTGATCGGACAGACAGTCCCTTGTCTTTTCGGGGTGATCCCCTACTTGACGCTGAAGCGCGCGGCTGGTCTACCTGCGCCAAGCGTGAATGAACCGCAAAGTCGTAGGAGGGCGCCCGACCCGACCCGGTTCCTCGGCGGCAAGGACATCGATCGATGAGCGGGGTAGCATCAGGTGCTCTCGGCCGCGTGCTACGGCTCGGCCACTTCGAGGTCGCGCACCTCGAAGCTGGCACGCGTGCCTGGCTTGACCGTGACATAGAGATACAGCGTGACGATCTCGCCCGGCGCCGCCGAGCCGCCGACCCGCTGGAGCCGCTGCGCGCCATAGCCGGGAACCACGGTGAACGCGCCGCGGAACCCGAACTGCTGCGCGTCGGGGCCGAGGTCCCACCGCCAGCGCTGCGTGCGGTGGCTCGCCGACTCCGCGAGCACGTGGAAGCTGATGATGTTCTCTGCGTCGATCAGCGCGAGCTCGAAACGCGCGGCGCGCAGCCCATGGACCTCGGCATGGATCCCGGCATGGTCGCCCACCCCATCGGTCACCCGGCACGCGGCGCTGGGATCGCGGGCGGTGGAGCAGCGCAGACCGCCGTCGATCGGCTCAATGGTGACGCCGGCGGCCGGCGCGCGCAGCTCGGACGCGTACCGGGCGTACGGGGCGGTGAACGGGACCGTCCGGAAGGCGAGATCGGTCACACTGGGTGAGCCGGCGAGCCAGCCCTCCTGTTCCCACGCCGCGCGCTCCAGGATGTGCCACTCGGGAGTGCCGCGCGCCAGCGGCTGCGTCACCAAACGGAACAGCGCGATGCTACCCGGCCCGGTGTCGGCGACGTCGATCGCCGCGAGCCGCACCATGCGTTTGGCGAGCAAGCGCTGGGCCCAGTCCTCAAAGAAGCTGCGCGAGTCCAGGGTCGCCATCACGTAGGCATTGGGGTTGTTGACCATCCACGGCAGCACCTCTCCGCCGTGGTGCAGCCCGAACCGGGCAAGATAATCGTACCACAGCGCGGTGAACGTGCCCCAGCCGGCGGGGAGACTGGTGTAGCCGCTCGGATCGGCAACCAACGGATCGAAGTCGGTGATGCCGGCTTGAGGCAACACGAAGCCGCCGCGTGCGTTCATCCGCGCAATGAACGCGCGCGACTCGGGCGTGTAGCCTAGGGTCGGGCGATCGGCCCACGCGATCACGTTGCGCGCCCACAAGAACAGCACTACCGCGGTGACGAGCAGCGCGAAGCTGGCGCGGCGCGCACGAGCGGGCAGCAACTCCGGCTCGGCGGGCCGCGCCGCGATCTCGCGCGCAAGGATGACGAAGAGGCCGAACGCGGCGACGAGGTAGAATGGCAGCGACACCCGCTGGGGAAACCGGTACTGCGACGCCATCCACTGCGGCACCGCGATCTCGCAGGCCAGGTAGCCCAGGCCGAACACCAGGCCGCGGCCGGGATCGATCACGCGCAGCCAGGCGAGCAGCACCGCGCCGAGCACGCCGGCCAGGAACAGCCATGTCGCGGCGGGCGAGTCATCGAGGATGGCACGCAGCACGCTCGCCATCGACGCTGCCGTGATCGTCTTGGGCACGCCCCCGGTGTCGACCAGCTGCTTCAGCTTGGCGAGCGTGAACCGTTGGTCATCGATGAAGTTCCAGTTCCCGAAGTCGCGGTACTCTTCGACCGTCCAGCCGGCGCGCTCGAGCAACTCGGGAGCGCGCTTGTCGAGCGCTTCGAAGGCGGCCTGGCCGTGGATCTGCCCGCGCACGTAGTTGATCTCATCGAGCTCAGCGCCGGGCGGTTGCGGGATGCGGCCCTGGATCGAGATCACGAACACCAGCGGCGTGATCGCCGCGATCAGCACGGCCGGGCGCGGCAGGTGGCGGCCGCGCCACAGGTCGAGCGCCAGCCAGCCGAACAGCGGCAAGAGCGCCGCGACCATCGCGCCGAGCCCCGAGGGGCGCAACATGTAGCCGCAGGTCGCGAGCAGGCCATAGCCCAGGGCGCGCGGCACCGACGCCTTGTGGCCGGTCGCCTGGCAGATGTGGAGGTGCGCGACCAGCGCGGCCATGCTGGCGCCGAGCGAGATGATCGACACCACGGTCCAGGTCAGGCCGACCGCGATGACGATCTCGCTCGCGCCAAGGGCGCTCGCGCCGAGCAGCGTGGCGATCCGGCCGAGCCCGGGCCGCGGGTCGACGAGGTCCATGCATGTGTGGATCACGACGGCGCCGCTCAACGTTACTAGGGCGTACTGGTAGAGGCCGTACCAAGGCACCTCCGGGTTGTGGCGGTACGCGGCAATCAGCACCCGAACCAGGGGCGGCGAGATCCACGGCGTGAACACCCCGCTGCGCAGGTACAGGATGAGCCCGGGGTCGTCATTGATGAGGAAGGCGCGAGGCAGGAACGCTGCGATCATCACGACCATCGCCGTCGAGATGCTGAGCGGGAGCGCCACCCGGCGGAACTGGCCGTGCGACGCGCTCATCGCGCAGATGCGCCTCCCGGCTTTGTCGCTTCAATCGAGAAGCCCGAGGCGTTCTGTTCCAGGCGAGTCATGGGTGCGAACCTACCATAGCGCTCGATGGCGTTGAACCGACTGGCCGTGTCAGACGACACGCAGGTCGGCAATCCGCTGACGGCACAGACGACCTACGGGCGGTGAGCCTGCCGACGGCGACTTGATCTCGCTACCTGGATGCCCTGTGGTAGAGTCGAATCATGGAGATTCTGGGTGTTGCTGTGATGGTGGTCGGCGTCGCCGCGTGCGGCAACAATCAATCTCTCGACGCCGCGGTCGACGGTCAAGCGGGGACTCGGTATCCTCGATTCGGCGACCTGCGCGATGATCGCCTGCAGGTCGCCGGGCTCGATCGGGATCCACTCGAAGGCACGACGTACGTGGCCATCGAAGTAGCGCAGGGATGGTGCGGGCCGATCGACCTCAAGGTTCTCGGGCCGATCTTTCCGTAACAGCGTCTATTCCTTCTGGTCGTTCCGGGGTGCCGCTCTCATCAAGGCCTTGTATTCGGCCTCGCTGTCCTTCGTGAAGTGCTTGAACAGCGTGACGAGCGCGACGTGCCGGCCGGCGAACGAGGCCAGATCGAGCGGCTCCATCGGATCGATCTCTTCGCAACCGTGATTGACGCGGCCGTCGTAGATCACGACGTCGCCGATCTCGCACTCCGACTCGAACAGGTAGCGCTTGCCGTCGAGGTCGATGTAGGCACCGCCTTCGTGGTAGTCGACTCCCTTCTTGGTCATGAGCAGGAGCAGCTGGACGTAGCGCTCCATGCCCATATCGGTGGCGACCGAGTTCGTGCCGACGTCCGTGTGCGGCGCCATGAAGCCGCCGCCGCGCGGGTAGTGGTTGATCCGCGACGCCGACCACATCCCGTTCTCGGTGCCGTCGCAGGTGAAGTCCTTCGGCAGCGAGTACAGCAGGTTGCGGAACTGGATCAACCGGCGAAAGATCGCGTGCATGCCGAAGATGTCGTCGTCGAACGTCGGGTTGTAGAACATCCGCAGGAACCGCGGACACGCGTTCGTGCCGCGGGTCCCTCCGACGATCAGCTTCTGGAAGTTGCGCCGGATAGCCTCGGCGTCCTTTGGATCGTGCTTGCGATCGTTCTTGACGTCGAACCTCGCCTGCACCTTGGCGCGCGCCGCCAGGACCTCGTCCCTGGAGAACAGCCCCGTCACGCGGGCAAACGTGTGCGTCCCGAGGAGCCCACGCAGCTTGTCGAACGGGACCTCGTCCAGCGTGCCGGCGTGGACCGTCGCATCGGAGATCAGCTTGCCGGCCGTTTGCTCGCTTGCGGATTGCATCATGGGTAGATCTTCCTCAGCACGATGAAGGTTTGCTTGATGCGGTACTGGAAACCGCCGATCTCGAGGTTCATCACCCCGTAGTTCCGCGCGGACACGTGCGTCGTGAACCGCTTCACGCCGTTGCGCATCAGCTCGTTGAACTCGTGGTACGCGTTGATCGGCGCGATCCCCGCGTTCTTGTAGTCCGCGTGCACGCCGCCCAGGAGCATCAGCGCCTCTTCGGGGTTCACGATCCGATGCGTCTTGAACGCGACGGTCCGGCCCGTCGTGGGGTTCACCAGCCGGTAGACCCGCTCGTCCGGCCGCGTGAACGACTGGCGCACGTAGGCCTGGTAGCGCGCCGAGGAGACCAGCTGGGCGTCACGCAGCTCCGGATCGACCAGGAAGCGGTCGTCCGTGAACGTGTTGCCGGCGATCTCGAGCACCTCGCGCAGCTGGTCCTCGGTCGTCACGCGCTCGAACACGTAGGGCGCCTTCGCGGTATCGAAGTGGCCGCGCAGCCGGAACGTCAACCGCAGCTGGGTCTCGACGAAGCGGAAGCCGTGATCTTCGAGGCGCTGGATCGTGGCGATGTCCTCGATCGGCGCCTTGTACACGACGTAGAGCGGCTGGTGCGCCTCCACGTAGTCGCGCTCGACGCGCGCGAACTCGCCGTCATACGGCCCGCTCAGCTCGAGGATGGCGCGGCCGAGCACCTGGCTGTCGATCTCGTGCTTGGTGATCTGCATGGCGAGCCCTACAGCGCGACCATCTCGCCCTGGACCTCGAACCGCGTGTCCTTGCGCTCCGGGGCTGGAGCCGCCAGGAAGTAGCCGGCGTCCTCGCGGATCTTGCCGGCGATCGTCTCGTACGCGACGGGCTCCGCGATGCTCGAGATGAAGTTGTCGCCGCAGGCCACCTTCTTCATCAGGCCGTCACGCACCAGGAAGTCTTCGAACTTGGTGCTCGATTCGGGCACGACGCCGTTGTACCGGACGTAGAGGTTGTACGTGTCCTGGTACTCGCGACCGCCGTGGCTGATCGCGCCGGTGAACTCGCGGTCGTAGCGGTAGGGCACGCGCAGGCGCTCCTCGACATAGTGCGTATAGGTGAAGCACTTCGCGGCGCCGACGCCGAGGAACAGGAACCGCGCGTTTTTGGCCGCGTGGATCTTGTCGAACGTGCTGCCCTCGCCGATCGAGTGATGCCCCAGGTCCTGCACCACCTGATGGTCCGCGCCGAGCACCGCGGACGACATCAGCGGATCGAGCGAGCGCTCCGCCTCGGGGAGCTTGCGGATGTACTCGTTGAACACGCCCATCTTCGAGCGCGACTGCTTCACGTCGTACGAGACGCCGTTGCAGAAGCTGAACGTGAACGTCGGCACGCACAGGGTCGGCACGCCGAGCTCGAGCAGCGTGTCCAGCACGGCCTGGAGCAGGCCGGCCTTGCCCAGCTCCGGGTTGGGTTTCCCGAACGACATCTCGGAGTGGACATAGAGCAGGCGGCAATCGCCGGCGCCGACCGACTCCAGACAACGCAGGAGATCCGAGGTGGTCACCTCATCGCGCGACCGAAATAGCGTCGTGTCCTTCATGGCATGCCCTGTCCTAGTGTGCGGTCTGCCCACCATCCACCACGATCTTCTGTCCCGTGATCCAGCCGGCCTTGTCGGAGAGCATGAACTCGACCACGTTCACGACGTCATCGACCTCGCCCAGCCGCAGCAGGTACTCCTGCTTCATCTTCTCGAGGTGCTGCGGGTCCTCGAAGGCGCGCTGGGACATCGGGGTCTTCACGCCGCCGGGCAGCACCGAGTTGACCCGCACGGCCGGGGCGAGCTCGACGGCCAGGGATTGCATCATCGCGTCCAGCGCACCCTTGCTCGCCGCGTACACGGCCTGGCCCTTGACGCCGCGGATGCTGTACGTGCTCGAGATGAACAGCACGTTCGCGAGGGCCCCGTGGTTGGCCTTCTTGAGCAGCGTGCGCAGGATCTGGATGGCGGACAGGACGTTGACATTCATCACCTCCTGTACGACGGCCGGTTCGGTCAGCCGCGCCGGCATGACCTTGACCACGCCGGCGCAGTGGACGAAGCAATCCACCGTGGCCTGCCGCTCCTCCAGGAGGCCGGTGAGCGAGGGCTGGATGCCCTCGACGTCGCGCAGATCGTAGGGCCAGAGCAGGTGCCGCCCGTCGTCGCCGAGGCCGGCGGCCTCGCGGAGCTTCCCGGCGTCACGGCCGCTGAGGATCAACGCGCGCGCGCTGCCGAGGCGCCTGGCGAGGGCCGCGCCGATGCCCGAGGACGCCCCGGTGAGCAGCGTGTACGCCGGCATCGCCCCGCCTCTAGGGCGCCCGCTTCGCGGCGACCAGCGCTTCGAGCGCGCCGGCGGTGCGCGCGGTGGCGAGCTCCTCGGCGGAGAGGTTGACGCCGTAGTGCTCGTCGATCATCGCCACCACCGAGAGCGCGGTGAGCGAGTCCCACTGCTCGAAGCTCGCGAGCACGTCGTCGGGCCCGACCTTGTCCTCCTCCAAGACCTCGGCGAGCCGCTCGTAAAAACGCTCCATCGACGTTGCCTCCTCAGTAATCGATGATCTCGCAAAATGCAAGCCGGCCCACCTGCATGACGAGCGATGCCCAGGTCAGGCCAACCCCGAAGCCGGCCATGCACAGCGTGAGCGTCTCGTTCAGCAGAGGTCGTGCCAGATTGAACGTGATGTTGGTCGGGATCGTCGCGCCGCTGGCGTTGCCGAAGTTCTCGACGATGTTGCTGGGCATGCGAGCATGGCTGATCCGCATCCGGTCGGCCAGCTTGCCGAGCATGAACTTGTTCGGCTGGTGGAACATGAAGTAGTCGATCTGCTCGATGGGCAGCGCGGCCTGCTGCAGCAGCGACTCGATCATCGGCGGGACCTCGACCTGGACGAAGTTGAACACCGCCGTCCCGTTCATGGTCAGGTTGTCCTTGGCGCGGTAATTGTGGTCCCCGACGTCCTCCATGACCGCGGTCTGGGGGGTCGACGGCATGCGGAACCCGCCGGCCGGGATGATCAGGACCTCGTGGTGCGTCCCGTCCATCTTGAGGTTGGCGTGGATCGGCTGCCGATCGTCGGCCTTCTCGAGGATCGTGATGCACGCCGCGTCGCCGATCAGCGGAAAGCTGTTCTTGTCCCTGGGCGAGACCTTCCGGCTGAGCACGTCGGCGTTGACGAGCGCGACCTTGTTGATCGACGCCTGCTCCAGCATCATGAACGCCTGGATCAGGCCCACGATGAAGCCGGCGCACCCCTGCGGGATGTCCATGCAGAGCATGTCGTGCGGGAGGTTCAGCCGGCCCTGGATCACGTTGCTGGTCGCCGGCATGAAGTAGTCGGGCGACTGGGTGACGACGACGAGCGCGTCCAGCTCGTCCGGCTTCACCAGCCCCCTGTCGAACAGGTGGCGGAACCCGTGGACCGCGAGGTCCGAGACGCAGGTGTCACCGGTGACGATGCGATGCCGGTCGTAGCCCATCACCTTCTTCAGCTTCAGTGATTTCTCCTCGGGGAAATCGAAGTTCTTCATGTCGTCCATGAAGCTGCGCTCGTTCGCCGGGAGCACGGTGAGGACACCGGCGATCCGCTTGCCGGAGAAGCTGAAGTTCACGGCGCGATCCCGTACTTGAGCAGGAGCTGCTGGATGGCCGCGAGGTTCCTGACGTTCTCCGGGAGGATATCGGTGCCGGCGATCGAGATGCCGTAGCGGCGATCGAGCTCGCTGATCAGGGTGACCACGTCGAACGAATCGAGCATCCCATCAGCGATGAAGTCCTCCGAGGTCGTGAAGTCAAACTCCGGTCGGATCTCCTTGAGCACCTCCAGGACAGTTTTCATGACGGCCGCCTTATCAGCACTTGATCGATCAACCCGTCTTCGTGATAGCCATAGTGCCGGTATCGATCGATCGCGTTGTGGTTGTCGGAGATGACCCACAGGAGGAACCTCCGGACGTCCTTGCAGTCGGCGAAGTAGCGCCGCATCAGCCGGGCGCCGATCCGCCGATCTCGGTGGGCCGGGTCGACCAGCCAGTGGCGCAACAGCGATGACTGACCGGTCACCTCGAAGAACAGCAGGCCCGCGATCGGCGAGACCGCACCGCGGGGGGCCGCCTCCGTGGCAGCGCCCGCCGGACCGGACCTGACGACGAGGACCTTGCGCTCCGAGGCCGCCCTCGCCATCTCGTCGGCGTCGGGGATCTGTTCGGCGTAGCGATCGAGCGCGGTGCCCAGCATGCCGGCCATGGCGGCGCCATCGTCGCGGCCGGCGAACACCACCTCGGGGTCGGGCGGCGCGGGCGGCTCCACCAGGTTCGCGGCCGGCGGGGTCGTCCTCGTCATCCGGTGCAACGTGCAGTGGCCGCGAAACCCGGCTTGCGCGAACAGCTCGGCGATCTCGGCCACGCGTTCGCGTGGGCCCAGCACGTCGACCGTGACGGTCTCGGCGACGCTCGCGACCAGCTCGCGCAGCGCCGCGAGCAGCTCGGCGGCCGTGGCGGCCACGAACGACAGGTGGAGAAAGTCGCGGTCCCGGCGCAGCACGAACAGCACGTTGCCGGCCTTCATCGAGAACAGCTCGCCGCGCGCGATCGAGCGCTGGAGCTTGTCCGGAACGGGGTAGAAGTTGGTCACCGGCGGGCCCGCCCGCCTTGTCTGATCCATCTGCTCGTAGATGGCGGCAACGCTGGACAGCTGGTTCACGGTTGCTTCTCCAGGAGCGAGGACAGCCCCTGGCGGTCGATCTTGCCGTTCGGGTTGCGCGGCAACGCCGCCATCTGCCGGAACACGGTGGGGAGCATGTACTTCGGCAGGATCGCTGCCAGCCCCTGGCGGATCGTCTGCGGCTGGACCTGCGCCTTGGCCTCGAAGAACAGGGTGATCTCCTTGCGTTCGCGGTGGTAGAGCACGCAGGCGTTGTCGACGAGGCCCGTGCTCGTGACCAGGTGCTCGATCTCGCCGAGCTCGATCCGGTAACCCAGGTGCTTGATCTGGTAGTCCTTGCGGCCCAGAAACAGGATCTCCTGGCGGTCGTTGCGGCACACCAGATCTCCGGTGCGATAGATGAGCTCCGGGTAGTGCTTGTTGAGCGGGTTCTGCACGAACGCCTTCGCCGTCTTCTCGGGATCGTTCCAGTATCCGAGCGCCAGCGAGCTACCGCGGACACACAGCTCGCCGGGTTGGTTGTCCACGGCGGGCCGATCGTTCTCGTCGAGAATCAGGATATTCGTGTTGCGGCAGGGCAAGCCGATCGGCAGCGGCTCGTCGTCGCGGAAGTCTCGATCCACGATGTAGTAGGTGCAGTCGACCGTGATCTCGATAGGCCCGTAGAGGTTGACGAACACCGCCTCCGGAAGGTGCTTCCTCCAGGTGTTCAAGTGCTTGGTCGGGAACACCTCTCCCGCGAACAAGATCTTGTCGAGCCTGCCGAGGTCGGCGCTGCCGAGCAGGCCGAGGTTGGCGATGTTGACCATGATCGTCGGCACCCAGAAGATGAAGCTGATCTGCATCTCCGCCAGATAGGCGACGAGCTTCGCGGGGAAGATCGGCAGCTCGTCCGGGATGATGACGATCGTCGAGCCCTTGGCCAGGCACAGGTAGAGCTCGAGGGTGTAGATGTCGAAGTAGAACGGTGACAGGCTGCCGATCACCTCGGTCCCGTCCAGCCGCAGGCGATCCATCACCCAGTCCATGAAGTCGATGACGCTGCGGTGATGCATCACGACACCCTTGGGCACGCCCGTCGATCCCGAGGTGTTGATGATGCACAGCGGATCGGTGTCGATCACGCGCTCGAGCCGCGCCGCGATGGCGGCCGGGTCACTGGCGATCGCGTCGTCGAAGATCTCGTCGATGAGCAACACCTGCTCCCGCAGGACTCCGAGCGCCACGACGGACGCCAGCAGGGCCTGAGAGGTGATGATCAGCGCGGGCTCGAGGTTGCCGATGATGTTCTTGATGCGCTGGGGCGGCGACTTCACATCCAGGTTGCTATAGATGTTGCCGCTGTAGATGATCCCCAGATCGGCGAAGATCGTGGCCGCCCCCTTGGGCAGGAACACCGCGATCGGCGCGGACGTACCGCCTCGGCGCTTGATGAGCAGTGAGGCGCACCGCTTGGCGTAGCGCTCGACGTCGGCGAACGTGTAGCGGTTGGCCCCCTCGATGATCGCAGTCTTGTGCGGGCACGTCACCAGGGCCCCGCGTTCCAGGTATTCAGCGACGTTGATCTGCATCGATCTGGGCTCGGGAGGTCCGTTGGCGCGTTGGCCGGAAACGGCGCGTGGACCATACAAAACACCGTGGCCTTTGTCATGCAAGCGGCCGATCGTCTCCTCGATCTTCCAGGTTGTTTCCGCGACGGACTCGTCGTGCGCGTGTTGTCTCTCGTCACCACCGTGACCTGACAGGCACCGCTCGGGCCCGCGGTTGACCTCCTGAAAAAAAGCTGCTACGCCAACAAGGAACCGGCATGGCCGACTGCGTCCACGCAAACCTCAGCGCGCTGGCGGCCGAGTGATGCTGTATTCGTTCGTCGTCCCCATCTACAACGACGGTGCGCTCGCCCGCCAGTTCTGCGTCGAGATGGCGTCGGTGTTCCGGCGCTACCTCGGCCACGACGACCTCGCGCGGGACCTCGAGGTCATCTTCGTCGACGACGGCAGCGCGAACACGTCCCCTCAGCTGCTCAAGGAGGTGTGCGACGAGTTCGCATTCGCCAGGTGCGTGCTGCTCAGCCGTAACTTCGGCCAGCACATCGCGACGTCGGCGGGCTACCGCGCGGCCAGCGGAGAGTATGTCGGCACGTTGAACGTCGACATGGAAGAGGCGCCCAGGTTCCTCCCGGACCTCCTGGACGCGCTCAAGCAGGGAGACTACGAGATCGCCGGTGGACGACATCGGGGCCGACCCGTCGGGTTCACCACGCGAATGACCTCGTACCTGTTCAACGGCTTGATGAATCGACTCACCGGTCACCGGATCCCGGCCAACGCCACGACGATGCGGATCATGACGCGTCGTGCGGTCGACGTGTACAACGGGTTGACCGAGAAGAGCCGCTATATCCCGGGGCTCGAGGGCTGGCTGGGCCTGCGCTACGTCCGGGTGCCCATCGAGCAACAGCCGCGCAAGGCCGGCAAGTCGAGCTACAACTTTCGCCGCCGCCTGCGGATGGCCTACTCGTCGGTCATCTCGTTCTCGGACTTCCCGCTTCGGCTCGCCGTGAAGTTCGGCATGGTCATCGCCGCCGTCGGCATGTTGCTCGCGGTGGGCTTGATCCTGCGCAAGTGGTTCGGGCCTTCCCTGCTCCCCGGCTACACCTCGACGTTCGTGTCGATCGTGTTCCTCGGCGGGGTCCAGATCGCGGTCACCGGCGTCGCGAGCCTCTACATCGGGCGCATCCTCGCGGAGGTGCAGAAACGCCCGCTGTTCGTCGTGCGCGAGACCTACGGTGGCGAGCTCCGCGCGTTCGACGAGCCGGTCTTGCGCGGTCGTCCCTCGCCGGTGCCCGAGGTCAGCGCCGAGGAGGCGGCCGGCGGGCCGCCGGTGCCCGTCGCGCCTCGTCACGTCCACGACACCTCGCCAGCGCGCGAGCACGCGGCGTCTGGTTGACGGCAGCGGCGCCGCGAGGTCACCAGGCGCGGGTCATGGCGCCGCGCTACCCGGGACCGCGTTCGCCGCGCTTGCGTGTCCTGCCATGAGGCGCGTCCGCGCGATCGCTTGACGCTGGCCGGGCGGCATGGCCATCCGACCCGCGTGTTACCGTCGCGCTCGATGACCCTCCCTGCCCCGCGGTGGCTTTGGGCCGTCGTGCTCGTGACCGCCGGGGCGTTCATCGCGGACGCGATCATGATCTACGGCGTGCGCTTCGCGGCGTGGCTCGAATCCGACGCCACCGTGCCCGCGCTGCTCGCCGCCCGCTCGCTGCAGGACGGGCTGCCGATCGCCACGGACTGGTACTACGGCAACGGCGACGTCTGGGTGCTCGCGCCGCACCTGTTCGCGATCCTGCCGGTCGCGCTGCTCGGGATCGGCCAGGTCAGCCTGTGGCTCTCGATCGTCGCCGGCTTCGCCGTCGAGTTCGTCCTCGTCGCCCGCACGTATGCCTGGCTCGCCGGCGCGCGCTGGCTGGGCGCGCTGGCCGCGATGGTGACGCTGGCCGCGTGGTCGCGGCTGCACATCCGCTTCGTCTATATCCAGCTCGCCTACGGGTTCGGCGCGGTGCTGTACCTGCTGGTGTTCGCCGCGTTCGCGGCGCGCGCGGTCGAGCCCGCGGCGACGCGGCGGCGGCTGGTCGGCCCGGCCGTGCTGGTCATGCTCGCCGCGGTGCAGAACCCGACGCGTGGCCTGGTGTTCGTGCTCGTGCCGCTCGCGGTCGGTTGCGCCTGGCCGTGGCGCGACCTGCCGGCACGCCGGCGGCTCGCGCTGGTCGCCGCGGCCACGCTCGGCTGGCTGGTCGCCGTGGCGGTCTACCGCCTCGTGCTCTGCCGGCTGGTGAGCTTCGCCTATCCCCCCGGACACATCGACTTCGTGCTCGTCGACGGATGGGACGGCGTCGCGCTCAACCTCCGCCGGCTGCGGGACGGCGTGCACATGCTGTGCGGCGCGGGCCGACGCATGACCTGGCTGGTGGTGCCGAGCAGCCTGGTGCTGGGCGGGGCGCTCGCGCTGGTCGGTCGCGAGGTCGTGCGCGCGCGCGCGCTCACCGCGCTCCGCATGATGTGCGTGGTGGTCGTGGCTCAGCTCGGCATCGTGCTGGTGCCGATGCTGAGCGGCAACCTGATGATCGCGCCGACCTCGGTGCGCTACGCGATGCCGAGCCTGGTGCTCATGCTCGGCCTCGCCGCGGTGCTCGCGGTGCGCGCCGTCGCGGAGGCCGCGCGGGTGTCGCGCGCGCTGGCGACGGGCTGGCTGGTCCTCCTGCCGATCGCCGTGCTGCTCGCGATCGGCAAGTCCCGGCCGCCGGCGCCGAAGGCCTACGTATGGGCGCACCCGCGCGAGCTGCCCGCGCTGGGCGCCGAGCTGGCCCGCCGTGGCCTGACCCACGGCTACTCGAACCTGCTCAACGCGAACCTGATCGCCTTCGGCGCGCAGGGCCGCGTGCGGATCTGCCCGGTCCACTTCGCCCACGTGCTGATCCCGCAGCGCTGGCTGGCGGACACGAGGTGCTACACCGCGTCGGCGCTCCCCGCGCGGTTCTTCGTCGTGACCGACCACGCCGTGCCGGACGACGAGGTAACGCTGCGCGCGACCTTGCCGCCCCCGGAAGAGCGGTTCCACATCGGCCCGACCTGCGACGTCTCGGTGTATCGCACCGCCGCGGTCCCGCTGGTCTGGCTCACGCTGCCGATCCACGACGGCAACGAGCTCGCGCTGCCGCTGCGCCTGCCGGCGAGCCACCCGGCGCTCCATCGCGGTGAGAGCACGGCCGACGGCGACCGGCTGGTCGCGACCGGCGCGCCGGGCTCGGTCGTGTCGGGCCCATCGCTGGCGCTGCCGCGCGGCGCGTATCGCGTGACCTGGCGCGGCCACGCGATCACCTCGCCCGGCCGGCTGACGTTCCTGGTGGTGGCCGATGACGGAGCCGACGTGCTCGCCCGCGCGACGGTCGATCCGGTGGCGGCCGGTCCCGGTGCGGCCACCCGCGTCGAGCTGAGCTTCGCGACCGACCGCACGCGCGACGGGGTCGAGGTCGTCGTCGTGAGCGGGGGAGGCGCGCGGGTCGCGCTCGACGAGGTGGTCATCGAACGGCGGTGACCGGCGCTGGCCCTCGCGAGCGCCAGCAGCGCGGTCCGCAGCGCCGCCAGCTGCCCCGATCGATCGGCATCACCGCACGCCCGGGTAGTACGCCGCCTGGAACCGCGCGTGCTCCTCGCTGGCGACCGCGTGCCGCCACGCGGTGTTCGCCAGGTACCAGCGCACGGTCTCGGCGAGCTTGGCGCCGAGCAGCTTCGAGTGCTCCCAGCCGAGCGCCTGCCGGGCCTTCGAGCTGTCGATCGCGTAGCGAAAGTCGTGACCCTTGCGATCGACGACGAACTTGATCAGCGCCCGGGTCGTGCCGCGGGCGCGCGCCAGCTCGTCATCGATGAGGTCCGCCAGGAGCTCGACCAGCGCGAGGTTCGACATCTCCTCGCCGCTGCCGAAATTGTAGCTCTCACCCGGCGCCCCGCGCGTCATCGCCCGCCACAGCCCCGCGCAGTGATCGTCGACGTGCAGCCACTCGCGGATCTGCTTGCCCTGGCCGTAGACCGGCAGCGGCTTGCCCTCGACGGCGTTGGCGATCATGAGCGGGATCAACTTCTCGGGCAGCTGATAGGGACCGTAGTTGTTGCAGCAGTTGGTGATCACGACCGGCAGGCCGTGGGTCTTGAAATATGACCGCGCGAGCAGATCGGAGGCCGCCTTGGACGCGGCGTACGGCGAGTTCGGCGCGTAGGGCGTCTGCTCGGTGAACGTCCCGGTCTCGCCGAGCGCCCCGAACACCTCGTCGGTGGAGACGTGGACGAACCGCGCGGCGCCTGGCCGGTCGGCCCACGCGCGGCGCGCGACGTCGAGCAGGGTGAACGTCCCCGTCACGTTGGTCCGGACGAAGACATCGGCGGCCTCGATGCTGCGGTCGACGTGCGACTCCGCGGCGAGGTGGAAGATCGCATCGATGGCGTGGTCGGCGAGCACGCGCTCGACCGCGGCGCGGTCGCAGATGTCGGCGTGGACGCAGTGGAGCCGCGCATCGCCGATCACGCCCTCGAGGTTCGCGAGGTGACCGGCGTAGGTGAGCGCGTCCAGGACGACGACCTTCTCGAGGGCGGCGCCGTCACCGTCCGCCGCCAGCATGCGGCGCGTGAGGTTACTGCCGATGAAGCCCGCACCTCCGGTGATCAGGAGCCTTCGTGGCTCGAACCTGGCCATGCGCGGAACCTACACTACCTCGCCGCGAACGGGCCACACCAGTTCTGCTAGTGTGCGGCACGCCATGGTCCCACGAGAGGTGACGTCGTGAAGGGCATCGTCCTTGCCGGCGGCGCGGGTACGCGCCTCTATCCGATGACGCGCGCGGTGAGCAAGCAGCTGCTCGCGGTCTACGATAAGCCCATGATCTACTATCCGCTGAGCACGCTGATGCTCGGCGGCATCCAGGACATCCTCCTGATCTGCACGCCCCGCGATCGGCCGGCGTTCGAGGCCACGCTCGGCGACGGGCGCGATTTCGGCATCCGCCTGACCTACGCCGAGCAGGCGGCCCCCCGCGGGCTCGCCGAGGCCTTCATCATCGGCGAGTCGTTCATCGGCAACGACACGGTGTGCCTGATCCTCGGGGACAACCTGTTCTACGGCATGGGCCTCACCGCGCTGCTCCAGGCCTCTGCGACGCTGACCTCGGGTGCGCGCATCTTCGGCTATTACGTGAAGGACCCGGCGCAGTACGGGGTGGTCGAGTTCACGGCCGAGGGCAAGGTGATCTCGATCGAGGAGAAGCCGGCCAGGCCGCGGTCGCACTACGCGGTGCCGGGCCTGTACTTCTATGACAACACGGTGATCTCGATCGCCAAGGACCTCAAGCCCTCGCCGCGCGGCGAGCTCGAGATCACGGACGTCAACCGCGCCTACCTCGAAGCCGGGACGCTGGCCATCTCGATCTTGGGGCGCGGCACGGCATGGCTCGACACCGGCTCGCCGGATGCGATGCTGCAGGCGAGCAACTTCATCCAGGTCGTCGAGGCGCGGCAGGGCCTCAAGATCGGGTGCCTCGAGGAGATCGCGTTCCGCAAGGGCTTCATCGATCTCGAGGGCCTGCGCGCCGCCGGTCGTGCGCTCGAGAAGACCGAGTACGGCCAGTACCTCCTCGCGCTGGCGAACGAGCGGAGCTGAGGCCGGAGCCACACGCTTTCCAAACCGCGCGGCGTGTGCTGTCCTGTCGCCGCGTGCAGGAAGCAACGGTCCAGCGTCGGCTGCGCTTGGCGTTCCGGCTCGGCCTCGCCGTGGTCGGGCTCTACCTGGTGATCTCGGCGTTCGAGCCGTTCCGCACCAACTGGGGCGATCCGTGGTCGGACGGCAACGCGATGACGTCGGGCCGTTACTTCGCCCGCGATGGCTTCGTGAAGGCGGCGTTCACGCCGATCCTCGACGTCGGCCCGCTCACCCCCGACTCGCTGCGCTACACGCACTACCCGCCGCTGCCCGACCTCGTGGCCGGCGTGATCCAGAAGGTGATCGGCGAAGGCCACCTCGCGGTCCACCGCCTGCTGGCGATCGCGTTCAGCGCGATCGGCCTTGCGTTCCTGTGGAAGTACCTGCGCGCGCTGTGGGGCGAGGGGCTCGCCTCGCTCAGCGTGTTTCTGATCGCCACGAACCTCCTGTTCATCGAGTACGCCGACACCGTCCATCACATCCCGCTGTACTCGATGACCGGGTTTGCCTGCCTGTGGGCCGCGCTGCGCTGGCTCGATGACCGCCGCGCGGGCGCCCTCGTCGCCGTCGCGGTCGCGACGTTCCTGTGCTTCCTTTCGTCGTACGACTTCACCTGCTTCCTCTCGATCATGATCCTGGCCACGGTCTGGCTGCGCGGTGCGAAGATCCTGCGCGGCCCCGGGCTCATGCTGGTCCTCGTATTCGGGGCGAGCGGGCTCGCCAGCATCCTCGTCAAGAACCTCCTGGCGATCTGGGCGGTCGGGTTCGACGCGTGGCGGAGCGACCTCGTCTTCCAGTTCTTCGAGCGAGCGACCACGTCGCGCTCGCCCGCGTACAAGCACATGCTCGGCGACATCGTGTTCTGGCGGCTGTGGCGGTTCGACTCGCCGTTGATCTTCGCGGCGATCCTGGCGCAGGTGATCGGCGTGGTCGACCTCGTGCGAGGCAGGCGGCCGCTGCTGGCGATGCACCCGCTGATCCTGCTCGCCGCCGGGCTGCCGTTCCTGCTCGTGTTCTCGCAGCTGGTCGCCACGCAGTACCATCCGCTGCTGCTCTTGCTGCCGTTCGCCGCGGTCGCGATCGCGGTGCTCGTCAGGACCGTGTGGAGCCACTCGCGTGCGATCGCCAGCGTGATGGTGGTGCTCTACGTCGGCTGGCAAGCCTGGGGGCTCCAGCTGTTCAAGAAGATGTACCTGCGCCCAGCTGATGTCGCCGCGGTCACCAGGGCCCTCGAGCCCGATCACCACCCGCTGCTGTTCTCGAACCTCCTCCCCGACGGTCCGGTCCGGTTCCTGTGGAACCGCCACATGGCCGGCATCTCCCCCGATCCGATCGACCTGCGCGACGCGTTCGAGATCTACGGCATGGACTCGCCGCTGACGATTGTCCAGCTCCGCCACATGCGCTGGCACATGTACGACAAGGGCCTGTTGGTGTACTTCGCGGGGGAGCGCCAGCTGAGCTGGATCGCGCGCCCCGACTACTACCGGAACGCCTGGGGCCAGCGGTTCGACGCGATGGACCGGCAGCTCGACGAGGCGCTCGCCGCCATCGGGCGCGTGGTCCACCAGTCGAGCGAGATGATCGTTCGCTCGGTCACGAACGCCGACCTCGACGAGCTCCAGCGCTCCCGCTTGCCCAGGACCACGCCGACCGTGATCGACTTCGAGACCCTGGCCTCCGAGCCGTTCAAGGTGCGAGGCATCTCGCCGCGCAAGGAGGGCACCGCCGAGCTACCCGGCTATGCGTGGCTCTACGTGCGCCAGCCCGCCAGGCTCGTGTTCACCTTGCACGGCTACGAGTATCCCCCCGTCGGCCCGCCGATCCAGACGAGCACCTTGCAGATGCGCTGGCCGGCGGACCGCGCCTTCCACATGGCGATCGACGTCTCGTCCCCGGTGCCGAACCAGACCGTCACCGTGCGGGTGAACGGCCACGCGCTCGGCAGCCAGACCCTGGCCAGCCGGGAGCACCCCGCCTGGATCCCGGGTCCGTCTCCGCCGACCGTCGTGCGGATGGAGCTCGACGTCCCCGTCACGGTGTTGCGGCCCGACGGGCTCGCCGTGGTCGACCTCGAGTTCTCGAGCGCCGCGGCCCACAACGCGGTACGCCTCCACCGGATCGAGCTGAAGGCGCCGAGCTGCCCGCCGTGAGGCCCTCGATCGCGCGCGGCTGGCTCGGGAGCGTCGCGCTTGCGTTCGGGCTGCTCGTCCTGTGCCGGCAGATCACGCTGCATGGCTGGTACACGCCGAACCCCGGCTATCGCGCGCAGGTCGACGCGCTCCTGGACGGCCGGCTCGCGCTGACCAGCTCGCCCGACGGCCTGCTCCACGATCTGGCGTGGACGCCGCACGGCGTGCAGCAGGTCTGGGGGCTCGGCGTGCCGCTGTGGCAGCTGCCGTTCGAGGCGTTCGGCCGGCTCGTCGGGCTCTCGCCGTTCCCGGATCGGATCGCGCTCGCGGCCTGGCTCGCCGTGATGCTGTTCCTCCTGATCCGCGCGTTTCGCCCCCGCGACGCCGGTGAGCCGCGGCCGGACGACCAGCGCCGCGACGCGGGCGCCACCCGCGCCATCGACTCGCGGCTCATGCAGATCGGCGCGGTCCTGCTCACGGGCCTCCTGCCCGGGCTGGTCACGGTGCTGCGCGGCCGGATCGGCGTGTACGAGGAGGCGGCGATCTATGCGTACGGCGCCGCGATGATCCTGCTCGGCGGCCTTGTCGCGCTGCACCGCAAACCGACGACGGCCCGCTTCCTGCTCCTGGTCGGGTTCGCCGGGCTGACCGGCCTCGTCCGGCCGACCGTGTGGTTCTACGGCCTGGCCACGACGCTTGTCGCGAGCACGCTCCTGCTCCGGCAGCGCGGGCGGCCGGCGATCCGGACGATCGCGCTCGGCCTCGCCTTGTTCGTCGCCGGCGGCGGCGTCTTGTATGCGACCAACGCCCTCCGGTTCGGCCGCGGCACCGAGTTCGGCCATCGCCAGAACGTCCACTCGCTGCCGGGCAACATCGTGGCGACGCGGTTCAGCTATCCGTTCGAGCGCGCCGGCACGGTCGAGGCGGGCAAGGAGCTCGCCTGCAGCCTGTTCGACGGCCCCGAGCGGCGCAGCAAGCGCGGGTTCTACCAGACCGGGCTGCACCACGGGCAGTCGCCGCGGCCGCGCTGGCGCGAGTACTACTTCACGACGTTCTCGTGGCCGTACGTGCCGGCGATCCTCGCGGGCCTCGTGCTCGGCACGCTCGCGTGGCGGCGGCGCGGCGATCCCTTTGCCCGGATGCTCGGCGCGTGGGCCGTGCTCGGCGGCGCGCCGCTGGTCGTGTTCTACCTGCACTCGCCCAGCGTCTCGTCGCGCTACCAGCTCGACCTCGCGCCCGCGATCGCCGCGCTGCTCGTGATCGCCTGGCGCGCGTGCGCCGCGCGGTGGCCGCGTCGCGCCTTCGCGATCCTCGTGGTCGCGTGGGCCGGCGCCGTCGTGACGAGCAAGTTCGCGCGGCCGGCGGGTGTCTCCGATCCGATCGGCCGCGACGCGGCGGCGATCGCGACCGACGAGATCACACACCCGGCCGCCTACGATCACCCGCTGCCGGGAGCCTACGATCAGGCCGACCCGCTCCTGCCGGCCTGGACCGACGTGATCTCAGACTTTGCGCGCTGCACCGATGCCACCGGCACGCCGATTCCGTGTGACGCACCACCCTTGCCCGGCGATGTCGCGCTGATCGGCCATCGGATCGGCCGGCAGTGGCTGGTCGATCGCGACGTGATCCCCGACGAGCCGCCCGAGCCCGTGTGCCGCCCAGAGGGTGACATTCGCGCAGCTCACGGGGCCCACAGCGATGGCGATGGCGGTGGCGGCGACGGCGACGACCACGACCGCGCCGAGGACCGGCACGCCCGATCGTGCTCCTCCCTACCCTCGCCGATCGGCGATCCGGCCGTGCGCCACGACCAGACGTTCGTCGGTGCCCCGTCGCTTTACCTCAACGGCTTCGGCTGGGACCTCACGACCACCCGCGTCCCCCCGGCGACGCTGTTCTACGTCGACGATCCGGCGTACCTCGAACTCGACGTGACCGGCCCGGCGGACACCGACTGGGACCACGCGGTGCGCGTCGCGATCGGCCTCGAGCACCTGCGGCTCGTCGCGGTCGCCGAGACCTCGGCCGGCGCGCGGCTGCGGTTCGCCGGCGGCCGGCACCCGGGCCTCCAGATCGCCTTCATCGCGTTCGGCCCCGACACCGAGCTCGACCGGCCCCAGTCGCCCTTCGGTCTGCGCTCCCTCCGCTGGCGCGACTAGCGACTCGCGCGACCCTGAAGAACCAACTACCTCAGGTGAGGGTGAATTGCAGCCTGAATGGCCTCCTCGTTCTGGGCAAGGCCCAGATCGACAAGCAGCTTTTCAAGTTGAGCAAGGTCGGTGATGTCGTCAAGGGGTCCCTCGAGGGTCGCCACCAGCCGAGGGGCCTTGGTCCTCGTCAAAGCCAGGCAAGCATTGCGTAGCCCGCGCACCTCCCCACGTGCCTCCCCACGTGCCTCCCCACGTGCCTCCCCACGTGCCTCCCCACGTGCCTCCCCACGTGTCTCCCCGTACTCACGAGCAAGCTCGTAGAGGGGCGATTCCTGAATGATGTCCTTGAGCATTCCAAGTCTCCTGATCATGGAAGTTACCACGTCTTGGCCGAAGCGCCGGCCGCCAAACAGCGTCAGCAGCGCGACCACGTCGATTCTCGTACGTTCGTCCCACGCGGCGTGGGTCGCGAGCTGCGCCAGGTCTTCCAGCTCGGTCGCCGTGACTCCCTTCATGAGCGGCGCCAGCGCGAGCAGCGCCGGATGTTCGGCCAGGTGCGCGCGATCCGGCTCGACCTCCCATAGGCACACCACGTCGTATCGAATCACCGCGACCTCGCGGCGCTGCACGATCATCCTGAACTCGGTCTCGATCTTGGTCGTCGGGCTCGGCTCCATCAGATAGAGCACCACCGAGCGAACCGGCTTTCCGTACCTTTGAAACACGCGTGGTACGTAGCCGAAAATCCGCTCGCCCATGTTGCTCGCGACGCGCGTCATGAATTCGACGTGCAGCAAGAACTCCTCGCCGGCATCCTCGACGAGGAGCACCCCGTCGCTGCGCTGCTCGCCCGAGGGCAGCACCGAATCGAGAACCCGCACGACCTTCACCGGCGCGCCTAGCATGAGGCGGACGATCTCTTCGCGATCTTTGTCGAACAGAAACTTGAGCACCGGATCGATCAACGTGCGCTCGCGCTGGTGTTCGCGCTTCAGCTCGTCTGCCATTGCGTGCCACCATAGAGGGAGACTTGGGTACTGTCCACTTCATATAGTCGCAAATCATGTGTCAGTGAGGAGATCTGTCTATGCAGCGTGTAGCTTCCGCCAAATTTGCGTCTCGACGCTGGAGAGAGCGTCCGGTCCCAGAGCACCCGATGGTTATTCTGTTCGATGCTCGACAGCGGGCGGCACTCGTGATGGCCTTTCACGATGACGGAGCTGGCCTTCACTACGCAGCATCACACTCCACACAGGATTCTTACCGAACTCTCACCAATCAAATCCAGGGTCTGCTAGGGTCTGCTACGGCGGCGCCATGGGCGAGGAGCCGCTCTGGCTCGTGGCCCCGCATCTGCCCGTGGCTAATCTTCTGCGATACGAGAGTGGAGAACGCGAGCGAGTATTTTCATAGCAGGGACTAGCGAATCGCGCGAACCTCGGGGGGCGCGTCGTCGGGCGGGCCGGCGAGGAACGGCCGATCGGGCACCAGCGTATCTTCGCGCACGAACGTGAACGACCAGCCGGTGATCGGCACCCTGGCGCGGAGCTCGATCGCGCTCGCGTCGCGATCGACATAGGTGAGCTGCTGGCGGCTGATCGTGCGCACCGGCTCGCCCTCGTGGGCGAACTCGACGCTGTCCTCGCTGACCGCGGCCCAGTAGGTCCCGGACAGCCGGGCGCGCAGCCGGATCCGGATCTCGACGTCGGAGGTGTCCGCGGACGCGATGATCGCCGGGGTGACGAACGCCCAGCTCGGCGCCGCATCGTTGAGCAGGCTCGCCGTGCCGTCGTAGACGGTGACGAGGCCATTGCACTCGAACGCCCCGGTGAGCCGCACGTAGTCGCACGCCTGCCAGTCGCCGTCGCGCGGGCGGGCCTCGACGCTCGCCGTCGGACGCAGGCCGCTGCCCAGCTCGAGCGCGCGGATCCCGGTGACGCGGTCGACGCAGCCGCGCATGACCAGGACCACGAGCGCGAGCGGCACCCCGAGGCGGATCGCCAGCTCGCCGAGCCCGCGCCACCCGGCGCGCCGGTGGGCGAACCAGCGGAGCACGCGCCACCGCCAGGCCCGGCGGCCGAAGATCGCGACGCACGCGGCGGCGACGAGCGCGGCGACGAGCGAGAGCGCCCGGCCGTCGCCATCCGACGGCAGCGGGCCGTCGATCGTGAACGTGGTGTGGCCCGGCGCGAGCCACGCGGCGACGACGTGCAGGTGGCCGCCTCGGATCGTGGGGTAGGCGTAGACCGGCTCGGCGGCGCCGCTTTGGTGGCGCGCCCGCCAGCGCGGGTAGTACCCGGTGCCGAGCGCGACCAGCACCGGCTCGGTGGTCCCGGTGACGTCGAGCTCGACGCCGCGATCGTCGAGCCGCGTGACCGTCACCTCGCCGGCGCCGCGCTCGATCCGCGCGAACTTGCCGTCCCACGCCGCGATCTCGCGGATGTGATAGCTGCCGAGCACCTGCTCGGTCGCCGGATCGCCGAGCTCGGGTGAGCGATCGACGCCGATCGCCCAGCGCACGTTGAAGCGGCGCAGGCTTGCGGCCGAGGTGTCCTCGATACGCTCGCGCAGCAGCAGATCTGGCTGCGGCGACATGTGGAATGACGGCAGCCCGGTCGTGGCCGTGAGGTGGAAGTGTTCGTGGGTATCCTCCTCGAACAGCGCGCGGGCCCACCGCCCGGGCGCGAGCTCGGCGGCGCGCCCGGCGGCCCACTCCTCGAGCTGCGCGCGCCCGAACCGATCGGCCGCGTACACCCGGGCCTCGTTCGCCGCGCGATCCGACACCGAGGTCCACAGCGTGGGGAGCGCGCGCAACGTCGTCGCGCCGATGATCCCGAGCACGGCGGCGGCGATCAGCTGGCGCCGCCGCGTCGCGCCCCGCCAGGCGACCCCCACGTGCGCGGCAAAGATCGCCAGGCCGTACGCGCTCGCCGCCCACACGAACGGCCGCGCGAGCTGCGCGAGGCGCTCGGTGCCGAGCCGCGCGACGCCCAGGCCCGGCGCGAGGCCGAGCGACAGGTACGGCGCGTCGCACAGGCCGAGCAGGAGCACGAACGCGCTCGCCGCGACGAACACCGCCGCGGCGCGGCGCGACCACAGCGCGGCGAGGATGCCGAAATAGCCGGCGTACTCGAGCGCGGCGAACGCGGTCACCGGCGACGGCGCCGCGAGCAGATCCTCGAGCAGCCGCGCCGGATCGCGCAGCGGGTTCGGGAAGTGCTGGCCGTAGGCGAGGATCCGCGCGGCGAGCGGCATCCACACCGCGGCGCCGAGCGCGATGCCGAGCGCGGTGTGAAACAGCGCGGCGATGGCCCGCCGCGGCGGGAGATCGGACGCCAGGAGCGCCACCGCGCCGAGCGCGACCATGCTCGCGGCGGCGGCGATGAGGCCGGCGGGGTGCGCGATGGTCGCCGCGGCGGTGCCCAGCCAGATCGTCACCGACGCGGCCAGCCGCGGCCGCCGCAGGGCCGACAGGATGCCGAGCGCGGCGATCGTCCCGAACGCGAGCGCGAGCGCGCTGTGCAGGAGCGCCCAGCGAAACAGCCCCACGGTCCCGCCGTGCGCGACCGCCCCGCTGTCGACCAGCGTGGCCAGGCCGATGACCAGCGCGAGCGGCCTGGGCGCGACCCGCATGGCGATCGCGGTGGTCGCCGCCGCGATCGTGAGGTGCACGAGCACCGCGACGATCATCAGCGCGAGCGGCAGATCATGCCCGAGCCCGAGCGCGAGGGCGACGTGGCCGGTCACCAGGTAGCCGAGCGAGGGATACAGCTCGAGCGGCGCGTCCCCGGTCGACACCGCGTGGTTCCACACCGGCACGTCGAACCCCGGCAGGGCCGGCATCACGTGCGCCAGCACGGCGCGCTGCGGCCCCCAGTCGCCCATCTGCCAGTCGGGCGACTCGGTCAGGATGTCCCGGAACACCGCCACGCCGACCCCCACGACGATCGCGATCACCAGGGGCCCGGCGACGCGCTCGGGAGGCGAGCGCAGCCACGCCGGGGCCTCGGGCCACGCGATCACCACGGCGACGCCGAGCGCCCCGGCGAGCACCGCCATCCCGATCGCGCCCGAGGTCGACGCCGGGAACGCCAGCGCCAGGAGCACCGCCCCCACGACGAGCTGCGTGCCCGGGCTGCCCGCGAGCCACCGTGCGACAGCGGCAAGCCGCTCGCTCATGCTCGGCACGCTCGGCACGCTCGCACGCTCGGCACGACCGGGCGTTAACACGGTCCACCGCGGGGCACAACGGGGCACAACGCTCGTGGGGGCGCTTCCCATGGAGGAAACCAGCCGCGCTTTCATAGGATTTGGCAATCGCTATTTCGTCCACCGGGGCGCTCTCATCTCACTTGTAGTGGGAATCGCAACCTGGCATGACTGGTTGATGCGCGTGTGGCTCCTGGTGGTGGTCGTGGTGAGCGCCGCCGCGTGCGGTGACAACCGATTCCTGGATGGCGAGCCGCTCGCCGCGGGGACCGATCTGACGATCATCGCGCACCAGGACGACGATCTGTTGTTCATGCAGCCCGACCTCTACGACGCCGTGCAGCGCGGGACCGGGGTGACCAACGTCTACGTCACTGCAGGCAATGGCAACCACGGCCTGGACGTCGCCGAGACGAGGTACAGCGGCCTGATGCAGGCGTATGGCGCGATCGTGAACGAGGATGGGAGCGACTGGTCGTGCGGGTGGATCGAGATCGCAGGCCACGCGGCGGAACACTGCCGGCTCGCGACCGCGAAGCTCTCGCTCGTGTTCCTCGGATACCCCGACGGCGGCAGGGAGGGCGCGGTCCCCGACAGCCTGTTGCACCTGTGGGAGGGCAAGGTGCGGGCCGTATCGACCATCGCCCGCAAGACGACGACGTACGACCAGCAGGGCCTCATCGCGACGCTCGCCGAGATCATCGACACCACCGCCCCGACCACCTTGCGCACGCTCGAGATCGCGTCGACGCACGGGGCCGATCACCCCGACCACATGATCGCCGGCGCGCTCGCGGTGCTCGCGACCGCAGCGTCGTCGCAGAGCCCCGAGCTGATCTCGTACCGCGGCTACAACATCGCCTCCGAGCCGGTGAACATCCCCCCCGTGGTGTTCGATCACGTGGCCAGGCCCCTCGCGTTTTACGAGGCCTGCACGCTGGGCTGCGCGCCGTGCGGCCGGGCCTGCACGTTCGATCGCCTCGCTCCCGCGCACACCAACTGGCTCCAGCACCGCTATGCGATCGGCCTGCGGCGAGCCGCCCGCGGCCAGCTACGGCTCGGCGGCGGCTGCGTCACGGTGACCGGCGCAGGCGACGAGGCCGCGATCGACGACTGCACCGGCGCGCCGACCTGGACGCTCGATGGCCACGGGACGCTGCGCGCGAGCACCGGCCTGTGCCTCGAGGCGACCGCCACCGGCGCGATCGTCGCCAGCACGTGCGACCCGGGCGGCCCCGGCGGGCCCGGCGGGCGGTTCTTCCTCGACGATGACGGCCACCTGTGGTCCGGCCTCGTGCCGGTGCCCCAGGACGACATGGCGCTCGCCCACCTGTCCTGTGTAGGGGCCGACGGTGACCGGCCGCGCGCCGGGCTCTGCGGCTCGGGGCAGGCGCCGGTGCTGGAGCTGTCCCGCACGACCACGGCGACGCCGCGCGCCGCGATCGCGATTACCCGCACCGGTCGGGCCGTGCGCCTCGCGCGGTTCGCGCCGGCTGCGCTGCCGATGCTGTGCGCGATCGAGCCCAGCGAGCGCGGCCTCCAGTGCGCTCCGGGCAGCCCCGACGGCGGGTTCGCCCCCGCGATCCGGATCGACCCGGCGACCGCCCCGCTGGCGATCGAGCCCGAGAGCCTGACGCTCGGCGACATCGACGGCGACGGCCTGACCGATGCCTGCGGCCGGGATGCCGGCGGGATCCTGTGCGCGACCGCCGCGAGCGGCTATCAGCCGGTGCGCTGGGACACCGTGCTGGGCTCCTCCGGCCCGGCCAGCCCGACCGATCGCTCGCTGGCGATCATGCCCAACGGCAAGATCTGCGGGCTCGAAGATCTCGGCGTCGTGTGCGTGGCGCCGGGCGCGAGGGCGATCACCGAGGTGCGCTCGACGTGGCCCGATCGGCAAGCCGCGCTATGGATCGCCGACCTCGACGGCAATCACCGGCCCGACTGGTGCGCCGCGACCCCCGACGGTCCGGCGTGTAGCCTCGCCGTCGACCGCAGGCTCACCACCGACGGGATCCCCTGGGGGTATGCGTCCGGCGCGCTGGTCGAAGCCAGCGCGAGCGACGGGCCGCTCCCCGACACCGCGACCGCCGCGTTCACCGACATCGACGGCGATGGTCGCGACGACCTGTGCACCGCGCAGGATGGCGTGATCACGTGCGCGCGGAGCCTCGGCCACGGCTTCGGGCCGCGCACGCCGATCGCCCGCCTCCCCGACGGCATGATCCCCACGTCCGTGTGGGCCGAGCCGGCCTCCGCCGGCCGGGCGCCCCGGATCTGCGCCGCCGACGCCACGACGATCGCCTGCGCCGACTAGCAAGTACCGTCTGGCAACGAAGCTGACGAGCTCGCAATCGGCCACGCCTCTGGCCGCCCGCGGCCGGCGGGTCAGCGGAGCTCGGTCGCCATCTTGGTGCGCTGCTTCTCCAGCGCCTTGCTGCGCTGGCGCTCCTGGTCGAGCAGGCCCTCGACCTTCTCGCGCAGCGCCTTCTCCTGTGCGCTCGCCGTGCGCGCCGCGTCGAGCGCGTCGGTCAGCTGCTGGTTGGCGCGCTGGAGCTCGGCGCGGCTCATCTGGGCGTCTTCACCGGCGGCCGCCGCGTGCTTGGCGGCCTCCGCTGCCTGCTGCTCGGCGGCCGCGCGCGCGGCTTCCTTGTCCTGGACGACCTTGAGCTGGTCGGCGAGCGCGCTGCGCGCCGTGCGCGCCTCGTCGGCCTGGCGGAGCGCCTCGTGCTCGGCGTCGCGCACCAGGATGACGACGACGAGGCCCGCGACGACGAGGCCCGCGAGCACGACCATCGTCGCCGCCACCGCGAGCCGCTTGATCCGGCCGCTGCGCGTGGCGAGCGCGATCACCGCGTCGAGGAAGTGCCGCTCGCGCGGGCCGAGCGTGTTGCCGAGCCTCGCGGTGAGCCGGCGGGCCTCGGCGGCGGCGGCGCCGCGCCACAGCATCCCCTGCGGGCAGCCGCGCGCCTCCCACTGCTGGGCCGCTTGCCGGACCTGGACCAGGAACGCGGCTTCCTCGCGCCCGGCCTCCGCCCAGAGCCGCAGCTGCGGCCACGCCGAGATCAGCGACTCGTGGATGATCTCGACGGTGGCGCCCGCGCCCCGGTCGTCGGACTTCGAGACCAGGAGGCGCGCCGAGACCAGCTGGTCGACGAGCCCGCGCACCTCGGCGGACGCCGGCGACAGCAGGCTCAGCTCGTCCAGATCGACGATGGCGCGCGTGCCGTCGGCGGTGACCAGGCGCTGGAACACGGCCTGCGCGAGCTGGCGGCGCGCCGGGGGCATCTCGGCGAGCACGGCGTCGGCGTGGACGGCGAGCGCGCCGGCGATCCCGCCCATCGCGACGTAGCTCGTGGTCGTCAGCACGCGGCGCGACCGGTCGCGCGCGTCCCACATCTTGGCCGCCGCGAACTGCAGCAGGGGAAGCGCCCCCGGCGCCGTCGCCATGTCGCCGAGCATGCGCGTGACCAGCTCGGGCGCCTCGAACACGTGGCCGGCTTGCTCCGCGGGCCGCACCAGGGCGTGCCACAGCCCGTCGTGGCCCAGCGGCATCAGGTAGTGCATGCCCTCGGTCAGGCTCGCCATGAACGCGCGATCCTCGGCCGCGCGGTCGAGGAAGTCGGAGCGCAAGGACAGGATGACGCGCACCGGGCTCGACGAATCATCGGCCGCCGCGCGCAGGCACGTGACGAACGCGGCGCGCTCGCGGGGATCGCGGACCAGCGTGTAGAGCTCCTCGAACTGATCGACGTAGAGCAGCACCTGGCAGCCGTAGGTGGCCGCCCGCCAGCGCAGCACGGCCCCGAGGTAACCCGGCTCGTCGAACAATTGCTGCGCCACCGAGTGCGTGTGATCGCCCTGGCTCGTCGACGGCGGGTGGATCAGCGCGGCGAGCGCGAGCAGGGGCGACCGCCCCGGGCGCATGGTGAGTGTATCCCACGGCGCCTCGCGCTTGAGCGCCGGGACCACGCCCGCGCGGATGAACGACGACTTGCCCACGCCGGACGGCCCGACGATCGCGAGCAACGGCTGGGTGGTGAGCCGGCCGAGCACGCGCGCGATCTGGTCCGCCCGGCCGAAGAACCGCTCGGCGTCGGTCTCCTGGAACGCCTGCAGGCCGGGGTACGGGCAGCGATCCTCGGCCGACGCGACGTGGTGGTGCGGCAGCAGCGGCTCGAGCGCGTCGAGCAGCTCGCGCGCGGAGGCGAACCGCTCGGCCTTCGGCTTGCGCAGGCACCGATCGATGATCGCCGCGAGCCCGGCGGGGAGATCGGGCACGACCGAGGTCACGCTGCGCACCGGCTCGGCGGGCGAGACCACGGCGTACATGAGCGAGTGCGCATCGCTCTGCTCGAACGGGTGCACGCCGGCCACCAGCCGGAACAGGATCACGCCGACCGCCCAGATATCGGTGCGGTGATCGACGTCGGTCCCGATCCATTGCTCGGGCGACATGTACGTCCGCGTGCCGATCGGGCCATCGCTGCTGATCGTGAGGTGGGTCTCGTCGGCGTGCGCGGGCCGGCTCGACAGCGGCTGCGGGTGCGGGCCGTCGATCGCCGGCGCGCCCGCGAGCTTCGCGATCCCGAAATCGAGCACCTTCACGATCCCGGTCCTGGTGACGAAGATGTTGTCGGGCTTGAGATCGCGGTGGATGATCCCGGCGCGGTGGGCATGATCGAGCGCCCGGACGACCGAGACCATCACCTCGACGATCCGCAGGAGGGGCAGCCGGCTCTCGCCGTGGAGCCGCGTCAGCGACTTGCCCTCGAGGTACTCGAGCACCAGGTAGGGCATCCCCTCGTGCTCGTTCATGTCGTGGATGACGACGATGTTCTCGTGCGTGCACTTGGCCGTCGCGCGCGCCTCGACGAGCACCATCGTCGCGGCCTCCCGGCTCGACGGGTACAGGAACTTGAGCGCGACCAGGCGGCCGAGCCTGACGTCGCGCGCCAGGTGGACCTCGCCCATCCCGCCGCGGCCGAGCGCCCGGATGATCTCGTAGTGTTCGACGCGGGTGCCGGGGGCGACCAGCGGCGGCTTCGCCGGTGCCACCGCGGCTGGGGGCTTCGGGATAGGCAGCGCCATCGCTACTCGAGCGCGAGCGAGAGGCCCACGCCGACGTAGTCTCGCGACACGGTCAGCGCCGGCACGACCCTGCTCTCCTCCAGCTTTCGGGGGCGGTTCAGGATCGCGAGCACGCCACCGGAGATCACCGCCGCCCCGGCGCCGGCCCATAGCCCGATCGCCAGCTCGCTCTTGTGGCGCGCCGAGGTCGCACGGCTCTTGAGCGACCCCGGGATCTGTGCGTCGGTGCAGCCGGCCGGGCACAGCTGGGCGAGATCGCGGTCGTACTGGTTCATCTGGGAACGCGCCCCCGCGTAGACCAGGCCTCCGGCCGTGCCGAACACGACGCTGCCGCCGGCGACGGCCCACGGCAGCCACCACTTCCAGCGCCGATCGTAGTTCTCGCGCTCGATCTTGATCTTCTCGGGGAGGAGCGCGATCTGCTCGGTGGTCGGCTTGCCGGCGGTGAGGTCCAGCGCGCGCGAATCGGTGATGTAGCCGGGCCTGGTCGCGACCAGCTGGTGCTTGCCGGCCAGGAGCTTCATCGTGTGCTCACCGGCGCCGCTCAGCACCTGGCCGCCGTCGACCATGACGCTCACGTCGGGCTGGGTCGACGTCACGGTCAGCTCGGCGAGGCTCGACTCGAGCACGGCGACGTAGGTCATCGCCTCGGCATAGAGGCGCTTGCCGAGCGGCGCATCGCCAAACCTGAGCGCCTGCTTGAGGTGCTCCCAGGCGACGAGCGGCTGCCGCATGTTGATCAGGCAGACCGCCATGTTGAAGCGAATATTGGGATGATCCCAGGCGGAGAGCGCGAGCTCGTACTTCGCGACGGCTTCGGTGTACTTCGTTTGCTCGAAGAACACGTTGCCGTCCTGGAACAGCTGGAGAGCGCGCTTCTGTGCCGCCTCGGGCACACCGCGGGACCACGGCGTCGACTTCTTGTCGGTCTTGTCGCTCCGGTCGGCCTTGTCGCTCTTGTCGGCCTTGTCGCTCTTGTCGGCCTTGTCGGCCTTGTCGCTCTTGTCGGCCTTGTCGCTCTTGTCGCTCCGGTCGCCGGTCCTGGGCGACTTGTCGCCGCTCCTGGACTTATCACCGCCTCTGGACGACGGGGACGACGGGTCTGCACGAGCAGCGGCCCCTGCCATGGTCATGACCAGCAAGATCCAGGCCGCGGTGAATGCTACCCATTTCACAAACGTGACGGTACCACGGCCTCGCGAACGATCGAGCTATCGATCTATCAAGTGCGTGCCGTGAAGCATTGGATGATCCAGCTCCAGCCGGCCGGTCGAGCTGAAGACGTGCAGCGGCATGCACAACAGTGGCTCGCTCCCCGTTTCGAAGTGATGCGGGCACATCGGCTCCAGAATACACACCATACCGTGAGATAACTCACGCTTGGTGGTGTGGTCCCCCAGCCCGACCACGCTGAGGCAGCGGCCACTCAGCACGTACACGACGCGTACGGTCGAATGAACGTGGTGGACCTGCTCGGTGGTGTGGGGCGGCATGTACAGGAGCTGGAGCGTCGGGTCCCCCGGCCGGTCCGCGGGGAACAGCTGCTTGGTCGAGCAGCCGTTGACGTAGGGCAGGGTCGTGCCCTGCTGGATCGTCGTCCACTTGTCCTCCGGCATGTAGCCGCGGATCACGGTCGCGAGGTGGCGGCTGGCCACCCGCGTGGGGCCCCGGCGCAGGGCCGCCGATCGGCCATCGTCGCCGACGTAATACACGCAATCACCGGCCTCCACGGCCACGTCGTGGACGCCGATAAATGCCCGGTAGTGATAGAGGTTTGTCGGTCGGGCCTCGGCGATCGCGTGAGTCGCCGGCCCAAAGAACCGAACACCATAAAGCTCTGCGAGATCACGGTTGATCGCAATGGTGTCGCCGTCTCTCGCGGCAGCTGTCATCAACTGCATCATTCCAGATCTGCACGGGCCCGAGCAACCTGATAGGATGCCCGACGCGGTGGGATCCCGACACGCGCCGATATTTCTCGTCTTCGCCATGCTCGCTGCCGCTGGGTGCGTGTCCAGCCAGGCCTCGCTGTGTGGTGACCTGGTCTGCCCGGAGGGCCGCGCCTGCGCGCGTGGACAGTGCGTCGATCAGGCGATCGTCACGGCGTGCGGGCGCCTTCAGGAAGGCGACGCCTGCACGCTGCCCGAGATCGGCACCGGGACATGCCAGGCCGGGCTGTGCCTGATCGGCACCTGCGGCGACGGCGTGATCAACGCGATCGACGCGTGCGACGGCGCCGATTTCGGCGGCAAGACGTGCCTCGATTTCGGTTCGAGCGACGCGGCCGGGCTCAAGTGTACGGCCGACTGCTCGCTCGACCCGAGCGGGTGCACGGCGTTCTGCGGCGACGGCACGAAGAACTCGTCCGAGCAATGCGACGGCAAGGATTTCGGCGGCAAGACGTGCATCAGCCAGGGGTTCTATGGGGGTAGCCTGGCGTGCACCAACACCTGCGAGATCAACACCGGCAGTTGCATCGGGATGTGCGGCGACGGCGTCAAGAACGGCCTCGAGCAGTGCGACGGCACCGACTTCGGCGGCACCTCGTGCGAGACCCGCGGGTTCCACGGCACCGTCTCGCCGCTGCTGTGCGACGCGGCGTGCGGGCTCGATGCGAGCAGCTGCACCTGCGGCGGCGCGCTCTGCGTGCGGAACACGCAGAAATGCGCCCTGGTCGACGGCATTCCCACTTGCGAGGCCTTCCCGTGATGTCTACACGCGCGATTCTCTGGTGGGTGCTGCTGGGCTCGGTCGCCGCTCTGGGCTCGGCGTGCGTGACGAGCAACGCGTCCCGCTGCAACAACGACCTGATCTGCCCTTCGGGCATGGCGTGCTCGCCGGCGGGCGATAGCTGCATCGACGCCGATCTGGTGGATGCCTGCCGCGGCGGCGCCGATGGCAAGGTCTGTCAGGTCGCGGGGCTGCCTCCCGGCACCTGCCTCGGCGGGATCTGCCAGGCCAACCGCTGCGGCGATGGCCGCGTGACCGGGGTGGAGGAGTGCGACGGTAACGTGCTGGCCGGCAAGACGTGTCAGTCGTTCGGGTTCTATGATGCGGCCGGCCTGCGCTGCGGTCCGGACTGTCACTTCGACACTTCGCAGTGCGTCGGGCGCTGCGGTGACGGCATCAAGAACGGCTCCGAGCAATGCGACGGAAAGGACCTCGGCAAGGCCACCTGCTTCACGGCCGGCTTCTATGCGGCCCCCGGCCTGGCGTGCAAGGCGGACTGCACGTTTGACACCAAGGCCTGCACCGGCGGCCGGTGTGGAGATGGCATCCTGAACGGGCTCGAGCAGTGCGACGGTTCGAAGTTCGCCAACACCTGCGCCACGATGGGGTTCATCGGCGCGATGAGCGGGGTCGCGTGCACCTCGAGCTGCACGTACGCCGCGTCGAGCTGTCTGTGCTCGAGCGGGAAGCGATGCATCGCGAAGAAACAGCAATGCGTGTGCGACAAGCTCGGGGCCTGCGGCTGTGTGGCCGTTCCGTAGGAGCAAGCCCGGCGGCGATCCACAGGTGGTGGCCGCTCCGGCGTTGCCCGCCGCCGTCCCGCCCCACGACGAGGCGATCGTCGCCATCGAGACCGTGATCCGCCAGTTCCTCGCGGCTTATTCCGGCGAAGGCCCCGAAGGCCCCCAAGGCCCCGAGGGGCACGCCGGGCGCGCAGGCCGCGCCCGGCCGAAGCGGCTCGCCGCGAACCGCAATCTGTGGCGCGAGGTGAGCTCGCTGACCCTGCTCCAGCTGGTCGCGTTCGTCGAGCAGAAGTTCGCGATCAAGGTGCGGCCGATCGACTTCGCGCCGCAGAACTTCGCGTCCGTCGCGGCGATCGCCCGCTTCGTGGCCGTGCGCCGCCGCCCTGCCGCGGATCCATGAGCCGGCTCGGCGATCGGCTCCGGCTTCACGCGAGGGAGACCGCGGACGCACCCGCCGTCCATACCGGCGATCGCTGGTGGAGCTTCCGCGAGCTCGCCGCCGCGGCGGACGCGCTCGCGCTGGACGTGGGTCCCGGCGGCGTCGTCGCGGTCGCGATCGATCGCGGGATCGAGGGAGTGCTCGCGATCTGCGCCGCGGCGCTCGCCGGGGCGATCCCGGCGCTGATCGATCCGAGCGATCGCGAGCTCGCAGCGCGGACGCTCGCGGCGCTGCGCCCGGCGATCGTGCTCGTCGCGCCGGGCGACGACGACCTACCCGGCGCGCGGGTGATCGAGCTTCCCGCCGGACCACCGAGGCCCCCGGGCCTCGGAAACGCGGCCAGCTGGGTCCCCTTGCGCCGCGCCGAGGCGATCGCGCACATCATCTTCACCTCGGGCTCGACCGCGAGCGGCAAGGGGGTCGTGTGGAGCGAGCTCCGCGCCGGGTTCGACTGGATGAACACCCAGCCGCGGGCGGACGCGCGCGAACGACCGGCGGGCATCGTCGCACCGCTGTGCTCCTCGCTCGGCTATCACGATCTCGTCCACTCGCTCTATCACCGGGCGAGGGTCGTCTTGCTCGACGCGCCGTTCCCCGCGGCGATCGCCCAGGCCAGGAGCCTCGGCGTCGACCACCTCAGGCTGACGCCTACCCACGTCGAGCTCCTGCTCGCCACCGCCTTTGAGTTGCCGGAGCTCCGCACCGTCGTGGTCACCTCGGCGCCGATCGCCCCCGATCGCCTGCGCGCGCTCGCGGCCCGACTGCCCACCGCGCAGATCGGCCGGGCGTACGGGCTGACCGAATGTGGCCCGGCCACGATGGTGTGGCTTCACCGCAAGCCCGGCAAGCTGCACACCGTCGGGCGGCCCGTGGGGTTCCGCCGGGTGACCGTGCGCGATCCGGCCGGCCGGATGCTGCCGCCGGGGCACACCGGGGACGTCGTGGTCGAGCTGCCGATGTGGGACGCCGCCGACGGCTACCTCGACGCGCCGCCGGAGCTCGCCCGCCAGTTCGACAACGGCGTGTTATGGACCGGGGACAAGGGCTCGTTCGACGAGCACGGCTTCTTGAGGCTCGGGGTCAGGACCGCCGAGATCCTGAAGGTCGGCGGCCGCAGCGTCGGTGCTCCGCGGATCGAGGAGGGGCTCGCCGAGCAGGAGGAGATCGCCGAGGTGGCCGTGGTCGGCGTCCCCGATCGGCTGCTCGGCGAGGTGCCCTGCGCCGTGTTCGTGCCCCGGGCGGGGTGTGACGCGCGCCGACTCACCGACGGTGCCACCCACCACGACGCCATGCGGCTCGACGAGATCCCTCGCTGGTTCCTCGCCCGGCGCGATCTGCCGCGCGGCCCGAGCGGCAAGCTCCGGCGCGGCCTGCTCGCCCACGAGGCGGCACGCTGGACCCAGATGTTCCGCGATGCCGTCGCGCCCGAGTATCGCCCGTATCCCGCCATCGATCTCGGGCACGGCGAGGCGGTCATCGACGGCTGTCCACCGGCGTGGATCGGCGACACCGCGGGGCTCGATCCGGCCGCCCGGATCCTCACGCTGGTGGCACGCGAGCCGGTCCGGCCGCTCGCCCTCGCGGTGGTCCAGGCCGGCGCGACCGGCGTCGGCGCGACCGTGCGCTTCGTCCTGGGGCCGATCGCGGTCGAGCCGCCGCACGGGCACGTGACCGGCGATCTGCTCGATCGGTTCGCGGACAAGCTGGTCGTCCTGGCGGGCCGCTTGCCGGGGCCAGCCGCGCGCGCGATCTACGCCTTTCCGGCGACACCGCGCCACGCGTTCCCCGGTGCGGGGTTCGCTCCGATCGCCGGCCACGCCGGGTGGGTCGGGCACCGCGAAGCGGAGCGCCCGGGCGGCGAAGCGATGGCGCTCGAGCACGTTCCGATGGCAGGGGCCGATGACGGCGTGCTCGCCGGCGCGCTCGCCGAGCTCGCCGCCATGTCATCCCGCCTGGCCGGGTGGGCGCGGCGGTGCGCGACGGCCGCCGAAAATGCGCTAGCGCGGGAGGCTCCTCCCTGAACAGGCCTTCCGCGAGGCGTCAACGCGCAGCGCAGCCACAGGACGCGGGCGGTATTTTCGTAGCAGGGGGCCCAGACCCGCGTCGCCGGCGCGGTGAGCTTTGGGGCTTCCAGATCGCCGTCAGTGCTGGGCGCGGCCGACGACCTGAGCGTACCACAGCGCGAAGTACACGACGTTGAACGCGGCGATCGCGAGGAGAGAGCGGACGCGCGACCGCGGCGGCGCCCGGCGTGGCGTGATCCCCGCGGTCGGCACGATGATCAGCGTCCACAGCCCGACGATCCCGACGATACGGACCGGGTCGACGTAGTAGCCGATCGTCGAGCTCGGCTCGATCGTGGTCACCATCGGGACCAGCAGGTCGTGGAGCAGGAACGAGCCGGCGATGATCGCGAGGTACGCCGACGCGATCGTCGCCGCGCGCGGCGGCAGGCTGTGGCGGAGCCGGCCGAGCAACGGGAAGTAGAACAGCGAGAGCACCGCGTCGCGAACGTAGTAGTTGTAGCGGCGAAAGAACTCCGCGAACGAGCGCGACAGGAACGGTGTCCGGAAGCCGGATGGTAGATAGAAGCCCAGCAACCGGAACACCGCGACCGCGGTGAAGATCGTGTACGTCGCGCGCGCATAGAGCTGGCAGAACCGGACGGCGAGCGCGAGCGGCCGGTAGTCGATCCGCCGCGCCACGCCGCCGAGCGTCCACGCCAGGACCGCGACCCCGGCGGCGTAGGCCGCGAGCCCGGCGGCGCGCCAGATCCGGTTGGCCGGCAGGTCGGGGCGTTCACAACCCGCGAGCTGGCGCGGCGAGATCGGCTGAAAGAACGGGACGACGATGCGGGGCAAGGCGAGCAGGTAGAACGCGTCCATCACGACGGTGGAGCGCCGCTCGGGGAGCTCGCGCTCGCGCTCGATGACGAGGTAGAACGCCGCGTACAGCTGACCGGCCCAGATGAGCGAGAGCAGGATCGTCTCGGCCTGCGCCGTACCGTCGAGCCAGACGACGCGCGCGACCGGCAAGGCCGCCCAGGTGACCAGCGAGGCCACCATCTTGACGACGACGGGGACCCGCGCGCGCGACAGGGCGATGATCCACGCGGTGTAGCCGAACCACGCGACCGACCACACGCCGAAAAGCATCGGCGCCGCGATCAGCGCGGCCACGAGCAGGATGCCGCGCCGCCACCCTGCCGGAGCAAACGCGCAGCCGAACGCCCCGGCACAGGTCAGCCCGTAGACGACGAGCTGGACGGGTGATCCGTCCCGGTGAAGCAGCGACGGATCGAGCCCGCGTCGATCCAGTTCGTAGAGCAGCGCGAGGAACCCGGCCAGGAGAACGGCGGACCCGAACGCACGCCTCGCATGCGACGGCAGCGGCAACGCCGGCAGTGTAACCTGGGCCCGGATCGATCACCACGCCGCCGCCTGCGGCCGGCGCGCCGACGAGGTCTGGCGATGGCTGGCCGGTCTCGGCGATCCGGGGAAGCTGCCGGTCACGACCGCAGGGACGGGAGCCCGCGGTACAGCTCCAGCGCCTCCGGGTTCGCGAGCGCCCCGGCGTTCTTCACCGGCTGGCCGTGGACCACCGCCCGCACGGCGAGCTCCGCCTTCTTGCCCGTCGACGTCCGCGGGATGTCGGCGACCGCGACGATCCGCGCCGGCACGTGGTGGGGCGACGTGTTGCGCTGGATCTGCAGGCGGATGCGGCGGTCGAGCGCCTGGTCGAGGACGACGCCCGGCTGGAGCAAGACGAACAGCACGATGCGCACGTCGGCTTCCCAGTCCTGGGCGATCGCGAGCGAGTCGACGACCTCGCTGATCTGCTCGACCTGGCCGTAGATCTCGGCGGTGCCGATCCGGTGACCGCCCGGCTTGAGCGTGGCATCGGAGCGACCCGAGATGATGAGGCCGCCGCTTCCCGTCAGCTCCGCGAAGTCGCCGTGGTGCCACACGCCCGGATAGCGCTCGAAGTAGGTCGCGAGGTAGCGGCGGCGCTCGGGGTCGCCCCAGAAGCCGACCGGCTGTGACGGGAACGGCGAGGTGCACACGAGCTCGCCGGCCGCGCCGCGCACCGGCCGGCCCTCCTCGTCGAAGACGTCGACGGCCATCCCGAGCGCGAGCACCTGCAGCTCGCCGCGCCGGACCGGCCCGGCGGGGTTGCCCGTCGCGAAGCACGCGTTGATCTCGGTGCCGCCCGAGATCGACGACAGGCAGGCATGGGGCGCGACCGCGTCGTAGACCCAGTCGTAGAGCTCGGGCGACAGCGGCGAGCCGGTCGACAGGATGGTGCGGATCGTGTCGAGCCGGTGGATGGCGCGCGGCCGCGCACCGCTCGCGCGCAGCGTGGCGAGGTACGGTGGCGAGACGCCGAACACCGTGACACCCTCGGCGTCGGCGAGATCGAACAGGGCCGTGGGGCCGGGCTGGAACGGCGAGCCGTCGTGGAGCACGATCGTCGCCTCGGCGGCGAGCGCGATCGCGACCCAGTACCACATGTTCCAGCCGGTGCTCGTGTAGTAAAAGAACCGGCCGTCGCGCCCGAGGTCGTAGTGCAGGCGGTGCTCTTTGAGCAGCTGGAGCAACATGCCGCCCATCCCGTGCACGATGCACTTCGGCTGCCCGGTCGTGCCGGAGGTGTAGAGGATGAACGCCGGGTGGTCGAACGGCAGCCTGCGAAACGCCAGCTCGGTGGGCGCGCGATCGAGCAGGCGTTCCCACGGCGTCACGTCGCGCTCGCCGGCGCCGGCGCCGAGGACGATCGTGTGCTCGAGCGTGGGCAGCCGCGCGGCGAGCTCGCGCACCCGCCGCACACCGTCTCGCCGCCGGGCCTCCGCGATCAGGACGCGCGGCGCGATCTGGCCGAACCGATCGATCACGCCGTCGGTGCCGAGATCAGGAGCGCAGGACGACCAGATCGCCCCGAGGCTGTTGGCCGCGAGCATCGCGATGAACCCTTCGGGACCATACGGGAGGATCGCGGCGACGCGATCTCCGGCGGTGACGCCGAGCTCCGCGAGCGACGTGGCGACGCGCGCGACCTGATCGTGGAGCGCGCGGAACGTCAGCTCGCGGCGATTGCCCTGCGCGGTGCGGGCGATGATCGCCGGGGCGTCGTCACGCCGGCGCAGCAGGTTCTCGGCGAAGCTCAGCCGCGCCCCGGGGAACCAGCGGACGTCGGCCATGTGGGCCGCGGGCTGCCGCGCGAGGTCGCCGCGCGACTCGGCGATGATGCCGAGCCAGTCCCACAGGAACGGCCAGAACGCGTCCGGCCGATCGATCGACCAGCGGTGGAGCGCCTGGTAATCGTCGAGCGCCACGCCGTGCGCCTGCGCGGCGGCGCGCCGGAACCGCGTGAGCTCGGCGCGCTCGATGCGCTCGGGCGACGGCTGCCAGACCATGGTGCTCATCGCGATCGATGGTGCCACCCGCGCCAGAACCTGGCCACAGAGGTTCTGACCGGTTCGCGGCTTGCGGCGCCTGGGCGCGCATCGATTGCGAGCTCGCGAATACGCTTGGCGGCCGCTCGACAGACCGCGCACACGCTCGCTTGCGCCGCGGGTCTGGCACTTGCTGCTCCGTAGCGGCCGCTCGACAGACCGCGCACACGCTTGCTTGCGCCGCGGGTCTGGCACTTGCTGCTCCGTAGCGGCCGCTCGACAGACCGCGCACACGCTTGCTTGCGCCGCGGGTCTGGGCCCGTCGCTCGTCCGTTGACCGCCGGATTGCGATTTGACCTCGGTGCCATCTCCACGACCGACCGGCGCTTGACCGCCCGGCCGTGCAATTTATC
>Ga0308175_100000044_pt1 | contig 97327 bp, 99 predicted proteins | sample PhyCR1_3_FD_203893 | JGI IMG/M metagenome (GOLD analysis project Ga0308175, IMG submission 203893) | Soil microbial communities from UC Gill Tract Community Farm, Albany, California, United States - DLSLS.C.R1 | ecosystem: Environmental > Terrestrial > Soil > Agricultural land | place: USA...
GCGCGACGTCGAGCATGATGCAGTCGGAGTTGACGAACGTGCGCGCGCCGATCGCGATCGGCGCTCCGTAGTCGCAGCGGAACGTCGGCTTGACGACGACGCCCTCTCCGACCGCTCCCAGCAGTTCGTGCAGCAGCCGCGTGCGCTCGTCCTGCCGATCGTGGCCGGTGCGGTTGTAGCGCTCGAGCAGCGCCTGGGCGCGCGCATGGTCCGCCACGAGCTCGGGGTCTTCCGGGTCGTAGAGCTCGCCGGCCAACATCCGCTCCCGCATCATGCCGCGGCAGGCTACCGCCGCTGCCGCCACGAGCGCCCGGTAGCGTGCCGCGTCCGGTGGAGATCTGCATCATCGCGCGGCATGCGGAGTCCGCGTACAACGTCGCCGGCCTCGTCAACGGCGACCCGGCGGTACCGGTCGCGTTGAGTCCGCACGGCGTCGAGCAGGCATGCTCGCTTGCCGGGCAGCTCGCGGGGGCGGGGGTCGGTGCCTGCGTCCACACGCGCTTCGGGCGGACGCTCGAGACTGCGCGCCTGGCGCTCGAGGGCTGCGCCCCGCCCCCTGCGTTCGTGTGCGAGCCGCTGCTCGACGACATCGGCTGCGGTGCGATGGAGGGCCGTCCGGTGGCGGACGAGCACGCCTGGCGCGGCGCCCACGCGCGCGACTGCCGGCCGCCGGGCGGCGAGAGCATTCGCGATGCGGCGCTGCGGATCGCGCGCGGTCTGGGCGCCGTCGCGTCCAGGCCGGAGCCGGTCGTGGCGATCGTCAGCCACGATCTCGTCGTTCGCTATGCGGTCAACGCCGCCCGCGGCAGTGCCGACATCGCGGCTCCATGGCGTGAGGCCCCGCACGCAACGGCGTTCCGGATCGAGCAGCGGGCGCTGATCGAGGCGGCCGACCGCATCGGTGCGCTCGCGGCGAGCCCTTGGGGCCGTGCGATCCCGGGGCCCGAGGCGAACGGTGGCTGAGACGGCTTCCCTGGACGTCCGGGTGCATGAACGGCCCGACGAGGTCGCTGCCGGGGAGTGGGGCATGCTGACCGCCCGTCCGCCGGCGTCTCTGACGGGATCCCGCGCCTGGGCGTGCGCCGCGTTCGCGACCGTCGATCGCGGCTGCACGCCCTTCTTGCTGGCGGTGCGCGACGGCGGTCGACTCGTGGGGCTGCTGCCGCTCGTGCGCGACGGGCGGGCGGCGCGAGCGCTGCTGCGCTTCGCGGCGACGCCGTTCAACGACCTCTCGGACGCGCTGACGCTTCCCGGCCATGAGCTCGCTGCGGGACGCGCGGCGATCGACGCCCTGCGCAGCGAGGCGGTCGCGGGATGCGACGTAGCGCTCGAGGCGGTCGATCCCGACGGCACGCTCGCGGCCAGCGACCGCGGCCGGCGCCTGCTTGCGTGGAGCGACGGGGACCCGGCTCCGACGATCGACCTCCGTGCCTTCCCCGCCGACATGTCGCCCAGGCTGCGTCGCCGTCTCGACCGCGCGCTCGCACGCCTGCGAGCGGCGCACCGCGTGGAGCTGCTGCGGCTGGAGGGGCGCGCCGCCGCGGACGCCGTGGAGGCGTTCGTGCGGCTGCGCACCGCACGCCTTCGGGCCCTCAGACGCGATCCGGCGTTGCCGCCCGTCCCGTTGCTCGATGCGGCCGTGCGGGCGCTCGCGCCGCGTGGGCGCTGCTGCTTCGTCGAGCTGCGCGTCGACGGGGCCGTCGTCGCGCAAGACCTCTACCTGCTCGACGGAACGATCGCGATGCTGTGGCTGCGTGCGCTCGACATGGCATGGGCACGCCACTCGTGCGGCCACCTGCTCCTGCGCGGCGGCGCGGAGCTGCTGGCGCACGACGGCTACGCGACGCTCGATCTCGGGCGTGGGGACGAGCCGTACAAGTTCGCCTTCGGTGCGCGCCCGCGTGTGCTGCTCGGCGCCGGCCTGCGCAGTCGATCGGGGCCTGCGGCAGCGGCGACGAACTAGCATCGCCGCGGTGGAGATCTCGTTCCATCCATCGCTTGCCGGTATCCCGGCGATCGAATGGCCTGAATCGGGTCGAGTGGCGAGCGGCGCCGGCTTCGCTGCGATCGACCTCGATCTCGAAGCGCTCGCGCCGTACCCGGCCGCCGACGTGCGCACGACGCTCCGCGCGCTCGGCCTGCGCGCCAACGCCTGTCCGCTGCCGGTCGAGATGCGCGAGGACGACCGCGCCTTCGCGGTCGGCTTCGAGCGCTTCGAGCGGCTCGCGGCGTATGCGGCGGAGATCGGCATCCGCACGATGCATCGCTCGATCCCCGCGTCGACCAACCGGCTGCCGGCCGACTACACGCCGCTGTTGCGGCGCCGCTGGAGCGCCCTCGCGGCGATCGCCCGCGCCTACGGCATCGTGCTCGCGGTCGAACCGCTCGGACCGCTGTATCGGCGCCGGGCTGGACGCCACGAGCTGATCTGGCGGCTGGACGACGCTGCCGAATTCGCCGCTTCGTGCGGAGCGGGCGTCGGGCTGCTCGTCGACTCGTGGCACTGGCACCTGGCGGGTCTGACGGCCCGCGACGTCGTCGACGTCGGCGCGCTGATCGTGCACGTGCACATCGCCGACGTACCGGCCGGCGTCTCGGCGGAGGCGCAGCGCGACACCGAGCGGGCGCTGCCAGGCGAAGGCGTCGTCGACCTCGCGGCGTTCCTCGGCGCCGTGTCGGCAGCCGGCTACCGGCTTCCCGTCAGTCCCGAGGTGCCCGGCCGCTGGTCGGAGGGCATGACGCCCGCTGCCGCGGCGCGTCGCGCACTTGCGGCCACGACCGGCGCGCTGGAGCCCGTATGACGCACGGACTCGCTCGAGTTCGCCTTCGCCGGGGGGGGGGGGGGGGGGGGGGGCACCCCCCCCCCCCACCCCACGCTGTGGGGGACCGCTGACGGCGGCGCGGCGAGCGCGGCCCGGCGTGGAGGGCGGCCGTGAGCGCCGCCTCGCAGGGCGTGCGCGATCTGCTGCACGCGATCGCGCGCTTCGCCGGCGGCGGGCGTCGACCGTTCGCCGAGGCCGCGAGCTTCCTCGCCGAACGCGGCAGCGGCGCGTACCTCTACGACGAGAGCGGTGCGCGCTACCTCGACACCGTTTCGGGCTTCGGCGTCGCGTCGCTCGGTCACAGCCACCCGCGGTGGGTGGAGGCGGTCGTGGCGCAGGCAGGCCGGCTGGCGGTCGCGCCGCTCGACACGCGGGAGCTCGCTCGCTATCTCGACGCGCTGGGGCGCGTGCTGCCGTTCGGACTCGACCGTGCGGTCCTCTACTCCGGCGGGGCCGAGGCGGTCGAGATGGCCGTGCGGCTCGCGCAAGTTGGCAGCGGCCGGCCCGGCGTGCTGACGTTCGGCGGAGGGTTTCACGGCAAGACGGCGGCGCTGCGCTACACGCGCGACCCGTCGTCGCCGGAGGCGCACGAGCTCGGCCCGACATGGCTGCGGAGCGCCGAGTATCCGGTGTGCACGCGCCACGACGCCGTCGACTTCGCCTCCTGCGAGGACTCGCCAGCCGCGGCGATCGCCGCGATCGACGGGCGCGCCGACCTCGAGGAGGTCGGCGTCGTGCTCGTGGAGGCCGTCCAGGGGACCGCCGGAAACCTCGTGCCGGTGCGCGGCTTCCTTCCCGCGCTGCGGGCGCTCTGCGACAAGCGCGGCTGGATGCTCGTGCTCGATGAGTCGATCACCGGCTTCGGGCGCACCGGACGGCTGTTCGGCTGCGAGTGCTTCGGCGTGCGCCCGGATGCGATCGTGCTCAGCAAGGGCCTCGGCGGCGGCTTCCCGCTGAGCGCCGTCTGCGCACGAGAGGAGCTGTGGCGCGGAGCCGCGCTCAACGGGTCCTCCGGCTCGACCACCGCGTTCGGCGGAAATCCGCTCGCGTGCGCTGCCGGCCTCGCGACGCTAGAGATCGTCACCGGCGCCGGTTTCCTCGAACACGTGCGCGAGGTCGCCGCCCATGCCGCGGTGCGGCTGCGCGAGCTCGCGGAGGCCTCGCCTCGCGTCGCGCGTCCGCGCGGCGTCGGGCTGATGCTGGGCTTCGACCTGGTGGACCCCGCCTCGGACCGGCTGATGGCGACGAGCGGTTGCCACGCCGTGATGCGCGCCTGTCGCGAGCGCGGCGTCCTCCTTGCCGCGCATGTGCCGCGGGTGCGCGTCAATCCGCCGCTGACGGTCACACGGGAGCAGATCGACGTCGTCTTCGGGGTCCTGCACGAGGTGCTCGCATGAAGGTGGCGATCGCCGGCCTCGGGAGCGCCGCCGTGCGCGGCCATCTACCGGCGATCGCGCGCCTCGCCGCGCGCGGGTCGCTCGCGCTCGTCGGGGCTGCCGACCCTGACGCCGCTCGGCGCGAGCACCTGGCCGCGTCGGCTCCCGGGGTCGCGCTGTTCGAGACGGCGGAGGCGATGCTCGACGCCGTCGAATGCGACCTGCTGGTGATCGCGGCGCAACCGGGCGCGCATGCCCAGCTCGTGCAGCTCGGCCTCGAACGCGGGCTCCACGTGGTCTGCGAGAAGCCGCTCGTCGTCACGCGCGCGCAGTACGAGCTCGTCGCGCGCGCGCATGTGCGGCAGCCGGCGCAGGGCGTTGTCTCGGTCCATCAGTACCGCTACTCGCCGACATGGCAGTGGTTTGCGCGCTCCGCGCGGCTCGCGAGGCGCCTGCGCATCCCGTTCTGCCTCACCGTCGACGTCGAGCGCATCGCCACGGACGCGCTCGCAGCGTCGGCGTGGCGGGCCGACGCCGGCGCATCGGGCGGCATGCTCGCCGACCACGGTGTGCACTACCTCGCGCTGGCTTGGACGGTCGACGAGCAGCTCGACGTGCTGGCCGCCGCGCGCGCCTGGAGCGACGCCGGCGAGCGCTCCGGGGCATCGATTCGGGTGGGCTCCGGAACGGTGGCGATCCAGGTCGCGACAGGCGCCCCCGTGCGGAGCACGTGCGTCACGTTGCACGCGGCGAACGCAGCGCTGGCGTGGCGTGACGAAACGCTGGAGCTGACGTGTCGCGGCCGCCGGCTGTTCGCACGGCGCGTCGAGGCGCTTGCGGACCGGACGCACGTCGACGCGCTGTACGCGCGCCTCTACGACGATCTGGTCCGCAATCTCGAGCGCACGGCATGGCGCGCTCACCGCACCGCCGAGGCGCTCGCCGTCGCGCGCGCCCTGGTGGCGCTGCTCGAATAGTCAATCGCCGCCGACCGGCGCGTCCGTGAGACGCGACGGGCGCCGCAGCATGTACCAGCGCCGCCATGCGCGCGAGCGGCGCGCTCGTGCGAGCGCGCCGGCGACGGCGCGCGCCTCCTCTTCCTCGGGCGGAAGACCGAGCCGGCCCGCCTCGGAGACCGCCCATGCGACAGCCTGCGTGCCGGCGTCGAGCTCCCCCTGGAGGAGGCACATGCGAGCGCGCGTCAGCTCGACGCGCGCAAGCTGGCGCTTGTCGCCGAGGCGGTCGGCGATGTCTCTCGCCTCGTCGAGCAGCGCGCGCGCCTGCGCCGGCTGCCGGCGCTGGATCGCCAGCTCTGCGAGATAGCGCAGCGGGTAGGCGCGCGCCCGCTCCCAGTGCATCCTCGCGCCGGTCTCGAGCGAGGCGCGCGCTGCCGCCTCGCAGGCGTCGTAGCGGCGCAGGTACCAGTTCGCCGCCGTGCGCAGGTCGAGCGTGTCGACGAGCGCTACGCCTTCCCCGCCCTCGCGCGCCAACCGCTCCGCGCCCTCGATCGCCGCAAGCGCTCTGCGTGCGCGGCGTGAGCGGTAGTGGACGAAGCCGTCGCAGCGCTTCGCGCATGCCCACGCCCCGGGGAGCCGCGCGCTTGCCGCGGCGTCCAGCGCGCTCGCGAGCGCTGACGTCGCGTAGCCGAGCTCCCCCCGGATCGCGTGCGTGCCGGCCTTCATCGCGGCGGCGAGCGTCGCGCCCGCGTAGTTCTCGACCCGTGCCGCGCTCGTGTACGAGAGCTCCGCCGCATCGATCAGCTCGTCGTACTGTCCGAGCGTGAAGAGGATGTCGAGCGTGGCGCGGAACAGCGTCTGCAGCCGCGCGTCGTCGCCGGCATCGAGCAGCGCGCCGCGCACCACGCGCAGCGCGCCCACCTCGCCGGCCCCGTAGTGCGCATCCTCCGGCTGGGCCGTGAAGTAGCGGATGTAGTGATCGGCGAGTCGCTCTGCGAATCCGCGGCCGCGCTCGTGCGGCGTCTGCGCCGCGACGAACAGCTGGAATGCGGGAGCGCAGGTGAGCAGCGTCGGCAGGCCTCTTGCGCGCAGCGGCGTCAGCAAGCCTTCGCGGCGCAGCGTGTCGACCGCTGCGCGAATCGCCGGCTCGGGCAAGTCGCATGCGATCTCCAGCTGCTGCCCCGTCGCCTCGCCGCCCAGGTACGCGCACGCCTCGAGCGCCGCGCGGCAGGTGGCGCCGAGCGCGTTCCAGGTCGGTCCGAAGAGGGCCGAGAGCTCTCTGCCGGCTTCGATCGCCGCGATCCGTTCCTCGAGCGTGTCGGTGCTGTCGCGGTAGCCGCGCAGGAACCACTCGATCACGCCCGGGTTGCCGCCGAGCAACCTGTGCAGGCGATGCGCGAACGCTCTGTCGAACTGCTCGCCCCCGTCGAGGCTCAGCCGGTGAACGCGGTCCTCGATCAGCTTGTAGACGTCATCCGCGTCGAGGTCGCGCAGCTCGACCCGCGATGCGTCGAGGCCGGCAGGGCGGTTCAGCGACGCGATCACCAGCGACCCGTTCGGGAGGTCGCTCAGGAAGTCGATCATCGAGCGCGAGGGCGGATCGTCCGCGAGGCTGAGGTTGTCGAGCACCAGCACGGTCCTGCTGCTCCCGAGATGCCGGCGCAGCTTCTCCACCTTCGCCTGCTCCGCCGCCGACGCCAGCGCCTGATCGTCGGTCTCGAGCGACAGGCGCCCGCAGATGTCGGCCATGGTGGGGCATCCGTCGTGCGCGTCGAACCACACCCAGTCCCGCCACGGGTCGAACGCGCCGGCGGGTCCGGCGTGGCGCAGGGCATGCATCAGCTCCCGCGCCGCCGCGCTCTTGCCGATCCATCTCTCGCCCTCGATCGTCAGCACGCGGTCGTGCCCTGAGCGGACGCGGGAGACCAGGTCGCTCAGCTGGCGCTCTCGGTTGATGAAGCGGGGGCGGCCCGGAAGGTCGGCGTCGTCGGACGCGGGCGGAGCGGGCGGAGCGGGCGTGCGGCCGGCGGCCGGAGCAGGCAGGACGACGATCGGCGGCAGCGAATCGGAGTCGCGACGCTTGAGCGCGACGATCAGCCCGAGCGTCGCGGCGACCAGCGTGATCACCGCCCCGGCGAAGGTGATCCAGGGCTCGGTGTTCGCGGGGTCGAGCATGGCGCGAAGGCGGCACGTAGAGAGCGCCACGCAACTACATAGCTGTCAATCGCGGAGCTTAACGAGCGGCGGCGCATGTCGCGGCAGACGGCTGGCCGCTTCACGCGTCGCGCCGAATGGCGGCGCCGCCTTGCGGGGCCGGACGCGAGGGCGCCGCCGCGAGCGCCTCCTCCCAGAACGCCGCGAGCTCGTCGCGGGAGAGGTCCAGCGCGTCGAGCAGGCGGAGCAGCGTCGAGAGCCGTGGGTCGCGCAGGCCGCGCTCGATCTCGCCGAGGTGCTTCTCGCCGATGCCGGCGCGCGCGGCCAGCTCGCGCTGGCTGAGCTCGAGCATGCGTCGCCGCTTGCGCAGCGTCCGCACGACCGTCAGCGCTCTCGATGCGGGCTCGGGCACCGCACGCTTATACCGCCTTGCGGGCGCAAAAGTGCTGGATTTGCAGGAGGAATGCGGCGGTCTGCCAGGTGGGTATGTCATCCCGGACGAGGGGCGCACCACCCGAAGCAGATAAACCTATTTAGGTGTAATACCCACCTTATTCGGGTGAAGGTGGTAGCGTCCGGGCGATCCGCAACGTCACCGCATTCACGCTCGCGCTGCCGGCGGGAATGGCGATCTCGCCCCGGGCGCCGTTCGTCCTCGCCGTCCTCTGGCTGCTGCCGGAATGGGTCGAGAAGTGGCTCGACGTGCGCGATCGCTGGCATCGCTGACACAGAAGACGCGTCTGCCGCGCTCTGGTGCGAGGATTGCGTCCGGGATGTCGCTGTCCTTCCCAATCCAACTCCTGCTCGTCGAGGACGACCCCGGCGACGCCCTCCTCGTCGAGTCGCTGCTCGCCGGCGTCGCGCCGAACGTCGACGTGATGCGCGTCGAGCGCTTGCAGGAGGCGGCCGAGATGCTGCCGGGCGGGATCGACTGCGTGCTGCTCGACCTCGGCCTGCCGGACGCGATGGGGCTCGAAGCGGTCGAGCGGCTGCGCGCATCCGCGCCCGATGCGGCGATCGTCGTGCTGACCGGCCACGACGACGAGCAGCGCGGCGTCGACGCGCTCTCGCGCGGCGCGGAGGACTACCTCGTCAAAGGCAGCGTCGACGGGCCGCTGCTCGCGCGCGCGATCCGCTACTCGATCGAGCGCTGCCGCGCCGACCGCTCGCAGCGCGAGCTGATCGAGGCGCGCCTGCACGCGCGCGAGAACGCCCGCCTGGAGCGCGGCCTGCTGCCGCAGGCGCTGGTGCGCGACCCGCACGTCGCGCTCAGCACGACCTATCGCCCGGGGCGCCGCCGTTCGCTGCTGGGCGGCGACTTCTACGACGCCGTCGAGCTCGACGACGGCACGCTGCACGTGCTGATCGGCGACGTCAGCGGTCACGGCCCCGACGAAGCTGCGCTCGGCGTCTGCCTGCGCGTCGCGTGGCGCACGCTGATGCTGGCCGACGAGGCGCCCGACGAGGCGCTCGCGCTGCTGCAGGAGGTCCTGCTGCACGAGCGCCACGCGCCGGCGATCTTCGCGACCGCGTGCATGCTGAGCGTCGCGCCCGATCGCAGCGAGGGCGAGCTGCGGGTGGCCGGCCATCCGCCGCCGGTCCTGGTCGACGGCCATGGCCTGCGGGCGCTCGAAGTGCCTCACGTCACGCCCCCCGTCGGCTTCGTCGAGCCCGGCGACTGGCGCGGCAACGCGCTGCGCTTCAGCGGCGACTGGGCGATGCTGCTCTACACCGACGGGCTGATCGACGGACGCGTCGGCGATGGGCCCGAGCGGCTCGGCGAGCAGCGGCTGGTCGAGCTGCTCGAGCAGCGCGTCGACGGCGACGTCGCCCGCTTCGTCGACGCCTCCCCGCTGCTCGACGAGCTCGTGACCGAGGTCGAGCGCCTGCACGGCGGCGACCTCACCGACGACGTCGCGATGGTGGTCGTGGCGGCGAGGAACGGCGGCGCATGAGCGAAGCGCGGCCGCCGGTCGTGAGCCGCTTCACCACCAGCCAATGGTTCGCGCTGGCGGCGAGCGCGCTCGCGCTGGTGACGGCGATCGGGACGGCGATCGGCGTGATCGCGATCGTGCGCCTCACGAACGCGCGCAATACGGTGCTCGACCGCAACGGGCCCGCCGTGCTCGCGCAGCTGGCGCTCAACACCGCGCTCGTGAACCAGGAGAGCGGCCTGCGCGGGTTCGTCCTGACCGGCCGCGAGCAGTTCCTGTCCCCCTACCGCGACGGCCGCATCTCCGAACGCGAGCAGTACGCCGCGCTCGACCGCTACCTGACCGGCGACGACATGGCCGCAGCTCGTCGCGACACCGCACGCGTGAAGGTGCGCGCGGCGGCGTGGCACGAACACTATGCGGCTCCCGTGATCCAGGCGATCCGGGCGCACGGCTCGGACGCGCCCGAGGCGCCCCCGCCGAGCATGGGGCGCCGGTTGTTCGAGCGGCTCCGCCGGTCGCTCGCTCAGCAGGCCGACTCACTCGGGCACGTGCGGACGGCCGGTCGCACGCACTTCAGAAGCATGGCGAACTTCCTGACGGCCGCATTCATCGCGATCGTCGTGCTGGTCGTGATCGGCATCGCGGGCGCGCTGCTGGCGCTGCGCGTGACGATCACTCGTCCGCTGCGCCTGCTCGGCCGCAGCGTGCGGCGCGTCTCCCGCGGCGAGTTCGACCACGGCATCGCGCGCAGCGGCGCACGCGACGTCGTCGCGCTGGGCGACGACGTCGACTCGATGCGGCGCCGGATCGTCGCCGAGCTGTCCAGCCTGCGCGAGGCGCACGACCGGCTCGACGAGCAGGCGCGCGAGCTGACCCGCTCGAACGCCGAGCTCGAGCAGTTCGCCTACGTCGCCTCGCACGACCTGCAGGAGCCGCTGCGCAAGGTCGCGAGCTTCTGCCAGCTGATCGAGCAGCGCTACGAGGACCAGCTCGACGAGCGCGGCAAGCAGTACATCGCCTTCGCGGTCGACGGCGCGAAGCGGATGCAGCAGCTGATCAACGACCTGCTCGCGTTCTCGCGCGTCGGCCGCGCCGGCGCCGAACAGGTCGTCTCCGGCGACGAGGTGCTGCGCCAGGCGCTCGCCAGCCTCGGCCACGCGATCGAGGACAGCGGAGCGCGGATCGAGGCCGGGCCGCTGCCGTCCGTCTGCGGCGAGCCGGCCCTGCTGGCCGCGGTCTTCCAGAACCTGATCGGCAACGCGCTCAAGTTCCACGGCAACGGCGGCCCGCCCCACGTCGCGATCTCGGCCGAGCGTCGCGGCGGCGAGTGGGTCTTCACCTGCGCCGACGACGGGATCGGGATCGAGCCCGAGTACGCGGAGCGCATCTTCATGATCTTCCAGCGGCTGCATCCGAAGGACGCCTACGCCGGCACCGGCATCGGGCTGGCGATGTGCCGCAAGATCGTCGAGTACCACGGCGGCCGCATCTGGCTCGACACCGAGGCGCCCGACGCCCGCACGACCTTCCGCTTCACCCTGCCAGCCATCGACGAGGAGCCTGCACCGACATGAGTCCGCCCCAGCTGTTGAACGCGATCGACGTCCTGCTCGTCGACGACGACCCGGGCGACACGCTGATGATCCGCGAGGCGTTCGAGCACAACAAGGTCAAGAACGAGCTGCAGTGCGTGGCCGACGGCGTGCAGGCGATGCAGTACCTGCGCAGAGAGGGCGAGTACGCGAACGCGCCGCGCCCCGACCTGATCCTGCTCGACCTCAACCTGCCGCGCAAGGACGGCCGCGAAGTGCTGGCGGAGATCAAGAGCGATCCGCAGCTGGCGACGATCCCCGTCGTGGTGCTGACGACCTCGCATGCGGAGGAGGACGTGCTCAAGAGCTACCAGCTGCACGCGAACGCCTACGTCACGAAGCCGGTCGACTTCGAGCGCTTCATCGAGGTCGTGCGCCAGATCGACGAGTTCTTCGTGACGGTGGTGAAGCTGCCGGGCATGTAGCGCCGTCTGACAGCGGACGCGTGCGTCCGACATAAGCGGAGTCAATTCCGCTTCGTGCTACCATACGAAGCGGAATCAAATCCGCTTACGCATCGGAGGCACGCATGTCCACCACCGCCGTTCCATCCCTCGCCGGCACGTACACCGCCGATCCCGTCCACTCCAGTTTCGCGTTCGCCGTCCGCTACATGGGCGTCTCGACCTTCCGCGGCACGCTCGGCGACGTCGCAGCGACGCTGGCGGTCGGGCCCGACGGCGCGGCGCTCGAGGGCGCCGCGCGGGTCGAGTCGATCTCGATCCGCACGCCGCAGCAGTTCCGCGACCACGTCCTCTCGGAGGAGTTCTTCGACGTCGCGAACCATCCCCAGGTCGCGTTCCGCTCCACGCGCGTCGAGCTGGCGGACGACGGCCGCGCCGTCGTCGACGGCGAGCTGACGATCAAGGGCACGACGCTGCCGCTCCACGCCGAGGGCGGCTGGACCCCCGAGGCCGAGCTGTTCGGGGCGCGCAAGGGCGGCCTCACGCTCACGGCGACGATCGACCGCACCGCCTACGGCCTCGACTGGAACGCCGACCTGCCGACCGGCGGCAAGGCGCTCGCCGACGACGTCACGCTGACGGTGGAGCTGGCGCTGATCGCGGCACAGCCGCTGGAGGCGTAGCGCCATGCGGGTGCTCGGCCTCTCCGGCAGCCTCCGGCGCGACTCCCACAACCGCGCGCTCCTGCGCGCCGCGGCGGCTGCGCTGCCGCGCGACGTGGAGCTGGTGGAGTGGGACCGGATCGCCGAGCTGCCCGCCTACGACGAGGACCTCGACGCAGCGACCGCGCCCGCGCCGGTGCGGGCGCTGCGCGAGGCGATCGCCGCCGCCGACGCGGTGCTGATCGCGACCCCGGAGTACAACCACTCGCTTCCGGGCGCACTGAAGAATGCGCTCGACTGGGCCTCGCGCCCGCACGCGGCGAACCCGCTGCGCGGCAAGCCGGCCGCCGTGGTCGGCGCCAGCACCGGCCTGTTCGGGGCGGTGTGGGCGCAGGCGGAGGCACGCAAGGTGCTCAAGGCGATCGGAGCCGACGTGCTGGAGCGCGAGCTGCCCGTCGGGCAAGCCGACGCCGCGTGGGCGCCCGACGGCACGCTGCTCGATCCGGACCTGCGCGCCGCGCTCGTCGAGATCCTCGACGCACTCGTGCAGGCGATCGAGTTTCGTGCTCCGGTCACCGCGAGCGGCGGCCTTCGCGCGACGCAACCCCTGCTGGAGGCGGCATGATGCAGCAACCATGGAGGAGCTCCCGCTGATCGCGCCGCCGACCGAGCAGACCGAGCGCGCCGACGCCGCCAGCAACCGCAAGCGGATCCTGGCGGCCGCGACCGAGCTGTTCGCGCAGCGGGGGCCCGACTGCGTCTCGATGCAGGACGTCGCGAAGGCGGCCGGCGTCGGGATGGGCACGATGTACCGGCGTTTCGGCGATCGTGCCGGCCTCACGTTCGCGCTGCTGGGCGAGCGCCATCTGCAGCTGCAGGAGGAGCTGCTGCGCGGTGCGCCGCCGCTGGGTCCGGGCGCGCCGGCGCGCGAGCGGCTGCATGCCTTCGGTCGGGCGCGCATCGCATTGCTCGACGACGGCGAGGCCGCGATGCTGCTGACGACGGCCGAAGCGGGCGGCGCGACGCTGCGCGGTCCGGACGCCGCCTACCGCACGCATCTCGCGGTGCTGCTGCGCGCGGCGGCGCCGGCGCTCGACGTCGAGTACGCGGTCAACTCGCTCGTGATGGCGTTCGACGCGCGCCTGCACGTGCACCTGCGCCGCGAGCGCGGCTGGTCGCTGACCCGCATCCAGGATGGCTGGTGCGCGCTCGCCGACGCGTGGCTCGCGGGCGCGGGCATGGCGCGAACGGATCCGCGCGCGTCGTAAGCTCCCGCGCCATGTCGCCGTTCTGGATCTGGACGCAGGCGCTGATCGTGGTGTGCGTGCTCGCCGGCATCGCGATCGCGATCGTGAAACTGGCGTAACGCCTCTGACGGCGCGGCTATGATCCGCGCGCACGTCGTCAGCGGCCAAGGGAGCGTCCGGTGTTCAGCTCGATCGTGGTGGGAACCGATGGCTCCGAGACCGCCCAGGAGGCGGTCCGTCAGGCCGTCGAGCTGGCGAAGCTGGCGGGCGCGACGCTCGAGGTCGTCAGCGCCTACGAGCCGGTCTCGGGCCAGCGCCTGAAGGACGAGGCGATCGAGGCGCCGCGCGACCTGCAGTGGTCGGTCAACCCGCGCGAGGACGTCGACGCGACGCTCGAAGAGGTCGCCGAGGCGGCGCGTGCGGCGGGCGTCGCGGAGGTCCGCACGTTCGCGCGTCAAGGCGATCCGGCCGATGCGATCCTCGACGTCGCCGAGGAGCAGGGCAGCGATCTGATCATCGTCGGCAACAAGGGCATGACCGGCGCGAAGCGCTTCCTGCTCGGCTCGGTGCCGAACAAGGTCAGCCACCACGCCCCCTGCTCGGTGCTGATCATCCGGACGACGTAGCGCTCGCGGCCCCGGCCGCGCGCCGCATAGCGGCGTCGAACGCGTCCTCCCACTCACCGGCGCGGCGTCCGAGCGTCTGCTGCGTCACCCACTTGGACGCGCGCTTGGACAGCTTCTGCCGATCCTTCGGCCGTTCGATCAAGCGCACCAGCTGCTCGTGCCAGCGGTCGTCGGGCACGAGCCGGCCGCCCTGCTTCTCGCCGAGGGCGGCGTAGGGGCCTATCGGCGAGGCGAGCCACGGCACGCGCGCCGCGGCGTACTCCTTGAGCTTCACGTCCGAGCGGCAGCGGTTGAAGGGGATGTCGGACAGCGGCGCGATCCCGATGTCGAATATCGCCAGCTGACGGGTCAAGATCCGCACCGGCACGTATTCGCTGTGGAAGTAGCGCTCGCTGCGCAGGCCGAGCCTGAGTCCGAGGGAGACGACGTTGACGTCGTCGCGTTCGTCGAGCAGCTGCTGCAGGACCCGGACGATCGGCAGGCGCTCGACGTCGGCGGCATGCTCGAGACCGGCGGTCCATCCGATCGTCACGCCGTGGTGCGGCTGACGGTCGGGCCTCAATAACTCGTCGGGCAGGTAGTTCGGGATCACGACGGGCGCCGGCGCGCCGTCGCGGGCCATCTGGTCGGCCAGATGCGTGCTCGGCGTCGTCGACAGGTCGACGTACCTCCACAGTCTGCGCATCTCGACGAGGCGGCGGTCGCCGGCGTAGCCGTTCCACACTCTGTCGTAGGCGACGCCTCTCGGAGTGGCCGCCTGGAAGTCGTCCTGGTCCCACACGACGGCGGCGCCCTCCGCCTTCGCCTGGCGGGCGATTCGCCACACCTGCTCGTCGCAGTAGCGGTGGATGTGCAGCACGTCGATGCCCGCGAGCGAGCCGACCGATTGCGGCTGGTTGTCCTCGATCGGGAGCGGGCGGACGCGGTGGCCGCGCTCGGCCAGCGCCGCCATCGGCCCGATGCCGCGGTAGAAGCCGTTGCCCGATTCGGGTCTCGCCAGGAACGCGATGCGCATCATGCGGCCGCCGCTCCCGTGCGCGCCTGCGCGATCGCCTGCTCGAACCGCTCCTCCCAGATGCGCGCGGCCTTCGTGAGCGTCTGACCGGCAACCCACTTGCCGGCGCGCTTCGTCAGCTTCGCGCGCTCGCGCGGCCGCTCGAGCAGTCGCAGCAGCGCCTCGTGCCAGCCGTCGTCGGGCACGAGCCGCCCGCCCTGCTTCTCGCCCATGCCGACGTACGGTCCTATCGGCGAGGCGAGCCAGCACGCGCCGGCGGCGGCGTACTCCTTGCACTTGACGTTCGAGCGCGCCTGGTTCATCGGGATGTCGGCCAGCGGCGCGATGCCGACGTCGAACACGCCGGCCGCTCTCGTCAGCTCCATCAGCGGCACGACGTTGACGTGCCGGTAGCGCTCGCCGCGCAGCCCCAGCCCGAGCCCGAAGGAGACGACGCGCACCTCCGGCCGCTCGTCGAGCAGCCGCTGCAGCGTCTCGCGGATCGGGATCCGCTCGGCGTCTATCTGATGCTCGAGGCCCGCTATCCAGCCGATCGTGACGCCCTCGCGCGGCGGGCGCGAGCGCAGCACGAACTGATCCGGCACGCAGTTCTCGATCACCTCCGCATGCCGCGCGCCGTACTCGCGCAGGCGGCTGACGAGGTGCGCGCTCGGCGCGGTCACGAGGTCGGCGAGCCCGAACAGCCTGCGCATGCCCGCCAGCCGCCGCTCCCACATGATCCCGCCCTGCCTGCGGTAGCCGGGCGTGCCTCTGGGGACCGAGCCCATGTCGTCGTCGTTGTCCCACACGACCGCCGCGCCGTGCGCCTTCGCCGCGCGGGCGAGGCCGATCACGCCTTCTTCGGCGTAGCGATGGATGTGCAGCACGTCGACGTCGCGCACGGCCGCCAGCGACGGGTCCCCGGCGTTGATCGGGACCTCGCGCACCTGATGTCCACGGCACTGCCGCAGCGCCGTCATCGGACCTATCCCCCGATAGAAGCCGTTCCCCGTAGCGGGATCGGCCACATATGCGATCCGCATCTGCTCAGCATGCCTGGCGGCGGGGTCTGTGGGCAAGCGGCAACCGTCAGGGGGCGGTCGCGCACTGCGGCGTCTGCAGCGTGCTGTTCGTCGCTGCTCCCGCGTCGACCAAGCCGTAGCCGTACACGCGGTTGGGGCCGGGGATCCCGAGCGGCTTGGCGGTCGCCTTCAGGCGGCATTCGACCTGGCTCGCGGCCGGGTTCGCGCCCAACACCCCGCTCGCGATCACGAGCGCCGCCGTGGCGGAGACGTGCGGCGCCGCCATCGACGTGCCGTCGTACCCGGACGGCAGCCCGAAGTGCGCGATCGAGTCCGTGTAGGTCATCTGGTAGATGTCGCCCCCGCGGTGGCCGGGATGGCAGTTCGGGTCGTTGGAGAGGTCGGCGTCGTCGCCGCCGCCGGGTGCCACGAGGTCGAGCCCGAAGCCGTCGTTGGAGAAGTCGGCGAGGCAGCCGTCGTCGGTGGTCGCACCGACCGAGATCACATTGCTCGTGCGCGCCGGATACGCGATCCGCGCTTCGCCTTCGTTGCCGGAGCTGCCGACGACCGCGACGGCGTGTCTGCCGGCGTAGCGCAGCGCGGCCGTGATGTCCGGGATCTCCGCGCGCCGCACGCTCGTCGAGAACTCGAGGCTCATGTTGATCACCTTCGCGCCGTGGCGGACGGCATAGCGGATGCCCTTGGCGATCGTCGCCGCGTCCCCGTATCCGCGCGCGTCCAGCACGCGGACGGGCATGATCGTCGCGCCCCACGCGAGGCCGCTGACACCGAGTGCGTTGTTCGTCGCCTCGGCGATCGTCCCCGCGACGTGCGTGCCGTGTCCGTTGCGGTCGACCGGGAGGCGCGTGCGGTCGACGAAGTCGTACGGCGCGACGAACTTCGTGCCGGCGAAGTCGGGCGAGCGGCGGAAGCGACCGAGGTTGCGGTACGCGATGCCGGTGTCGAGCACGGCGATCCGCACGCCGCGGCCGCCGGGCGCGCTGCCCGCGAGGTTCGTCCACGCGTCGAGCGCATTGACGCCGAACGCGCCGTAGAAGTTCCACTGGAGCGCCGGGAGGCCGCCGGGGTAGCCGCGCACGCCCGGGTCGTCGGGCAGCGGAACCTGGCTCGCGTGCGCGATCGGGTTCGGTGCGGCGAACGCGACGCCGGGCGTGCGGCGCAGCCGGGCGACGGTCGCGCGCACGCGGCCGGGCGGGACGCGCAGGACGTGCGTGAGCGTCTCGCCCGCGCGCGCGGCGCCCGCCTCGTAGCCGACGACGACCTCGCCGGGCACGTACGCCGGCGGCTCGCTGGCGGAGGCGGCGGCGGGCCCGCCGAGCGCGAGCGCGACGAAGGCGGCGGTGAGGAGACGGGGGCGGAAGGGCATGGGCGGCGGGTCGTGGAACGCTGCAGCCATCCTGCCGCGTCTGTCTTAAGACATCATCGGCGCGGAAAGGTTTCGCCGCAAGACCCCGACTCGGCGCGTTGGACGCGCCGGAGCCCCGTGACCAGCCACTTCTTCCCACGCGACGAGCACTTCATGCGCCTCGCGCTGCGCGAAGCCGAACGCGCGACCGAGCACGACGACGTGCCGATCGGCGCGGTGCTCGTGCACGAGGGCGAGGTCCTTGCGACGGGCCGCAACGAGCGCGAGCTGCGCCAGGATCCGACGGCGCATGCCGAGGTGCTCGCGCTGCGCGAGGCGGCGGCGAAGCTGGGCACGTGGCGGGTGCTGGAGAGCGTGCTGTACGTGACGCTCGAGCCGTGCGCGATGTGCGCCGGAGCGATCGTGCTGGCGCGCGTGCCGCGAGTCGTGTTCGGCGCGTGGGATCCGAAGGCGGGGGCCGCCGGCAGCGTGCTCGACATCCTCGCGCAGCCGCAGCTCAACCACCGTCCCGAGGTCGCGGGCGGGCTGCTGGCGGCGGAGTGCGGCGCGCTGCTGACGAGCTTCTTCGCGGGCCGCCGCTGAGGAGCCAACCGCTACCCTGTGCGAGCCGTACCCACCTGGAGGGGTGGCAGAGCGGTTGAATGCGGCGGTCTCGAAAACCGTTATGGGCCGGTTAGGTCCATCGAGGGTTCGAATCCCTCCCCCTCCGTCCGCCCGTACTGGTCCGGGATCCAGCCCCAGCCGAACGCGATCGCGGGACGCGTAGGCCGCCTGCCGAACAGCCTGAGCGGATCGACGCTCGCGTCGAGCACGCGGCAGCTGTGGTGCCACGCCGCGGTCAGGTCGAACGTGTAGCCGAAGCGGTCGCCCGGCCCGACCGCGGCGAGCACCTCGATCGCGCGATCGTCCAGCCAGCGCGGCTGCTCGCCGAGCGGCGGCCCCTCGTCGGGCAGCCCGACGAAGCGGCCGTCCGGGAGCTCGAACGCGTGCAGGTGCGCGAGATCCCAGCGCGCGAAGGCGATGTCGATCGCGTCCGCCAGCTGCAGGAACGTGTGGCCCGGACCGACGAGCACGATCCGTCCCGGCGGCGGCTCGCAGGCGATCTCGGCACTTCCCTCCAGCTCGACCTGGACCTGTAGCCATGGCAGCGGATTGAGGCCCACGGCAGCACGCTAGCCCCGGTCCGCCGGGGACTCAACACACGATGTGTGGGATTACGGTGCAGCGGGTGCCGGAGGCGGCCGCGCGTCAGGCCGCGCCGACCGCGGTGCGGTAGCGGCTCGCCAGCTCGGGCGCGAGCTCGTCCATCCAACGGGCGAACCCCGCCAGCCCGGCTTCGAGCGACGTGCGCGCGCTCCAGCCGAGCTCCTCGCGCGCGCGGCGCGCGTCGGCGACCCACACGTCGGTGTCCCAGTCGCGCGCGGGGAACGCCGCCCACGCCGGCTCCTCCTCGATCGAGAAGGTGCGCCGCGCCGCGTCGGCCAACTCGCGCAGCGTCGTCTGCATGCCGCTGCCGATGTTGTAGACGGCGCCGGCGCCCGGCTGCGCATGTTGGGCGGCGAGCAGGAAGGCGTCGCAGACGTCTTCGACGTACACGAAGTCGCGCGCGATCGCCGGGTCCGCCAGCGGCGGCAGGCGGCGATCGAGCCCCGCGGCCACGAGCGCCGGCATCAATCGTCTCGGCTCCTCCCACGGACCGTACGCGGAGTACAGGCGCAGCGTCGTGATCGCGGCGTCGCGCGAGCGCGCGAGCCAACCGCCGAGCAGCGTGGCCGACGCCTTGGTGACGGCATACGCGCTGTTGGGCTCGGGCAGCTCGTGCTCGGGCGGGGCGTGGTCCTTCAGGCCGTACTCGGACGAGGAGCCGGCGTTGACGAGCGCACGCGCACCGACCTCCAGCGCCGCCTCCGCGACGTGCGCCGCGCCGGCGACGTTCGTCTCGATCATCCGCGGCAGCGAGCGCTGCCACGAGTAGGCGCCGTGCGCGGCGAGGTGGAAGACCTCCTCCGGCTGCGCAGACCTCATCACGGCGGCGACCGCGTCCGCGTCGCGCAGGTCGATTTCGAGCACCTCGGCGTGCTCGCGCAGGCCCTCGAGTCGCCATGGGTCCGAACCCGGCCCCGCCAGCGCGGTGACGTCGTCGCCGCGCTCGACCAGCCGCCGCGCGAGCGCCGCGCCGATGAAGCCGGCCGCGCCGGTTACGAGCGAACGGGCGGGCACGCGGCCTCCAGCTCTGCCACCGCCTGACGGTGCGTCTCCGCTTCGAGCGGCAGGTAGTGCCACTCGATCTTGCTCTCCATGAACGACACGCCGCGCCCGAAGACGGTTCTCGCGAGCAGCACGTGCGGTGCGCCGGAGTCGAGCTCGAGCTGCTCGATCGCCTCGGCGATCGCGTCGGGATCGGTCCCGTCGACCTCGTGGACGTCCCAGCCGAATGCGGCCCAGCGCGCGCGAGCCGGCGGTCCCGGGTCGAGCACGTCGCGCGTGTACCCGAGCGCCTGCTGGCCGTTCATGTCGATCAGCGCGACGAGGTTCGCGAGCCGATGATGCGCGGCGAACATCGCCGCCTCCCATATCGAGCCCTCGTTCGTCTCGGCGTCGCTCAACAGCGCGAACACGCGGCGCGGCGAGCCCTGGCGCTGCGCGGCGAGCGCGGCGCCGGTCGCGATCGAGAGGCCCTGACCGAGCGAGCCGGTCGAGAAGTCGACGCCGGGCAGCACGTGCTCGGGGTGCGCGCCGAGCATCGAACCCTCGCCGCAGTAGGTCGACAGCAGCTCGCGGTCGATGCGGCCGGTCGCCGCCAGCGCGGCGTACAGGCCGAGCGCGGCGTGGCCCTTCGACAGCACGAAGCGGTCGCGCTCGGATTCCCGCGGTTCGCCGATCCGCAGCACGCGTCCGTACAGCGCCGCGAGCAGGTCGGCGATCGACAGCGCCGAACCGATGTGTCCGACCCCCGCCCGCATCGACTCGTCGATCACGGCGCGGCGGATCTCGTATGCGAGCCGCTCCCCCTCCATCGATCCCCCTTCGAATTTCGGCCGACTCTAGCAGCGGCCGAGTCGCACCGGGGAATGGAGCAGCGGGGGAATGGTAGGCTCGCCTACGCACTACGGGGGAAAAGGGGGAACGCTCCGGTGCGTATCGCTTTCATCGCCAATCCGGAGCTTCCGGGCGGCTGGTATCGCGGCATAGGTCCGATGGTCGCGCTGCATGCGCGCGGCCACGACATCGTGCAGCTGTGGATCCCGAGGGAGGGGATACGCGGCGAGCTGATGGCGGGTTGCGAGCTGCTGCACATCCATCGCGTCCACGAGCCGGAAGTCCTCGAGCTCGTGCGCCACGCGAAGCGCAGCGGGATGGCCGTCGTCTACGACAACGACGACGACATGCGCGCGATCCCGAAAGGCGACGCGGCGCACAGGGACTACGGCGGCTTCGCGGGCGCCCGCGCGCTGCAGGAGATACGCAGGCTGCTGCAGCAGACCGATCTCGCGATCGCGGCGAGCGTCCCGATCGCGGAGCGCTTCCGCGAGTACGGCGCCCAGCACGTCGAGCAGATCGAGAACTACGTTCCCGACGCGGTGCTGAACGCGTCGGCGCCGCCGAACGGCGACAGGATCGTCGCGGGTTGGCTCGCGGGCAACGAGCACCACCTCGACATCGATCGGATGCCGCTGCGCGAGCAGCTCGGCAGGGCGCTGGATGCGCATCCGCGGCTGATCGTGGAGACGCTCGGCTGCTCGCTGAGACTGCGGCATGAGCGCTACCGCCATGTCCGGCGGCTGGACTTCTTCGACCTCGCCCCGCATCTGGCGAGATACGACATCGGGCTGGCGCCGATCGCCGACATCCCGTTCAACCGCGCCCGCTCGAACATCAAGGTCAAGGAATACGCGGCGCTCGGCAGACCGTGGCTGGCATCGCCCGTCGGGCCCTACGCCTCGCTGGGCGAGAAGCAGGGCGGCCGCCTCGTGCCGGACGACGGCTGGGCGCAGGCGATCGGCCGGCTGGTCGAGAAGCCGCGCGAGTACCGCAGGCTGGCCAAGCGGGCGCGCAAGTGGGGCCGCGAACAGTCGATCTCCGTGCATGCGGAGCGGTGGGAGCGGGTGCTGATGGAGGCCGTCGTGCGCGCCGGCGGAACGCCGCGGCCCGCCGGCGCTCCGCGGCGGCCGGCGGCGATCGCCCGCGCCGCGGTGTAACTGCAGGTAACGTCAACGACACGTCGAGCTAGGGGAGACCGAGAGCGAAATGGACCGGGTCGAGGTACAAGCGATGATCAACCAGGAGGACCGCCACTGGTGGTACCGGGGGCGGCGGCGGATCGTCTGTGAGCAGCTCGCGCAGCTGCCGACCGGTCCGACGATGCGGGTCCTCGACGCCGGCTGCGGCTCCGGGCGCCTGCTCGACGAGCTGCGCGACTACGGGCAGGTCACGGGGCTCGACCTCAATCCGGACTCGGTCGAGATCGCGCGCAGCCGCGGTCATGAGGATGTGGTCCAGGGGCCCGTCGAGCAGCTGCCGTGGCCGGACGAGACGTTCGACCTCGTGATCTCGCTCGACATGGTCGAGCACACCGCCGACGACCGCGTGACGCTGCGCGAGCTGCGGCGCGTGACGAAGACGGGCGGCTACTTCCTGATGACCGTGCCGGCGCTGAGAGCGCTGTGGTCGAGCCACGACGTCTTCAACAACCACTTCCGCCGCTACGACCGCAGGATGATGCGCTCGCTCGCCGCCGACACCGGCTGGAGCATCGAGCGGATGACGTACTTCAACTCGCTGCTGCTGCCGCCGGCCGCGGCCGTGCGCCTGCTGCAGCGCGTGCGCCATCGCGACCTGCTGCAGAACGGCACCGCCGAGGAGATCTCGAACGAGGCCCAGCACGGCAGGCACTCCTCCGACGTGGAGCTGACGCCGCCGTGGATGTCGCCGCTGCTCGAGCTGCCGATGAAGCTGGAGGCGCGCTGGCTCGACCACGGCCGCCGCAGACTGCCCGCCGGGCTCTCGCTGCTGGCCGTCATGCGGCGCGTCTGAGCGCCGCGCGCGCCTACGGCGCGTTCCCGACTTCGCCGCCCGCTTCTGCTGCGGCGGCCGGGGGCGCGCCGTCGACCCACAGCTCGTCGCCGTCGGCGTCGGCGGCGACTCTGCCGAAGCCGTCGGCCGCCAGCGCGGGACGTACGTCCGGCACCGCCGCCGGCGTCGTCGGGACGAACACCTTCCTGCCGCCTTCCCTGCGCAGCGCGCGCACGACGTCCTGCAGCTGGCTGACCGCCGGCGTCGCGAGCGCGTTCGTGTAGGGCGAGACGTTCGTGACGCCGAGGTTCTCGGCGATGCGGTGTCCGAGGAACAGCAGGACCGCGACGTGCTCGCCGCGCCTGACGTGCTCGGCGACGAACGCCTGCCCCGTCGGTGCGCGCAGCACCGGCGGGCTCCTGATCCTCAAGCGGTCGACCTGCGACCACGGCGTCGGCGTCTGCGCGAGCGAGCAGGCGATCGCGCCGAAGGCGAACAGGCACAGCAGCATCGCTGGCTCGGGACGGCGCCCTCCCCGCGCGACAAGCGCGCGTACCGCCGCGAGCGTCAGCAGCGCGAGCGCGAACGACCAGGTGCCGAAGGTCGTCACCAGCACCTCGGGATGCGAACGGCCGGCGTAGTAGGCGCCGCTGCCGAGCCCGAAGACCGCGACGAACGCGAGCGCTCCGGTCAGCGCGCGCTCCTCTGCGGCCGGACCGCTCAGCGCCCGCACGGTGGCGAGCGCGAGCGCGGCGACGTACGTCAGGTAGATCAGCGTGTGCAGGCCGAGCGCCGGCATCGGCAGCATCGCGAAGCCGGCGCCCGCGTACAGGCGGGTGTAGCGCAGCAGCAGCATGAGGTCCGGCAGCGCGCCGGCGCGCGCCAGCGTCAGCGCGGAGACGAGCGCGAACGCCGCCGCCAAGCCGATTGCCGCGTCGAGTGCGAGCCGGCCGACCCGGGCGCGCGAGCGCGGCGTCGTCCACAGCAGCGCCGCGGCGAGTCCGCCGAGCGCCGGCAGCCCGTGGTCGACGTTGTTGAGCGCGACCAGGCCCGCGACGAGGAACAGCGGCCACGTGCGCGCGCCGCGTCTGTCCGCAGCGCGTCCCAGGTGTCGGACGACGAGCCACGCCAGCAGCCACGGGCCGGCGAAGCGTATGGGGTAGTCGGAGAAGATCGTCGCGAGCGTGTAGCGGTTCTCGAGCGGTCCGCGCTGCAGGAAGTAGCTCGACGCGACGAACGGCGCGAACAGCAGCAGGCCCGCGAGCGGGCTCCGCGCGACGCGCCGCAGCACGTCGTAGATCGCCAGCAGCGCGACGCCGCTCAGCACGCACATCGCGCCGACGAAGACGCCGACCGAGGGGCCGAGCAGCGCCAGCACCGCGGCGACCGGGAACGGCCACAGCGAGCCGTACTGCGCGGCGAAGTTCACGAGCGGCGTGCGGCCGTTGAGCACCGCCCACGTTTCGTCCATCGTGAACTGCAGGTGGTAGTAGGCCGCCCCGTTCTCTTCGTAGACCGTGCCTTCGGTGTTGAACGCGTGCAGCTGCCAGACGACGACGAGCAGCACGGCGGCGAGCGTCCAGCCGACGCGCCGCGCGCGCGAATCGCGCAGCGCGCCTGCGGCGAGCGCGCGTACGCGCGCACTGCGCGCCGCGAGCACCGTCGCGCCCGTGCCCACCGCGGCGGCGAGCAGCGTCGCGTTCGTGAAGTACTGCTGCTTGACGACCTCGTAGCCCGGAAACGCGAACACGTGCCGGCGCTGTGCGATGAAGCAGGCGATCGCGAACAGCGCGAGCGCGCCCTGCGCCGCCCACACGAGCGGCCGCACGGCGCCCGCCGGCAGGCGCGGACCGCGCCGCGCCAGCGCGATCGTCGCGCCGGCGAGCAGCAGCGGCCCGAGCAGCGCGACGAGAAAGCGGCCCTGCTCGTGCGGCTCGGGCAGCAGTTCGTGCGCCGGCGCCGCGAAGAAGACGACGGAGGAGCGCGGCAGCAGCAGCTCGCCGAGGGGCGGACCGAGCGCGACGATCAGCAGCAGCGTGACGGCGGCGCACGGCAGCGCGAGCAGCCAGGCGAGCTCGCCGCTGCTCGGCGTGCGGGTCGCCGCGACCGCCGGAGTGGAAAACGGCGCTGGCGGACCGCCCGGCGCGCCGCGCCGCGCGCTGGTGCGACCTGCGGCGGTCATGCGTCAGCCGGCGACCCGGCCCAGCTCACCTGCGGGCAGGCGCTCGTCCGCGCCGGCGCCGGCCGCGTTCGTCTCGCTGGGCAGCACGCCGCCGGGCGGTGCGCTGTGGAACGACCCCCGCATGCGGTAGGCGCCGAGCAGCATGCGGATCGCCGACTTGTAGCTCGTCGTCGATCTGCCGCCGAAGCGCTCGGTCGGGTAGATCGGGATCTCGATCACCGGATAGCCCGCGTAGCGGCAGGCGCGCATCCACTCGAGGTCGTACAGCTCGGCATCGCTGCTCAGCCTCATCAAGTGGTGGTAGTTGCGCGGGAAGAACTTCGGCGTGCCGTCGATGTCCCACGTCGCGAGGTCGAACAGGCGGCGGCACTCGAAGTTGTAGAGCACCGATCCGGCGCGCCGCAGCGCGCTCTCGCGGATGCGCCGCTGCGCCTTCAGCGCCGCGTCCGGATACGCCATCGCGTACGCGAGCATCAGCGTCGCCGTCTCCGGCGTCGTGCGTGCGGAGTTCGTGTAGCCCACCACCTCGCCGCGGCTGGCCTCGAGGCCGGCGTTGATCGCGCGGCCCCATCCGCCCCGCTTGAGCGGGCCGACCAGCTGGACTCTGTCGGGATGCCGCGCGGCCAGCTCCGCGCAGATCTCCGCGGAGGCGTCGTGGCAGCCGTTCGGCACGAGCACGAGCTCGACCGGCCGCGGCAGCTTCGCGAAGTCGGCGAGGAAGCCGTTGACGACCTTGGAGATGTGGTCGGCCTGATTGTGGATCGGCAGGATCAGCGAGGCGAAGGGCGTGACGGTGTCGGTGTTGCCGTTCGTGCTCATCGTGGTTGCGTGGCTCCGGTCGTGACGGGTGCGGGTGTGCCCTCGAGCGCGCGCAGGGCACTCGCGGCGAGCTGGTCGGGCGCGAGCCCGTGGCGGTCGTAGAGGTGCGGGCGGCTGCCCGTCGCGCCGATCGGCGTGGCGCGCAGGCCGGCGCGCACAAGCCGGCAGTCGAGGCCCTGCTCGGCGATCGTCTCGGCCACGAGCGAGCCGAGCGCCCCGTTGACGTAGTGCGCCTCGGCGCTCAGCGCGAGCGGCACGTCGGCGAGCGCCTCAGCCAGGTCCGCGGTCGGCGCGGGGTTGAGGCTGGAGACGACGAGCACCGAGGCGTCGACACCGGCGGCGGCAAGCCGCTCGGCCGCCTCGACGCAGGTCGCGGCCATCCCGCCCAGCGCCACCAGCGCGACGTCGCGGCCCTCGCCGATCCGCTCGGCGCGGCCGAGCGCAAAGCGGCCGTCGAGGCCCGGGACGGGCTGCGACTCCTTGCCGAGGCGCAGGTAGACCGGCCCAGGCAGCTGCTGCAGCACCGGCACGGCGGCGCTCGTCTGCTGCGGATCGGCTGGCGCGATGACGGCGATGCCGGGTTGCACGCGCATGATGCCGGCGTCCTCGAGCGCGTAGTGGGTGACGCCGTTGTGGCCGTAGTCCATCCCGCCGCCGACGCCGACGACGCGCACCGGCAGCTCGTGCAGGATCGGGCCGTTGCGCACGAACTCGTAGCCGCGCATCGAGGCGAACGTGGCGATCGAGTAGACGTACGGCGTGTAGCCGGCCTCCGCCAGGCCGGTCGCCATGCCGACCATGTTCTGCTCGGCCACGCCCGCGTTGAAGAAGCGGTCCGGGTAGCGCTCGGCGAACGGCTCCAGCACGGCAAAGCCGAGGTCGCCGGTCAGCAGGACGATGCGCTCGTCGGTCTCGGCGAGCTCCAGCAAGGTATGAGCAAAGGCAGAACGCATGGAAAGCCGATCCCCCGAGGGCCTCGTTGACTGCGTCGGCCGTCGGGCGCCGCTGCCGGCGCCTGACAGACCGTTGCCGTGGTGCGTCCGCCGCTCCCCCACGAAGCCTTGGTTGCGGACGATCCCCAGCAATTATATGGCGCGATGTCAACCGGGGCGACCGTAGTCCGGCGGTCAACCGAAACCGAGGATCGATCTTCGTAAAGTCGAAGACCTGTTCCACAAGAAGGCGTCGATTCACGGTTTGTTAAGCCGCTCCGCGTGTCGGCGAGTTGTGCGAGTATCGCGCGATGGCCCGGGGGAGCCAAGCGACGCAGGCGCCGCGGTCGCGCGAGCGGCAGCTGCGAGGGGGACGGGGCGATTCGCGCGCGGCAGCGCTTGCGCGGCGGATCCGCGCGAGCGCGCCGGCACGCTGGCTGATCGCGCATCCGTCGAGCTCGGCGGCACTGCTGTTCGGCCTGTTCGTGCTGGTGTACCTGTGGCCCGCGCTCGTGCAGGGCGAGCTGCTGTCGCCGGTGTCGATGCTCTACGGGAGCACGCCCTGGACGTCGTTCCAACCGGACGACATCGGCGGCTACATCAACGCGCTGCTGTCCGACGTCCCGACGGCCGATTATCCGTGGCGCTGGCTGATCCGCAGCATGCTGCACGAAGGGGCGTTCCCGGCGTGGAACCCGTACGTGTTCGGCGGCATCCCGTTGTGGTCGAATCCGCAGACCGGCCTGTTCTCGCTCTTCAGCCTGCCGCTGTGGATCCTGCCGCTCAACTACGGCATCGGCGTCGGTGCGGCGCTGAAGCTGTGGGCGGCGGCGTTCGGCACCTGGCTGCTCGTGCGCGAGCTGCGGCTCGGCTTCCTGCCGGCGCTGCTGGCCGGCGTGTGCTTCTCCTTCAGTGCGATCGACATCGTCTGGCTCACGCACGAGACGGTCCCGGCGGTGGCGGCGATGCTGCCGTGGATGCTGTGGCTCGCCGAGCGGATCTTCTGCGGCGGTCGGCTGGGCGCCCTGCTCGGCTTGGCGGCGGCGACCGCGATCGGACTCGGCGGCGGCCATCCCGGGATGCAGGTGCATGTGGTCGCTGCCGTCGCGCTCTACGCAGTCCTGCGCGCGGCGTTCATGCCGCAGGCGACCGCGCTGGGCGAGCGCCTGCGTCCGCTCGGCCTCGCGATCGGAGGGCTCGCGCTCGGCGCCCTGCTGATGAGCGCGATGCTGCTGCCGGAGGCGCTGTCGAGCAGCGGTACGGTCGGCACTGCCGCGCGTGCCCACGGGCGAGGGACGCTGCCCGGCACCAAGATGCCGCTGACCGTGATCCGCACCGTGCTGTTCCCGGACTGGTGGGGGCGGCCCAGCGGCTTCGAAACGAACAGCCTGATAACCGAGCTGGCACCGGGCGTGGGAGTGCCGGTCAACTACAACGAGCGCACGTTCTACACGGGCGTCGTGGCGGTGCTGCTGGGCCTCGTCGGTGCGTGCGGCGGCGGTCGCTGGCGGCGCAAGGGGCCGTTCGTCGTGCTGGCCGCGCTCGGCCTCGCCGTTCCGCTGCACTTCCCCGGGCTGTGGCAGCTGATCACGCACCTTCCCGCGTTCGACAGGGTGCAGAATCAGCGCCTCCACTTCGTGTGGGCGATGGGGCTGTCGGTGCTGGCCGCGTTCGGACTGCAGGCGCTGCTCGAGCGCCCGGCGGGGGACCGCTGGCGGCTCGGGATCGGCGTCGGCGCGCTGGCGCTCGGACTCGTCGCGCTGGTCGGAGCGGGGCCGGACGGGCATGCCGTCGGCGACACGGTCAGGCATTTCCTCACGGGCGACGACCCCGACTCGGGGAGCGTCGTCGCGCTCACGAGCGTCGTCTGGTACCTGCTGTTCGCGCTCGGCGTGGGCGCGGCGCTGCTCGCCGCGCATCGCTGGCCGCGGCGGCGCACCTGGATCGCGGCGGGGATCGTGCTGCTCGCCGCGCTCGACATGATGCACTTCGCGAACGACTACCAGCCGATGGCGCCGGCGTCGAAGTCGATTCCCCCGCGCACGGACGCGATCGCGTTCCTGCAACAGCACCGCGACGAGGGGCGCATATTCGGGTTCGGCTACGCGCTCGCGAACGACTGGCCGATCACGTACGGGCTGCGCGACATCCGCGGCTACGACCCGCCGCAGCCGTCGAGGCGCCTCGCGCGGCTGTGGAGGACGGTCGAACCGGGGCAGCTCGCGTGGGTCTCCTTCACGCTCGAAGGGATCTCCCCGCAGGCGCTGCAGCTGATGAACCTGCTGGGCGCGCGCTACGTGATCGCGCCGCCGGGCGCGAGACTGCGGGAAGGTGGAGGCGAAGGCCAGGGCGGCGGCCCCAGCGCGGGCGGCGAAGCGGCGCGCTCGCTGCATGTCGCCTATGACGGGATAGACGCGCGCGTGTTCTCCAATTCGCATGCGGCGCCGCGTGCGCTCGTGCCGCAGCGCGTGCGGCTCACGAGCGGGGAGGCGGAGACACAGGCGGTGCTGCTCGAAGCAGGCTTCGACCCGCGCCACGAAGCGATCGTCGAGCGCGGCGCCGAGGGGACGGATACGGTCGGCAGCGCCACGGGGGCGACGGGCCGCGTGGCGGTGACCGACCGCTCGAACGCCTCGGTGGCGATCCGCGCGCAGCTGTCGCGGCCGGGGCTGGTGGTCCTCAACGACAGCTTCGCGCCGGGCTGGAGGGTGCAGGTCGACGGGAGGGACGCCACGCCCGTGCGCGTGAACGACGTGATGCGAGGTGTCGCCGTCGGCGCGGGCGCGCACGCGGTGACGTGGACGTACCGCGTGCCCGGCCTGCGCGCAGGCACGGTCCTGTCGGCGCTCGCACTGCTGATCGCGGCCGCCCTCGCCGGCACGCTGCTCGTGCGCCGACGCGCCCGGCGCGGCCCCGCCCGCCGCCCCTTCGCGGCGAACCCATAGAATCTGTCGCCGCAGGGCGCGTAGCTCAGTGGGAGAGCGCTCGCTTCACACGCGAGAGGTCGGTGGTTCGAAACCACCCGCGCCCATTGGAAGTTCGGCCCCCTGCGCGAGGGTCGATTCGCGCGTAGTGCCCGATGGTGCCCGTTCGTGAGGCCTCGTTGCTGTGCGCGCTCACGCCACCCCGGCGGCCGTCCGGAGTCGATCGAAGCGCTCGTCGTCGGCGATACCGAACTCCACGCACAGCAGAACCTCCACGAGAAGACGAAGCTCATCGAGGATCTGCTCGTCTACTTGACGCTCGTCGTTTCCGTGGACGAGGCGGCTCCGGCGTCCGAAGTGCAGCCCGACGAGCTTCCAATCGGCGGGCTGTCCTCCGAGGGTGGCGGCCAGTCGCTTCTTCACCGGGGCGATGTTCGTGGTGTCCGGCATGGCGAGTGCCTCGATGACGAACCAGAGCTGCAGGTACTCGGTGACCGGCTCGTCAGCGTGGATCGCCGACCAGTACCAATCGCAGACAAGGCGAAGTCTCAGCTTGTCGGCTTTGGGGCGGGCAAGGTGGCGGGCGAGCAGCTCGTCGTTGAACCGCTGGATGGCGTCTGTTCCCACCGCCTCAACGTCGAAGCTCCACTCGTTGGCGAGACGCTCGGAGGCGAGGTTGCGGGACCAGTGGCCATCCGCGTGCAGCTCGCCTACCTCCTCGGTGAGCACAAGACCGAGTAGGCGTGGCCCGAACTTCAGTTCGAGGAGCGTCTTCAGCGATGCGAGATTCCGCCGGCCCTCTGCTCGGCGTGCATCCGGGGCTGCAGATTCGCAGACGAGGATCAGCTCAACGAAGAAGACGTTCTCGACCGTGTTCTCCCAGCCGTGGAACTCGAAGTTGAGCGGCGGGTCAGGCTCGTACCGGAAGCCTGAGTCCTCCTGCACAAGGCGTCCGCTCTCCGGCAGATACCACTCCCCGCGTCGACGGCCTCTGACTGCGGCGCCGAAATGAACCCCGCCGCGCTCGACGCTTCCGTGGGCGAAGCGGATGAGGAGATTGGGGAAGCGGATCTCGGCCGGGCCGAGGACGACTCGCAGGGTCTTGAAGACGACGCGATAGGCGGGCTGGCCGGCGCCGGGTGGATGCTTGTCATCGACGCGTTGCCATGCCGACATCTTGAACCTGTCGACTTCGCGCTCGGCCATTCCCGAATCATTAGCCGAGCGTCGGGATCTGCGTCGCATTAGCGGGCTCGGCGAGCGCCTCGGCGCCGTTTCCAGCCGGTGGCTATGCCCTGGTGCGCTCGGCGGGAATCGGCCAGCCGACAGTCGACGGTCCGTTGGCTGCGCTTGTGTCACAGGGGTCGACGGCCTGCGTCGCGCATAGACCGCAAACCAGTAGGATGCCGCGCCGTGAGCGTTCAGGGCGCCCCCACCAATGCGGAACCGAACCGCGAAGTGCTCGTATGGCATGACCGCGTACACGAGCAGCAAGACAGCGAGAGTTTGCACTTTTGGCGCCTGTCATTCTCGCCTTCATACGAGCGCGAGAAGATCTTCAAGCGGCTAGCGGAGTTCTACCACCGGGCCGGCATCAAGTCACATATCGCCTACGAGACGCTCGGCGACTATGACCTCTTGTTGCGGATGTGGGTACCGCGCAGGTTCGGTCCGGAGGATATAGAGCTTCAGCTGTTCCAAGCACTCCAAGAGTGCAAGCTCTGGAATATCAATTACCTCGTGTGCCATACCCATGTCCATTGGAGCAACCCGCTCGACAGAACCGTACAACCGAGCGACTGGCCGAGTCTTGGCGACCCGGTCGTTCGCGACGTGAACGAGTTCAACCGGCTCCAGGCGTCGGGCGATCCCCAGCCTCACACGGCCGAGATCGACGCCCTGCTTGCTAAAGGCGTGTTGCGAGCGATTCCCATCGATACGCGCGGAATCCGCTTCTTCATCGTGTTCGATCAGCCACGAGTGTCCTTCAATCCGCGAAATCGGCATGTTGCTGTCGCGCGTATCTCGGAGAAATGCACAGAGGTATTGGAAGACTGGGCTGCTCGCGATCTTGATGTCGGCAAGCCGCAGCTTTCAATATATGACGGGACAGGACCTATGAGCGGCGGCTTCTTGGTCATGGCACGAGCTCCTCACGGCTACTTCCACACGTTTGTCCATGACATCACGCTTGGTCTGCGAAGCGCCGGACTCGATGCTCTTTACGACATGCGGCCGTATACGCACGTCATGGCGGATGAGATGTTCTCTGAGTTCACAGAGGAGCGTTCGCTTTCGTCGCCCCTCGACGCGTCAGAACTCGACTTCGATGTCGAGGAAGATGAGTTGCTCGAGTTCAAGGCTACCTTCTCACTGAACTTCCGCAGGTTCATGGCGGTCGATCGGCAGGAGTCTGACGATGACATGATCGGGGCTGTCATTCGGACTGTCACCGGCTTCCTGAATGCGCCCGATGGCGGCACTCTGGTTATCGGCGTGCTTGAAGTACGCCGTGAGCTCAAGTCTGTCAAGGACAAAGCCGCGTACTTGCGGAAGCTCCAAGAGAGATTCGGCTACGAAGCGTTCTTCGCCGATGACGACATTCCATTCGATCTCCCCAACGCGGTGATAGGTGTCGAGGCTGAGGTCGGCGAAGGTCGGCTGTTTCCCGACCAGGACAAGTACCTGCAGCGTCTCTCTGAAGCATTGCGCACACAGATCAATCCGAACCCGTGGCCCTCGCTCACAGTTTCCCTCCCGACGGTAGACGGAAGGCACGTTTGCGTCATCAAGGCAACCCCTCCCGACGACGCCTGGTATTACGCGAAAAGCCCTAACGGGAAGTATGAGGAATTCTTCGTACGGGAAGCGACCTCAACGCGAGCTTATGTGGGCACGGAGGCGGATCGATACAAGCGGGCGCATCCGAGGAACACGGCATAGCCGATGAAGGTTCCGCTGCCTCTTCGGCCAGGCTTCGATCCTGCACCGCGGCTCAGTCTGCGCCAGACGATGATGCTCCAAGGAGTCATCCCAATCGTCCTAGTGGGCATGGCGCTGCCGATTGGCCTGGTGGCGTGCTTCCTAATCGTCCACGAAAAGCCGATCATGGGCGCCATCGACCATGGCGAACTCTTTCTCGTGGCTGCAAACGCGGCCTTTGGCGGATGCTTCGTCCTCGTCTTCTCCAGGCCGGACCAACTCGTGAACGCCATCATCGCGACATTTGTCACGATCATCGGTATTGTGGTGCCTTGCTACGCGCTTTGGGCTGGCTTGACCGTCCAAGTGCTCATGGAAAGGCCGCTGACGTCCGATTGGATAGTCATCGGAGGTAGCGGCTACGCTGTCATCGCGATGCTTGTGGCGCTTTCCTTTGTCTGGCTGTCCTACCGTCCCACCTCAACGCCTATCTAGTCATGTTCCTTGGTCTGATCATCTGTTTTGTCGCCATCGTGGCGGGTGCCGCGTCGGTTGCGACTGCAATCGCACTTGTTGGGCCGCGACGAGTCCCGGTACGCGATGTCCAGCACGACGGATCCATCCAGCTGCGACCGCCGATGGCCGTCGAGGACGATGTCGAGGAGCTTCGAGCGCTGGTCATGCAGCTGCGAGCCGAGCTTGCCGACGCGCGGCGACGAGAGCGAGGTCGGGATCGCGAGCTTTACGAGCGCCAGCGTCGGGCACGTCTAGAGGTGCTCGAAGGACGCGCCACGGTGGCCAGCGGCAGCTCTCGCCACCGGTTCGTTGCGTCCTAGCTGATCTGAGACGGGTCGGTTCTCCGACCTACTCCACGGGCTACGACCACTAAGCGGCCCGTATCAGCCAGCAGCCCGCGCGCCACTCCGTGGATTCGGCTGCTCCGATCGATATCCCCACTTCTCTCCCTCCACGAGCGCTCTCAGCCGGTCGCGCTCGTCGCCGTCGCGTCGCATCGCGTGCGTGTAGACGCGCAGGGTGAACTTCGGGTCGGCGTGGCCGAGCTGCGCCATGACGTAGGCCGGGTCCTCGCCGCGCGCGATCAGCACGGAGGCGAAGGTGTGGCGCAGCTTGTGCGCCGTCACGCCTTGCGGGAGCGGTGCCAGCTCGCGCTCGGCGAGCAGCTCGTCAGCGCGCTTCACCACCGGCGCAATCACCCGCTGGCGGACGTTGTCCTTCGAGCGCGGCTTGCCGGTTGCCGTGGTGAACACTGGATCGTCGGCGCCGGCGCGCACACGCTCCGCGCGGTACGCGAGCAGCTCGTCACGCAACACCGGGAGCAGGTCGACGTCGCGCATGCCCGCGTCCGTCTTCGCTCGCCCGACTGTCAGCCGACCCGCTGCGAGGTCGACGTCACGCCATCGCAGCGCGCACGCCTCGCTCACGCGCAGGCCGGCGAACACGAGCGTCGCCACGAGCGCCCGCCGACCGCGCGTGCGCGCGACGTTGGCCGCGTCCAGCTCGCGCGCCGCGTCGAGCATGGCCGCGATCTGCTCGGCCGAGTCAAGGTGGACCGGCCGCGGCTTCGCCGCCTTGAGGCGCCGACGCTTCCCGCTCGCGGGGTTCCGGGGGATCAGCTCGTACTCGACCGCGACCTCGAGAATCTGCGCCAGCCGGGTCAGCGTCGCGTTGATGTACGTCGCGCTCAGCTTGCCCTCGCGCACCTTCTGCTGCCGGTAGCGATCGACCTCGCGCACGGTGATCTCCGTGAGCCGGTGGCGGGCGAAGAACGGCAGCAGGTGGAGCGTCAGCTCCGACTCGTAGGCGGCGATCGTGTTCGGGCGCAGCTCGTGACGCTTCGCCGCCCACCACTCCGATGCGAACTCGTGAAAGGTCGGATCGACGGCCGCTTGAATCACCGGCTCGGGCTCGGGCGTCGCCGGTCGCCAGATGCCCCGCCGGACGTCCGCAAGCACGTTCTGCAGCTCCGTCTCGGCGCGCCGGTGATCCCATCCCTCGGCGTCCGTGCCGAGGGTCAGGTACTAACGTCTCCCGTAGGCGCGGAAGCGGAGCGCGAACACGCGGCCCGCTCGCGTGCGCTTCTCCACGATCTGCCCCGTCGCGGGCCGCGGCATCAGGACGCCTCCGCGGCGTTGCGCTCGTACATGCCGACGACGATCGACAGTGCGAGGTCGAGGCCGATCACGACGCGCAGGAGCGTGTTGAACGTCGGGTTCGTCTCGCCTCGCTCAAGCGCCCCCACGTAGTTGCGGTGGAGCCCCGCTCGGAAACCGAGCTCCTCTTGCGACAGCCCTCGTCGGGCGCGCCCCTCGCGGATGGCTCTACCGAGCCAGCGCCGCTCCTGGGCGTGATCGGAGCGGGTAGCCTGCTGTCCGTCCATCGGGTACCTCCGGTGGGCCGGGCCGGGGGCGTTCGCAGCGCCGCCCGGCCACTCTTTGGTCGGAAATGCTGTATCGAATTCGATACAGCATATGCATGACGTCGACACCGGCTCCGCGTGTCCGTGGAGCGCCGTAGGGTTCCCGGAGACATGGCAGACCGTCGCCACGGCCCGCGTCACCACGAGGGCAGCGCAGACCCGCATCCGCTCGCGCGATGGCGCCTCGTCCGCGGCATGACGCAGGAGCAGCTCGCGGAGCGCGCGGACGTTGGCCGCGTGACGATCGCGCGCATCGAGCAGGGTGCTGAGCCACGAGTAGGAACCGCGCTTCGCCTCGCCGCCGCACTGGCGGTGAAGGTGGAGGACGTGTGGACCGTCGACGGCGCGACGTCGCGTGCGCTCGCGGCTGCCGAGCGGAAGCGCGGCGGTACCTCGTAGAGCGGAGTCGCTCGCGCTCGCAAGTTCGTCGGCGAGCGAAGCGAGGTCCGGTTTCGTCCGGTTAGGTCCGGTTTCCATGAGGTGACTACGCCGCCTCATGGCACCCTCTCGATGCCTCGTATGGGCAGCAGGTGCGGCTCAGTGCCCGAACGAGCCCGTCGCTGGCGCGTCACGGACCCCGTTGGCATCGGCGATCGAGCCACCGGTGACCTCTCGTTGGACTGGCGAGCGTTCCACGCTGCGCGCGCTCGATCCAGGTCGAAACGGAGGCGCGGGCGCTGCCCTTCGCCGATCCGCTCGACTCCAAGCTCGGCGGCGTGCTCGTAGACGAACGAGCGACTGACGGCCAGCTCGCGCGCGACCGTGGCGGCGTCTACGAGAGGGGTCGCCGGCGCCGGTGTCGTGGTGGTCGGCGTCGCTGCGAGCAGGTCGGCGAGACCCTCCGCGAGCAACTCCAATACGCGCGCTGCGATGCGCTGCGCCATCAGCTCCTCGCTCGGCGATGCGAGAGGGCTCACGGTCGCTCTTGGATCACGAAGGCCGCTGGCAGGCGGCTTTCGTGCCGCGTGGAGGCGTATCGCTGCCTTCGCTGGGGAGCAGATCAGACGGCTCGACGCCGAGGACAGCGGCGAGACGCTCGGCCACCGCCGGCCGCATCATCCGGCGCCCATGCGCGAGCGCCGAGAGGACGGAGTGATGCAGACCGGCCTCGGCTGCGACCTCGCGTGCCGTCATCCTACGAGCCCGGCAGCGAGCGAGCTGCACCATCAAGAACTCGTTCGCCCGCGTGGTTGGTGTTGCAGCCATCGTCGGCGACTATCGGACGGCTTCCCATGACTGCCAACAAATCCGCAACGCGCTGCGGATTCATCGCGATCCGAATAGCCCGAGGGGCGGCGCACAGCGCCGTCTATCCGTCTAGCTTCTGCTCTGTCATGGGGAGAGCAGAGAGGGCGATCGCGCGACGGCAGAGCGAAGAGGCGCGGCGAGAGCTGGAGGCCGCGGCGGCCGAGCGCGATCGCGTGCGGCGAAATCGAGCCAGCTTGGTTGCCGAAGTGGAAGCACTCGTACCGGCCGCACTCGCTTCTTTGGAGGCAGCCGACTGGCGGGGTGGAGAGCTGTTGACGGTCCACGGCAAGTGGCGGCGGAAGACGATCGCCGCCTACCCGATGGGCAGCTACCAGTACGCCGGTCGGTGGGACAGCGGCCCCAGGCAGAGGAACACCCGGACGATCTACCTATTGTCGAACGGCCAGTGGGTCTACGCCACCGAGGACTGGGCAGAGGACGGAGCAATGAGCTTTGCGGCGGTCGCCGAGTGGCTCACACGGGGCGACCTGTCAGACGAACGGCTCGCCAGCGAGCCATTCCCCGGGATTCTTCGAAGCCTCAAGGCTCTAGCGGGGGCTGGCCACTGATCACAGCAGCTCGCGCAGCTCGTCGCGGCTGATGCCGGCGGTCTTGAGGATGCTGAGGAGCAGACCAGGCTTGACGTCGCGGTTGTGGACCGGGACGGCGATGGCGTCGCGTCGCTCCGGGTGGACGAGGTAGTGGTGGCTGCCGCGGGTGCGGCGGTGTTGCCAGCCTTTGGCTTCGAGGACGCGGATCAGCCGTTGCGGCTTGATCGCGGGGAGCTTGTCGCTCACGCAGCTTCGACGGCGACGCGCTCGCGGCGGACGGTCGGGACCGGCCAGCCCTCCTCGCGCATGACCTCGAGGTAGCCCTCGATTGCGTCGCGGGCCATGTCGAGCGCCTCCTCGACGGTCTCGCCTTGGGTGGCGATGCTCGGGAGGTCGGGCACGAAGACGCTGTAGCCGCCTTCGGCCTCGGGGACCAGCACCACGTCGTACTCGCGTCGCTCCATGCTCATCAGCTTACGTCAGGCCTCGCGGAGGTCAACCACATCTGAATGGGCAGTACTGCCCGGATCGAGCCGGATCCGCCCCGATCCGACCGCATCGCCGTACTCGCGTCGAACGCGAGCATCGCCCCGGAGGGACGGGCGATTCGGCCGCTTCGCCTCCCGCACGCCCAGCCTCTTCACACGCGAGAGGTCGGTGGTTCGAAACCACCCGCGCCCATGGATTCCGGCAATGCGACCAGCGCGACGCCAGCTGCCGCGGACGTGGTCAGGCGTCGGGCCCGATGAGTCGCTCGGGCGTGCCGATGCGGCGCAGAAACGCGGCCTCGGTGGGATGACGCGGTCTGTCGCGTCTGATCGGGCCGAGGCGCGCGAGGATCTCCTCGGTTTGCGCGCGGCGGCGGGGCGCGTCGCGGCGCCACTCCTCGTAGTTGATGGTCAGCGGCTTCATTGCTGCTTTTGAGAGTACTCGGCACGCAGCGCCGCACGGGCGAGTTCGTGCAGTTCGTCGCTGGCTGGTGGCTCGCTGCGCGATGAGAGCTCGCGCGCGAGTCTGCGCATGGCGTCCACGATGACGGTGAGTCGGCGTCCGGGTGCGCGAGCGTCAAGGTCGGCTTGTTCGTCGTCCGTCAGCTCGGCGAGCAGGACGAGCGCTTGCTGGGCGACGAGCTGATGCCCGGTCGCCTGGAACTCGTCGAGCCGGTCGAGCAGGATGTCGACGCGAGACAGCACGCGCGCGGTACGGCCGGACGGCAGTTCGATCACGGCGACCTGTGCGCCGGCGTCCAGGTCGGCGCTCGGCGCTTCCAGCAGCACCTCGGTGCCCGGCAGCTCCCAATGCCGGCCGTCGCTGCTTCGCGCGAAGCCGAGCTGGGCGAGAATGTTGGCGAGTTGCTCCGGAATGGCCATGACCACGTCGATGTCGTACGTGGCGAAGGCGTCGCTCTCGGTCCAGAAGTAGACGGCCATCCCACCAACGACCGTGGGACGGATCCCGAGCGGTGCGGCCGCCTCCTCGATCACAGCCACGACCTCCAGCGTCCGCTGGGCCACCTCATCGATCTCGGCTGCGCGATGGAGATCGGCTCGCAGACGGGCCAGCGATGGACTGCTCTCACTCACGGCACGAACCTACTGGCGTCCCCGGCGGGCAGCTCTCCGGCCCTGGTCAGGCCTCCCAGGCGGGAATCGCGGTCCTATGGGCAGTACTGCCCGGATCGAGCCATATCCGTCCCGATCCGACCGCATCGCCGCGCCCCACCACCCTCGCGTCGAACGCGAGGATCGCCCGGAACGACGGGCGATCCGCCCGCTCGGGCGCCGCAGCGCGTCCGGCGGCTGACGCGTGCTCAGCCCCGCCCCATCGTCACGCGCACGAGGTTCCCGTCCGCAAGCGCGCGCTGCTCGACGAGGTCGCACAGCTGGTTGACGAGCCACAGGCCGTAGCGGCCGACCTGGCCGGGCTCGGGCAGGATGCGGCCGGCGAGCGGGTCGGCGAGCCGCCCGGCGTCCGTCACCTGGCAGACGAGCGCGCGCTCGGTTTCCCAGATCAGCAACGTTCCCGCGCCGCCGCCGTGGCGGATGCTGTTGGTCGCCAGCTCGTTGACCGCCAGCACGAGGTCGTCGCGCCGCTGCTCGCTCAATCCCGCGCGCTCCGCCCGCCGTGCGACGACGGCGCGCAGCGCAAGCAGGCCGGCAGGCATCACCGCGATCGTCTGCGCGTCCGCCGGCGGCTCCGGCAGCGGCGCGCGACATGGCTCCGCTGCCACGGCCAGACCGTGGAATGCCGCGCTGCGTCGTACCCAGCCGCCGGCGTCGGAGACGAACGGATGCGTGCAGTGCGCTCGTGCGATCGCCGACGGATCGAGCGCGCTCACGTCGTACGGACACAGCAGACGGAAGTCGACCGCGTTCGCGAACGCGAGGTTGACCAGCGACTCGTGGCGATCGCACTCGAGCCGCTCCTCCGCGGAGCGCTCGGCCTGCAGCGGCTCGGCGATCCCTCGCATCGCCTGCCCGGAGCCGCCGGCCTCGCGCAGGAAGCGGGTCCACATAGGAATCATGCGCGCCGGGTTCGTCCCGACGTCGCGCAGGTCGGTGAAGCGCACGCGCTCTGCGTCCGCCCCGAGCGCGTCGCGCAGCAGCGCGATCTTGCGTGCGCTGACGATGACCGACGCGGGCTCGTCGCGCTCCCACCCGTCGCGCAGGAAGCGCAGCGCGCCGGCGAGGAACTCGGCGTCGCCGGCGTACAACATCGCCTCGTGGTGGAAGCCGCTCGCGACCGGCTCCGCGGGGCCGTGGGCCGGGGCGGGCGCGTGCAGCCGCACGGCGTGGTCGATGTCGATGATCGTGCTCGGCATGGCTGATCGATGCCTGCTCGAGAAGCGCGGCGAGTCCCCGTTGCTGCGCTTGGAGCCTTCGTGCCGGTGCGCTCGCGTCTGCTGCTCTCTCTGCGTCATCTGTCGATACCCCGCCATCCGCCGGCGCATGCGAGCGGCGCCGCGCCAACTCAGTCGTCCAGCTTGTCCCGCTTCGGGCCCTCCCAGTCGACCGCCTCCGGGTCCTGCGAGGGGTGTGGTTCGCTCGTGCTCCTGCTGCCCGTCTGCGGATGCGGCTCCTCTCCGAACGGCATCCCGTCGGGATCGGGCGGGTCGCGCGGGTCCTCGCGCTTGTCGTACGGATCGGGCCACTCGGTCGGATCCGGGTCGCGCGCCGGATTGTTCAGCGCGTGGTGCGGGTCGCGTCGCTCGTCCTCGCGTTGCTCATCCATGTCCCAAGCGCTACCCGGGGCGGGCGGCAGGAAACGCTGCGACGTCAGCCAGCCGCGGTTTGGCCCCCGTCGATCGGCGGTAGCTGCACCGCCAGGACCTGCTCGCGCGCTTCGACGCCGGCGGCGACGCTTCGCGGCCGAAGTACGGCCAGATCACCGTCTGCTGGGCGGAGTCGGAGGAGCAGCTCGGCAGATCGATCGCGTGCGGGCCCGACCCGCAGGTCCACCTCGACTTCATCCGCAGCTTCGTCGACGCCGGCTACGACCGCGTCTTCCTGCACCACGTCGGCCCCGACCAGGAGTGCTTCTTCCGCTTCGCCGAGCGCGAGCCGCTGCCGCAGATGGTCGCGCTCACGGCTTCAGCACGACCTTGATCGCGCCGTCCTGCTTCTTCTGGAAGACCTCGTACATGTGCGGGGCCTCCTCCAGCGGGACCTTGTGCGTCGCGAGCCCCTCGACGTCGAGCGGGTCGTCCTCGCCGGTCAGCAGCGGCAGGATCTCGTCGACGTATCTCTTCACGTTCGCCTGGCCCATCCGCAGCTGGATCTGCTTGTCGAACAGGTCCATCATCGGCATGGGGTCGACCATGCCGCCGTAGACGCCGCTCAGCGAGATCGTGCCGCCGCGCCGGACCGCGTCGATCGCGTTGTAGAGGACCGACAGGCGATCGATCCCGCCCTTCTCGATCAGCGGCGCGGCGACGCGGTCGGGCAGGTAGCCGGCGAGCGTCTGGGCGAGCTTGCCGAACGGCGCGCCGTGCGCCTCCATCCCGACCGCGTCGATCACGGAGTCGGGCCCGCGGCCGTCGGTCTTCTCACGCAGCAGGTCGGCGACGCCGTCGCGCGCGGCGACCTCGATCGTGTCGATGCCGTGGTCCTGCGCCATTCTGAGGCGCTCGGGCACGAGGTCGATCCCGATCACCTGTCTCGCGCCGAGGTGCTTGGCGATCCGCGCCGACATCTGGCCGATCGGACCGAGGCCGAAGACGGCGACGGCGCCGTCTCTCGGAACGGCCGCGTAGTCGACCGCCTGCCACGCGGTCGGCAGCACGTCGGAGAGGTAGAGGAAGCGCTCGTCGGGCGGTCCGTCGGGCACCTTGACCGGACCGAAGTGCGCCTGCGGCACGCGCAGCAGCTCGGCCTGGCCGCCGGGCACCTCGCCGTAGAGCTTCGTGTAGCCGAACAGCGCGGCGCCCTTGTGCTGCTCGCGCACCTGCGTGGTCTCGCACTGCGAGAAGAGGCCGCGGTCGCACATCCAGCAGTGCCCGCACGAGATGTTGAAGGGGATCACGACGCGGTCGCCCGGTCTGATGTGGGTGACCTCGGAGCCGACCGCCTCGACGATCCCCATCGGCTCGTGGCCGAGGATGTCGCCCTCGCCGATGAACGGTGCGAGCACCTCGTAGAGGTGCAGGTCGGAGCCGCAGATCGCGGTCGAGGTGATTCTCACGATCGCGTCCGTGGGCTCCTGGATCGTCGGGTCGGGGACGGTGTCGACGCGCACGTCGCGTCTGCCGTGGAACGTGACCGCCTTCATCGTCGGGGCTCCTCTCGCGGGGTTCGTGCCTGCTCCTCTGCGTCCCCGCGATGGGCGTTCGCGAAGCGTGCTGGTTCGCGCGCCGACCACCACGGGTACTTCGCCCGAGGACCGCATGGAAAGGAGAAGCGACATGGATGGTGTTCAGGACGAGATTCGGCTGCGCGTCGAGGACGACGAGTTCTCCGAGGACGAGGTCGAGCTCGACGACGAGGACCTCGAGCTCGACGAGGACGACGTCGACTACGACCCCGCCGAGGACCCGGACAGCGGGCCGCCGGCGAGCGGCGACGGGCCATGAGCGGCGCGCCGCGATCCGATGCGCCGGCGCCTGTGCGCGTCACGCCCTACAAGGACGGCCCCTACCTGCTGCGCGGGCCGTTCGAGCTGCTCGACCAGGACGGCAACGCGATCGAGACGAACCGCCGCACGATCGCTCTGTGCCGCTGCGGTCGCTCGCAGACGCGGCCTTTCTGTGACGGCACGCACAAGCTGATCGGCTTCGCCGCACCGAGCGAGGCGGAGGGGCCGCGCTGACGGGATGGCGCCGCCGTCGAACGGCGCCGCCCCGGCTGCCTATATTAGCCTGATGGTGATGGTGGAAACTCCACCTTCGTGAACTATCCCTATGGCGCTTCGCAGTTCCGCTGTCACACCGAAGCATTCGCCGCCGGTCGGTATCGATCCGCCGATCGACGCGTTCAGCATCGCTCCGCCGGTGATGCCGTATTCCACCCTCATCGGGTTGGAGCTGGTGCTCCTCAATAGGCACGTGATGCCCCCAAATTCACGTATGGCCCATGCCGCGCCGATCACGGTCGTCGCCAGCCTCGTTATGTTGGGTAGGGTGCCGGTGAACGACGCATATCGAGTGTGCCATGGCAACGTCGCGCTTAGCACGGTGGCTGCCCCGCTGCTGCAGGCTCCGAGCCTGGCTCTGTTGATATAGCCGATTAGCGCGCTGCTCGTCTTCGCGATCGTCCTTGCATGGAACGACCCTTCGAGCGTAAGCGAGCATGTCGCATTGCCCGCGAGCCCGTTGAATTCTATGCTGGTGAAGTTTGCGCGCACGGTCTGGCTGGATACTTCAAAGCTCCTGCCGAATGCGATCGCCGGGAACACGGCGACGATGACGGCAGTGCTGGTCAGTGCACGCAGAACGTTGAAGCGGTGCACGGCGGGCCCCCTTGTCCGTGGTCTGCACGGACCCCTGTAATCCCTGTGCAGAACCGCCATCGTAGGCAGTCAAAACACCAGTGTCAAGTGCGCTACGCCGCTAATTAGCAGACGGTGATGCGCCTAAAATAGTAGCCAGGCCTGTTTCCAACGACAGTCACTTTGGTGCTCCCTGGGTCTCCGGTCAGCAGGCGAGCAGCGAGCTCTCGCCGCGCTTCCACGCGTCGAGGATGCAGCGGCCGCAGCGGCCCTCGACCTCCAGCAGCGCGGCGGCGCCCCAGAGGATGTCGTCGGCCAGCTGCGGCTCGGCGCGCGCGAGGCCGCCGGCGAGATCCCATGCCGCCACCTGCTCGTGGACCGCGTCCGCCTCGACGTGCTCGTCGAAGAAGTCGGTCGCGTCGTCGCCGAAGCCGAGCCGCCGCAGGCCGTTGCCGTAACGGCGGTTCGGCAGCGACGACGTCATCTCGAACGCGGCGAGGTGACCGACGATCGCGCCGCGCAGGCGACGGTGCAGGCCGAGCAGCGACATCAGGTTCACCGTCGCGAGCGTGCTGCCCGGCAGCCGCTCGAGGTAGGCGCCGTAGCGCGGGTCGAGGCCGATCGCCGCCATCGCCTTCGCGAACAGCGTCGCGTGGACGCGCTCGGGGCGGCCGCCGCCGTACTCGTCCGCCTGCACCTCCACGAGCGCGGCCTTCGGCGGACCGCTCAGGCGCGGGATCGCCCACGAGTGCGGGTCCGCCTCCTTGAGCTGGTAGGCGGAGCGGTGGACGAACAGCTCGCGCAGCTGCTCGGCCGTCACGTGCGCCTCGACGTAGCGCGCCAGCGATCCGCCCTCGTCCTCGGCGACGAGCCGCTGAAGTGCGGCGCCGACGCCGGCGGGGTCGACGGCGGCAGGCTCGGGCACGACCGCGCGCAGCGCCGCTTCGAAAGCGCGCTCCAGCACCGCCCGGAACGCGAGCAGGCCCGGCTCCCACTCCCACGCGTCGTCGACGCCCTCGAGCTGGCCGTAGTGCAGCTCGTAACAGAGGTAGAGCGCGAGCTGGGCGTCGTCGTCGGCCAGCAGCTCCGGCGTCGGCTCGACCGCCGGCAGCTCGACCGGCATCCCGACCGGGCCGCGCAGCACTTCCAGCAGGATCCCGGTGACCGGCCCGCGCATCCGCGGCAGCGGCGTATGCCGCGGTGCGGCGGGCGTCGGGGCGAAGGGGGAGATGGAGCGGGCGCTCACGGCTCGCGGCGTACCCGGCTCGCGGCGGTTCCAAGCAACGCGGCCGCCGGCGCCGGCAGCGGATCGCCGTAGCGCTCGGCCATCCACGCGGCGAGCCCGCGGACGCCTCGCTCCGCCGCGACGGCGCGCTGCGCGATCGCGCCGTTGCGTTCCACCAGCGCGCGGGCGTGCGGCAGCAGCGCGCCCGCGCCAAGCCGCTCCGCGACGGGCGCCAAGCGCTCGAGCAGCGCGCCCAGCCGCGCGCGCGTCGCCAGCCGCTCGCCGCTGTCGAGGTCGGCCAGCTCGCCGTCGAGTCCGTGGCGCAGCGCGTTGAAGCGGTTCTCCTCGATCCGCCAGCCGGGCGCGATCGGCAGCTGCTCGCCGGCGTCGTAGCGCTCCGCCAGCCAGGCGACGAGCGCCTGCGCGACGACGACCACGCCGGCCGCATCGGCGAGCGTCGTCTGCGCGTCGGGCACGCGCAGCTCCAACGTGCCCCACGCGGGGTGCGGGCGCAGCTCCCACCACCACAGCTGCGCCTCGGCGACCGCTCCCGCGGCGGCGCCCCACGCCAGCTCCGCGGCGACGCGCTCCCAGCTCCCCAGCGCCGGCGGCACGCCCTGGCGCGGCAGCAGGCCGCACAGCAGCGGCCGTGCCGAGGCCAGTTCGCTGTCGCGGCCGCCGTAGTAGGCGCCGTTGGCCGCGAGCGCCGCCAGCGCGGGCAGGAACGAGCGCAGCGCGTCGTGGACCGCAAGCGTGCGCTCCGCGCCGCCGACGGCGACGTGCACCTGCAGGCTCGCGACGAGCTGGCGCCGCGCGATCGGTCCGTAGGTCGCGTGGATGCGCTCGTAGCGTTCGCCGTCGTTCAACGTGCCGGACGTCGCCGCGAACGGATGCACGCCGGCGGCGGCGGGTCGTGCGAGCCCCTCGCACGCGGCGAGCAGGTCGGCGCGCGCGGCGGCCAGCTGCGCGAGCGCGTCGCCGGCGGAGCGCGTCGGCGCGGTCGCGATCTCGACCTGGGCGGACGGCAGCTCCCGGCAGAAACGCGCGTCGCCGGCCAGCCGCTCCAGCACGTCCTCCGCACGTGGCGCGAGGTCGAGCGTCACCGGGTCGAGCAGCATGACCTCCTCCTCGAGCCCGACCGTGAACGGCTCCACGGCGTCGAAGACGGCGCGCAGCTCGGTCGCGGACGGCGGTGCTTGGAGTCGGCTCGAAGCGGGCATGGCGGGCTCCGTGCGCATCATCACCCTGCCCGGTGTCTTCCAACCACACAGCGACGCGCGGCTGCTGGCGGCCGTCATGCGCGAGCGCGGACTGGCGGTCGGCGCGCGCGTGCTGGAGCTGTTCGTCGGCAGCGGGGCGGTCGCGATCGCGGCGGCGCGGGAGGGTGCGCGCGAGGTGACCGTCGTCGACGTCTCGCGCCGCGCGCTGCTGACGAGTGTGATCAACGCACGGCGCAACGGCGTGCGCCTGCGGACGCGCCGCGGCGACCTGTTCGCGCCGGTCGCCGGCGAGCGCTTCGACCTGATCCTCGCGAATCCGCCGTACGTGCCGAGTCCGACGGAGAAGCTGCCGCGCAGCGGCGCCGCGCGTGCGTGGGAGGGCGGCGGCGACGGGCGCGCGCTGCTCGACCGGCTGTGCGACGAGGCGCCGGTCCATCTCGCGCCCGGCGGGACGCTGCTGCTCGTGCAGTCCTCGATCTGCGGCGAGCGCGCGACGCTCGCGCGGCTGGAGGCCGCCGGCCTGCACGCCGAGCGGCTCGCCGCCGAGCGCGGCCCGCTCGGGCCGCTGATGCGCGAGCGCGCGCCATTGCTGGAGGAGCGCGGCCTGCTCGCGCCGGGCCGGCGCGAGGAGGAGCTGCTCGTGCTTGCCGGACGTGCCGGCCGGGTAGCGGTGCGAGCGCACGCAGAGAGATCCCCCGAGGAGGTCCCGTCATGGCAGAGCTGACGAAGCTGGAGAGCAAGCTGGCCGAGGTGCTCGGCCTCGCGATGGCGGCGCAGGGCGCCACGAGAAGAGTCGCGTCGATGCTCGACGGTCAGGACGACGAGCTGAAGGCCGAGCTGGAGCGGATGCACGCGGAGGCGCGCGAGACGGAGGAGCGCTGCACGCAGGTCGCGGGCGAGCGCGACGGCAGAAAGACGGCGATCCTCGACTCCGCGCGCGAGACGCGCAGAGAGGCCGAGGAGATGATGAGCACTTACCTGGAGGGCGAGGACGATCCGCTCGACGGGTTCGAGTTCCTGACGATGGCGGAGGCCGGCGAGGTCGGCCACTGGGCGATCGTCGAGAAGCTCAACGAGCAGGCGAGGGACGCGTCGATCGGCCAGCTCGTCGAGTGGGCGCTGCCCGTTCAGCAGCGTCACTACGAGACGGTGCTCGCCGGCTCCGTGAAGCTCGCGGGCGCCGAGGATCCGCACGAGATCGAGTCGTAGGTCGGTGCTCGGCGCCGTCCCTCAGCGCAGGTCGTCGAGGCAGCTGCCCGCCTCGACGACCTGCGCGCGCATGTTGCGCGCCATCATCCGCAGCGCCGCGTCGCCCAGCTCGACGTCGATCGGCGCGACCGCGTCGCGCACGACGCAGACGTCGTAATGGCGCACGTAGGCGTCGAGCGCGCTGTAGAGGATGCACTGCTCGGTCACCTGGCCGGTGAGGATCACGGTGTCGCGCTCGCGCTGTCTGAGCAGGTGGTCGAGCGCGGTGCCGTAGAAGACGCTGTGACGGATCTTCTGCAGGAAGGGGAGGTCGTCAGGCGGGACGAGCGGCTCGATCAGCTCAGGCCGGCGGCCGTCGAGCGCGCGTCTGGCGAGATCGTGGCGCGTGGCGGTGAAGTCGCCCATGTTGTCGTTGACGTAGATCACGTCGACCTCCGTCCCCGACGTCGCGCGGGCGATCAGGCCGGCGAGCGGCTCGACGATCGCCGCGGCGTGCTCCGCAAGCGCATCCGCGTCCTCGTGGTCGTAGGTGTTGAGCATGTCGACGACGAGCAGCGCGGCGGATGGCATGGCCGGAGCCATACCCGCGCGCGTGCCACCGCGAGCGCGCGGGTACACGAGCCTGCGTGACGGTCACCGACACGCGCGTGCAGGACCTGCCGCCGTTCGCCGGGCATTCGCCCGAGCGCGAGCGGCCGCTCGGCTGGTACGCGCTGCTGATCTCGCTCTACGTGGGCGGGTTCGGCGCGTTCGCGACGTGGTTCCGGCGCTCCGGACGGCAGCTGCCGGAGCGGATCGACGGGCGCGACTTCGTGCTGCTCGCCGTCGCTGCGCACAAGGGATCGCGGCTGCTCGGAAAGGCGCGCATCTTGAGCGCCGTGCGAGCGCCGTTCACGCGCTATCAGGAGGACGGCGGGCCGGACGAGGTCGAGGAGGCCGCGCGGGGACGCGGCCTGCGGCGCGTGATCGGCGAGCTGATCGTCTGCCCGTACTGCCTCTCGATGTGGTTCGCGACGCTGTTCACCGCCGGCCTGCTCGTCGCCCCGCGCGCGACCCGCTGGATCGCCTCCGTGCTCGCGACCGTGTTCGCGTCCGACGTCCTGCAGATCGCCTACCGCAAGGCCGAGGACGCGCTCTGACGCGCCGGTTCGCGCTCGCGCACCCGAGCACTGCATGTCTGCGACCCCTATGGGGTCGGAAAGATGCAGTGGTCGCGGGTGGGGCGCCGCGAATCGGGTAACCGAACGCGCGTGGGACGACTCGACGGACAGCGCGCGCTGGTGACCGGCGCGAGCAGCGGGATCGGCGCGGCGACCGCGCAGCTGCTGGCCCGCGAGGGCGCCGACGTGGCCCTCGTCGCACGCGGCGAGACGGGCCTGCTGCGCGTCGCGGCGCGCGTGCAGGAGGAGGGTCGGCAGGCGCTGGTCTTCCAGGCCGACGTCGCCGATCGTGCCGCGCTGGAGGCCTCGATCGCGGAGGCGGTCCGCCAGCTCGGCGGGCTCGACGTCGTCGTGGTCGCCGCTGCGGCGGGCGCGTTCGGCCGCTTCGACGAGATCCCGCCGGAGGACTTCGACCGCTGCGTGCGCGTCACGCTCGGCGGCGCGGTCGACACGATCCGCGCCGTGCTGCCCGAGTTGGAGCGCACGGCGGGCCGGCTGGTCGTCGTCGGCTCGGCGGTGGACGAGATCGAGCTGCCGCTGCTGTCCCCGTATGTCGCCGCCAAGAACGGCCTGCACGGCTTCCTCAACAGCCTGCGCGCCGACCTGCGCTCGCGCGGCTCGACGGTCGTCTGCGAGGTGCGGCCCGGCGCGGTCGACACGCCCTTCTGGCTGCACCTCACGCATCGCGCCGGGCTCGTGCCGCCGGCGATCCCGCCGCTCACGACCTATACGGCGGAGTCGGTCGCGCGCGTGGTCGTCGCGTGCGCGATCGCGCCGCGCCGCTCGGTCACGGTCGGCGGCTCGACGCTGCTGCTGTCGCTCGCGGAGCGCTACGCGCGTCCGCTGGTGGAGCGGGCGTTCGGGCTTGCGAGTCGTCTCGCCCGCGCCCGCGCGCATCCCGACGACACCCCGCGCGGGCTGTGGGAGCCCTCGGGCGACGGCGCGCTCGACGGCCACCTGCACGGCCGTCCGAGCCTGCTCGCGGCGCTGCAGCTGCGCGGCGCGCGCCCGCGCGGCGGGGTGGGGGAGTCGTGAGCGGCCGGCTCGCATGCATCAGCCCGGCGCGTGCGCATCGCGCCACGCGCAGGCTCCTGCGCGGCAGGTCGCCCCGCCGCCCCGCCGTCGAGGCGCTCGACGCGGTGGCGGTCGCGCTCGGGCGCGGGATCGTCGCCGGCGTCGCGGCGACCGCCGCGATGACGGCCGCCTCCACCGCCGAGATGAAGCTGCGCGGACGCGAGCCGAGCGCGGCTCCGGCCGAGGTCGCCGGAAGACTGCTCGGCGTCAAGCCGCGCAAGCGAGCGGGCGGCCGCTTCGCGACCGTCGCGCACGCCGTCGCCGGCGTCTCGCTCGGCACCGCGCGCGGGCTGCTCGACGTCGCCGGCGTCCGCGGCCGCGCGGCGCCCGCCGCCTTCTTCGCGATCGCCTGGCTGCCCGATCTCGTCGTCGTGCCGGCAGCCGGCGCGGCGCCTCCGCCATGGCGATGGGGCGCGAAGGAGCTCGCCATCAGCGCCGCGCATCACGCGGCCTACGCAGCCGCCGGCGAGACGACCTACCGCGCGCTCGCGAGCGGCGCCTGACGCACCGCGCGGCCCGGCGCGCCCAGCCGCCACGCATGCAGCGCCGCGCGCGCCGCGTTGAAGCCGGCCGCGCCGTGCACGCCGCCGCCCGGATGCGCGGAGGCGCCCGCGAGCCACAGCCCGCGCAAGGGCGTCGCCGGTCGCGCCAGCCCCGGCAGCGGGCGGAAGACGACCTGCTGGTGCACCTGCGCGGTGCCCTGGTTCACGGCTCCCCCGAGCAGGTTGCGGTTCGCCGCCTGCAGCGTCGGCGGCGTGAAGACGTGCCGTCTGCGGATCAGCGCTCCGAAGCCGGGCGCCCGCCGCTCGATCTCCGCCTCGACGCGCGCCGCGAACAACTCGGTCTCGCGCGCGTCCCACGCGCCGGTCAGGCCGTCGGGCCCGGCGTCGCCGCGCACGCGCTGCGGCACGTGCGTATAGGCCCACGCGACCTCGCGCCCCTCCGGCATGCGCGTCGGATCGACCGGCGCGTACTGCCCCATCACGAGGAACGGCTGGTCGGGGATCACCCCGCGCGAGAGCTGCGCGGTCGTGCGCGTGAGCGCGTCGATCCCGTCGGCGACGTGCAGCGTCCCGGCGCGCCGCGCCTCCTGCGCGATCCACGGGATCGGACCGTCGAGCGACCAGTCGACCTTCACCGTCCCGTTGTCGAGCTGGAAGCGGTCGAGGTCCTCGACGAAGTCGCGCGGGAGGTGCTGGTCGCCGACCAGCTCGTGGAACAGCGTCGGCGCGATCGTGCTCGCGAGCACGCCGCGCGGCGCCGAGACCTCCGACCCGTCGCGCAGCCGCACGCCGACGGCGCGGCCGCCGCGCACGATCACGCGCTCGACCGTCGCGTCGCACGCGAGCTCGCCGCCGTGCGAACGCAGCCGCGCCACCAGCGCGTCGATCAGCCGTCCGGCTCCGCCCTCCGGCACGGGGAAGCCGTGCTCCTGCCCGAGCCCGCACAGCACCCAGCCGAACAGCCCGCCGCCGGCCGAGTCGGGCGTCAGGTCGGCGTGCAGCGCGTTGCCGGAGAGGAGCCAGGCGGCGCCCTCGCCGCGGAAGCGCTCCTCCGCGAGCCGCCGCACCGGCAGCAGCGCGAAGCGCGTGAAGCGCAGCAGCCCTCTCGGCCCGAGCGCCGCGGCCAAGCGCGCGCTCCCGCGCAGCGGCGGGAACGGCCGCAGCAGCGCGTCCATGAACGGGCTCCCGGCCTGCTCCCAGGTGCCGTAGAAGGCGTGCCAGCGCTCGCCGTCGCCGGGCGCGAAGCGCTCCAGCGAGGCGGCCGTCTCGTCGGCGTCGAGCGACAGCACCGCGCAGCGCCCGTCGTCCTGCGGGTGCGCGACCGGCAGCGGCGCGCGGCGCCAGCGCACGCCGTAGCGCTCCAGCTCCATCGCATCCAGCGCCGGCGACGCCGCCGCCAGCGGATAGAACGCGCTGAACAGGTCGCTCGTGAAGCCCGGCTCCGTGAGCTCGCCGCTCTTGACGGCGCCGCCGGCCACCGCCTGCTCCTCCAGCACGAGCACGCGCCAGCCGCGCTCGGCGAGCACGTTGGCGGCCACGAGTCCGTTGTGGCCCGCTCCGATCACGACTGCGTCGACGTCCGAGCGCACCTCCAGTCCGGTACCCCGCGCGAACGCGCCGCAAGCCGTTTTCGCCGCCCCGTCCCCCGGGTAGCCCGACGCGCATGGCGACGAACGAGCGCTTCATGCCGGTTCCGCCCGATGCCGTCTGGGATGCGCTTTCCGACGCGTACGGCTACGGCTACTGGGTCGTCGGCTCGAGCGAGATCCGCGACGTCGACGAGCACTGGCCGGCGCCCGGCTCGCGCTTCCATCACACGGTCGGCATCCGTCCGCTGCGCGTGAGCGACCACACCGAGTCGCTCGAGGCCCGGCGCCCGAGCCTGCTGCGCATGCGAGCGAAGGCGCGCCCGGTCGGCACCGCCCAGGTGACGATGACGATGGAGCCGCTCGACGGCGGCACGCGCGTGCGCATGACCGAGAATCCCGACGGCCTCACCGGCTGGCTGAGCCTCAACCCGCTCGTCCAGCTGCTCGTGAAGGGCCGCAACGCCGAGTCGCTGATGCGGCTGGAGGAGCTCGCGCTCAGAGCGGCGGGGCGGTCGGCCTCGTGAGCGCGGCGCGCAGCCCCGGCACCGGCGGCGACGGGGGCCCCGCCTCCGCTGGCCACGTGGCCAGCTCCGGCACCCCCGACGCCAAGCGGACCTCGGTCTGGGTCGACACCGCCCCCGACCCGCCGCTGCATCCGCAGCTCGACGGCGACGTGCGCTGCGACGTGGCGGTCGTCGGCGGCGGCATCGTCGGCATCACGACCGCGCTGCTGCTCGCCGAGGCGGGCGCGAGCGTCGTGCTGTTGGAGGCCGGCCGGCTGGCCGGCGGCACGAGCGGCTACACGACCGCGAAGGTCTCCTCCCAGCACGGCCTGATCTACGACGCGCTGCGCTCCAAGCACGGCGCCGAGACGGCCCGCCGCTACGGCGAGGCGAACGAGGCGGCGCTCGCGTGGATCGCCGCGCGCGTGCAGAGAGACGGGATCGACTGCGACTTCCGGCGGCAGGCGTCGTATGCGTACGTGACGAGCGAAAGCGACGCCGCGCAGGTCGAGCGCGAGGCGGAGGCCGCGGTCGAGGCGGGCCTGCCCGCCGATCTCGTAGAAGAGACGCCGCTGCCGTTTCCGGTCGCGGCGGCCGTCCGCTTCGACCAGCAGGCCGAGTTCCATCCGCGCAAGTACCTGTTCGCGCTCGCGCAGCGGCTCGCCGCGATCGACGGCGCGCGCATCTTCGAGCGCTCGCACGCGGCCGAGGTCGGCAGGCATCAGGGCCGTCAGGTCGCGAAGGGGCCGGGCGGCCGCGTGCTCGCCGAGCGCGTCGTGATCGCGACGCACTACCCGTTCCTCGACCGCTCGCTCGCGTTCGCGCGGCTGCACCCGACGCGCTCCTACGCGATCGCCTGCCGCATCGCGGGCGCGGCGCCTGAGGGGATGCACATCTCCGGCGACAGTCCGACGCGCTCGATCCGCGCGATTCCGCTGGGCGACGACGAGGAGCTGCTGCTCGTCGGCGGCGAGGGCCACAAGACCGGCACCGAGTCCGACACGGCGCTGCGCTACGAGCGGCTCGAGGCGTTCGCGCGCGAGCACTGGGACGTGCAGTCCGTCGAGCACCGCTGGTCGGCGCAGGATCCGACCACGCTCGACCTGCTGCCGTACGTCGGCTCGATCCTGCCGGGCGGCGACGCCGTCCTGATGGCGACCGGCTTCGCGAAGTGGGGCATGACGAACGGGACGGCGGCGGCGCTGCTGCTCGCCGACCTGTGCCTCGGGCGCGACGCGATGTGGAAGGACCTGTTCGACCCGTGGCGCCTCACGCTGCGCCAGTCGGTGCCGAGACTCGTGAAGGAGAACGCGCAGGTCGGGGCCCGCTTCGTCGGCGACCGCCTGCGCCGCGCCGACCCGCGCCCGATCGAGAACCTCAGACGCGGCGAGGGCGCGATCGTCGAGCACGACGGCGAGCGCATCGCCGCCGCCCGCGACGACGACGGCGTGCTCCACGCCGTCTCGGCCCGCTGCACCCACCTCGGCTGCCTCGTGCAGTGGAACAACGCCGAGCGCAGCTGGGACTGCCCCTGCCACGGCTCGCGCTTCGGCCTCGACGGCACGGTGCTCGAGGGCCCGGCCGTCCACCGGCTGGAGCGCAAGCCGCTGACAGAGTGAATTCAACCTATATTAGGGTGACGATCGTTCCCAGCCCGCCTGACCTGCCGCCGAACGTCAGTCTTAGAGATCCGAACGGCGTGCACGTCGTCGCGATCGACGACGACGGCGAAGGCGTCGCTTCGTTGAGGCCGCCCCCGACGGCGCGATTGATCGTGAGTATGAGCGGCGCCGCCGCGGTGCTCGTCCCTAGGCAGGTGAAGCTCGGTTCCCTGATCTGGATCGCGAAGCCCACGATCCCCACGGAGACGGCGGTTATGTTCGGTAGCAGTCCGCTGAAGGAGCGATAGCGGACGTGCCACGGCAGCGTTTCGCTTAGCAGTCTCGTTTCGATCGGACAGCCCGTGATCGCCGCCCTGTGGACGAAGCCCACTAGCGCTTCGGAGACCTTTGCGAGCGATCTTGTGTGGAAGGAGGCTTCGAGCGTCAGCGGGCACCTCCACACCACGCCCGTTTCCAACCTGATTTCGAACGTCGTCCAGACCGCTCTCCACTGTTGTGCCGAGACCGAGAAGCTCCTGGCCGACGCGGTGCCGACGGCGGCGCAGAGCAGCGCCGCGGCTCCGAGCATCGCAAGCAGCGACTTGCAGCGGTTCATTTCACCCTCCCCCGTTGGTGGTGACGATCGCCCCCCGCGCGTCCCTCTGCGCGATTGGCGTGGCGGAGATGTTACTCCGGTTTCTAGAGTTGATCGCACGGCAGCCCGCGGCGGTTGTCCGCTCACCCGGACGGGTATCGAGTGGCGTGCTCCCTGTCATCGCCGACGCCGCGCGCGGGATCTCGCTTGGCGGCGCGATCCCCGCCGCGCTGCTGCTCGTCGCGCTCGCGGCGGTCGGCGCGGTCGGCGCGCTCTCGCACGAGGAGGAGCGCCACTTCTCGGCGAGCCTCGTCTACCTCGCGATGGGCGCGCTCGGCGCGCTGCTCGTGCGCCCGCTCGGGATCGACCCGTTCCGTCTGCTGACCGGCCACGACACGGTCGAGATCCTCACCGACGTGGCGATCGCCGTCGCCGTCTTCGCGACCGGCCTGCGGCTGCGGCGCGCGCCGCCGCGGCGCTGGCGCACGCTGGCGCTGCTGCTGCTCGTGACGATGCCGCTGACCGCTGCCGCGATCGCCGCCTACGCGTCGCTGACGATGGGCCTGCCGGTCGCGGCCGCGATCGTGCTGGGTGCGGCGCTCGCGCCGACCGACCCGGTGCTCGCCGGCGACATCGGGCTCGGCCCGCCCGGGACCTCCGAGCACCAGCCGCGCGCCCGCGCCGTGCTGACCGCCGAGGCGGGCGCGAACGACGGCGCCGCGATGCCGCTGCTGGTGCTCGGGCTGGCGCTCACGACCCACCACGCCGCGCTCGGCACGCTCGGCTCCTGGCTCGCGAGCGACGTGCTCTACGCCGTCGTCGTCGCCGGCGCGTGGGGCGTCGCCGCCGGCTGGAGCTTCGCGGCCGCCTTCCATGCGATGCGGCGGCGCGATCTGCTCGACAAGGGCTACGAGGCGTGGGCGGCCGTGGCCGCCGCGCTGCTGCTGTTCGCCGGCGGGGAGCTGCTCGGCGCGTACGGCTTCGTCGCCGCGTTCGTCGGCGGGCTGGCGTTCCGCCGCCACGAGTACGAGAGCGACGCGAACCGCAAGTTCCACGACGGCGCCGAACAGGCGGAGACCGTGCTCGAGCTCGCGGTGCTGCTGCTGCTCGGCAGTGCGCTGACGACCTCGGGATTGTCCGAGCCCGGGCTCGCCGGGTGGCTGCTCGCGCCGCTGCTGCTGTTCGTGATCCGTCCGCTCACCGCGCTGCTCGCGCTCGTCGGCTCGGGGATCGCGCTCGGCGAGCGCCTCTATGTGGCGTGGTTCGGCGTGAAGGGCGTCGCCGCCTTGAACTATGCCGTCGTTGCGGCGGCGAGCGGCCTGCTCGGCGCGGACGCGCCCGCGGTCCTGTGGACGGCGATCGCGTGCGTGATCGTCTCGATCGCGGTCCACGGCATCAGCGCCACCGCCGTCACGCGGCGGCTGCTGCCCGACTGACCTCGGACCGTTTGGCGCGCTCGCACTCAGGGCAGGCCATCTGGACAAGCTGCGCCAGGGAGGCGCCCGGACGGAGGCGGGGGTCTCCAGCGGCAACTGCGGCCCCCGTCGCCGGTCCACCGCCTACAGCTGCTCCGGCACCCGCTCGTCGGCGACGATTCCCAGCCGTGTGACCAGCGTGAAGAAGGCGGCCGCGTAGGGCGAGTGATCGGTGCGGGCGCGCAGCGCCTCCCAGTCGACCTGCTCGCGCACGGCGCGCGAGATCTGCAGCAGCCACGACAGGTCGAGCTGGTGCTCGTCGAGCGACAGCAGCTTCGTCGCGAGCACGTCCTCGAGCGCCATCACCGGCACGCGCAGTGCGCTGAGGTTGCGCTCGACCGCGCGCGCCAGCACCTCGTCGGTGATCGGCAGCCCGCGCGGGCCGAAGATGAGGTCGATCAGCACGTCGTCGTGCCACGCCTTCACGAGCCACTCCTCCGGCGGGTGCTCGGTCTGCATCCCGGCTGCCGCGAGCGCGCGCAGGGCGCGCTCGGCGTCCTCCTCGCGCAGCATCAGATCGAGGTCGTTCGTGGGCTCCGGCCCGCCGTACGCCCACACGGCCATGCTGCCGCCGAGCATGAACGGGATCTCCGCTTCGCGCAGGACGGGGACGGCCGCGCGCAGCGCCGTCACGATCCCGTCGAAGTGCTCGTTCACGCCGCTTCCCATGTGCGGTGAGCCGTACCCGGCTCGGCCCGACGCTAGCCGCGGAGCGAAGCGGGGTAGGGCTGTCGTGGTGGACGACTCCGTCACAGCCGAGCGCGCGGCGGCGAACGGGCGCGCGCATGCGCACGACGTCGTGCGCGTCGCGGCGGCGGGAGACGTGCATTGCCGCGTGGACCATCGCGACGCGACATGCGAGAGCTTCGCGCGCCTGCGCGGCGAGGCCGACATCCTGCTGCTGGCCGGCGACCTCACGACCACGGGCGAGCCGGAGGAGGGCGTGGTCCTGGCCGACGCATGCCGCGACATCGGCATGCCCGTGTTCGCCGTGCTGGGCAACCACGACTGGCACGCGAACCGCCGCGACGAGCTGGTCGAGGCGATCGAGTCGAGCGGCTGCGTCACCGTGCTCGACCGCGACTGGCGCACGTGCGAGGCGCTGGGGGTCGAGGTCGGCGTCGTCGGCGTGAAGGGCTTCGTGGGCGGCTTCCCCGGCTCGCACCTGCCCGACTTCGGCGAGCCGCTGCTGCGCGAGGTGTACGCCGAGACCTCGCGCGACGTCGAGGCGCTCGACCGCGGCCTGCGCGAGATCGCGCTGTGCCCGATCCGCATCGTGCTGCTGCACTACGCCCCGACCGATGCGACGCTCGTCGGCGAGGCGCCGGGGATCCAGGCGTTCCTCGGCACCGACCGCCTCGCCCCGCCGATCGCCGAGCACGAGCCGACGCTCGTCTTGCACGGCCACGCCCACGCCGGAACGTTCGCCGCCTCGATCGGCACCGTCCCCGTCCGCAACGTCTCGATCCACGTGCTCGGCCGCGACTTCCACGTCTTCGAGCTGCCGGACCACGCGGCGGCGGCGATTCACTGAGGCGGCGGCGCACGCGAGATCGCTTCTGAACAACGTTAATTTGCCGAAGCCGTTCCGCATGTAAGCAGGACAGCGGCCGCCGCCCCGTGGGGTTAGAGTGCAGACGAGGCGTGGTAAGCAAGCGGCATGCCACCCACGGCCCGCGCGATCGCGGCGGCAGGGCAGGGCCCGGCCGCGCCGGTCCCCGTCAGACCCACCCTCCCGCGCCTGCGCAGCGCCGCGCAGACGTGCAGGGCGTGCGAGCTGTGGGCGGGGGCGACGCAGGCGGTGCTCGGGGAAGGGCCGACGCCGGCGGAGGCGATGCTCGTCGGCGAGCAGCCGGGCGACAGAGAGGACTTCGAGGGGTCGCCGTTCGTCGGCCCGGCGGGGCGGATGCTCGACAGAGGCCTCGCCGAGGCCGGCATCGACCCCGGGCGCGTCTACGTCACGAACGTCGTCAAGCACTTTCGCTACAGAGCGAGAGGCAAGCGCCGCATCCACCAGAAGCCCGACGCGGTCCATGTGACGGCCTGCCGTCCGTGGCTCGACGCGGAGCTCGCGCTCGTCAAGCCGCGCGTGCTCGTGTGCTTGGGCGCGACGGCCGCGCAGGCGCTCGTCGGACGGCACGTCAAGGTGACGCAGGATCGCGGCCGGCCGCTCGCCTCACCCCTGGCCCAGCACGTGCTCGCGACCGTCCATCCCTCCTCGCTGCTGCGCGTGCCCGACGAGGCCGCCCGTCACGCCGCGTACGCGGCGTTCGTGGCCGACCTCGTCGCGGTCGCGAGACTGCTGGCCTGAACGACCTATATTAGGGTCAGCCTGATCGCCGTTCCGGCCGGTGAGGTGACGGTGCCCGAGGTGCCCCCGAACGTGCCCGGCGCGCACGTGACTTCCGTCGCGGGGAGCGTGCCTTCGAGTTCGACCCCGCCGAGCGTGCTGCCTGCTTCTCGGTTGAACCTCATCCCCAGCGGTCTTTCCGCGGTGCTTCTGTATAGGCAGGTGGCCCCGAACGCTTCGGTGATGCTGATCCTGAAGCCGATGACGTTCACTATTATCCTCGCTATGTTCGGTAGCGCGCTGGTGAATAGCGAATATTGAATGTGCCATGGGAACGCTTCGGTTAGCGTTCTCGAGCTCCAGCCTTCGTTGCATCCGCCTCCGGTCGCGGCATTCACGGTCCCGACTAGGGTCCCGATGACCTTGACGAGCGTTCTCGAGTGAAAGCTGCCTTCGATGGTGAGTCGGCAGGATATCCCCGTGAGCACTTCCGTCGAAAATCTCATGCTGCTCCACTTGGCTCTGAAGCTGGTGCCGCTGAGCGACAGCCTGTTCGCGGACGCGCTGCCCGTCAACCCGCCGAGCACTGCGATCGCGCCGACGAGCGCCACGAAAGTCCGGCCATGCCGTGCCATGTTCTACCCCCTGTTCGCGATGTGCGACGGCCGCCCGAGGGTATGTCACCGGACTTTGGAGAGTCAATAGCGGTCGGACCGCGGCCGTTTGTCGCGGTGCGCCCCGGGTAGCCGTCTCCGTACGCGTACAACGACGGAAGGAGTCGAGCGATGGCACAGGCGATCAAAGACGTCATGACGCGCGACCCGGTCTGCGTCGACCCGCACGACAGCGCGGCCGACGCGGCGAGGAGAATGCGCGACGTCGACAGCGGCGCGATCCTCGTCGCCGAGGGCGGCCACCTCAAGGGCCTGCTCACCGACCGCGACATCGTCGTGCGCGCGATCGCGGAAGGGCGCGACCCGTCGCAGGTCGAGGTGCAGGAGATCTGCAGCTCCGACATACAGGCGCTGCGGCCCGACGACGACGTCGACCGCGCCGTGAGACTGATGCGCGAGCGGCACATCCGCCGCATCCCCGTCGTCGAGGACGACGACCATCCCGTCGGCATCGTCTCGATCGGCGACCTCGCGCTCGCGCGCGACGAGACCTCGGCGCTCGCCGACATCAGCGGCGCGCCGGCGAACCAATAGCGATGCCCGCGACCCTCGAGGTTCCCAACCCGTCTCCGCCCGAGGCCCCGACCGGGCCTCCGGGCGGCCCGGAGATCCCCGGCGACCCGACGCCGCCGGAGCAGCCGGCCGAGACCCCGCCGGCGCCGGAGGTGCCGGACCCGGAGCCGCCCGTCGAGCCGGAGCCGGGCGAGCCGGACGTCCCCTCGCCCGACCCGACCGGGCCGGAGATCCCCGACGACCCGCAGCCGCCGGAGCCCGCCGCGGAGCCGCCGGCGGCGAGCCGCGTGCGCGCCGAGTCGACGCCCAAGCAGTCCGACCAATTGCCCGAGGAAGGCCCCGCCGAGCAGGTCCCCGACGACGTCGACGGCGCCGACGAGGGCGCCGCGCGCGAGGCCTCGCAAGAGCGGGCGCGCGAGCACGCGCACGACCCGCCCGACGCCGCCGACGAGGAGGTCGGCGGCGGCTGACGCTCACGCCGCCAGCGCCTCGACCTCCTCGATGCCGGGCGCGTCCTCGTCGCCGGCGATCAGGTCGAGCACGGCGCGGCGCACGCGCTCGCTCACGTTCTGCTCGGGCACCGGCTCGTCCTCCTCGACCTGCTCGTGCTCGGCGGCGAGCGCGGCGGCGACGGTGAGCCCCTCTTCGAAGCGGTCGACGATGCGCGGGTCGATGTAGGACCCGCGCGCGACCGCCGGCGTGTTGCCGAGGAACGTCGCGACCTCGTCGACCGCCGCCTTGACGAGGCGTCTGCGCGAGGTGCGCGAGCCCGCATCCTGGACGCGCACCGCCAACGCCACCGCGCACAGCGCCGTCGCATGCCAGGTGCGGAAGTCCTTCGCGCTGAAGTCGCCGCCCGCCGCCTCCTTCAGGTAGGCGTTGACGTCGTCGGCCTTCACGTCGACCCAGCCTCTGCGGGGTGGGCGGGGCCCGGTTTGCCGCCACGCCAGCAGCTCCTCACCGCCGCCGCGCCGGCGCTTCAGCGCGACGATCACCGGCCGCACGTCCGCGTCGCTCACGCGCTGCACGCGCCGCACGCCGTGCTTGGCGGGAAAGTCGAACAGCAGCCCGTCGCGCTCCACGCGCACGTGCGCCTTGCGCAGCGTCGTCAGCCCGTACGTCTCGTTCTGCGCCGCGTAGTCCTCGCCGCCGATGCGGAACAGGCCGACGTCGAGCAGCCGCACCGCGGATGCCAGCACGCGCGTCTTGCCGAGCCCGCCGGCCCCGTCGTCCACGTCGGCCAGATCCCGCGCGACGCGCCGCCGCAGCGCCGGCAGCGCGCGGGCGAAGGCGACCATCGCGTCGAACTTGGCCTGGTCGCGCCGTCTGCGCCATGCGTCGTGATAGCGGTACTGCTTGCGGCCGGCCGCGTCGATGCCGGTGGCCTGGATGTGCCCGTGCGGGTCGGTGCAGATCCACACGTCTCTCCACGCGGGCGGGATCGCGAGCGCGCGAATGCGGTCGATCGTCGCCTCGTCCTCGATTCGCGTGCCGGCGGCGTCGACGTACGCGAAGCCGCGGCCGCGCCGCAGGCGGGCGATCCCAGGTCCGGAGCAGTCGACGCGGCGCGTGCGCGGCACGCGGTCCTAGGTGGTCGATTCGCGCGAGAGCATGGGATCGACCATCAAGTTCCCGCTACGGCCGCCTCGTACGCGTCGGCCGGCACGCCCGTGAAGCGCAGCGCCACGATTGCGATGTCGTCGCGCTGGGCTCCCTCGCGGAACGCGTTGAGCGCGCCGCCGAGCGCCGCCACCAGCGCGTCCGGCGCGGTCGTCTCCGCATCGATGAGCGCCGTGCGCAGGCGCTCGACACCGAAGCGCTCGGTCCGTCCCACCGTGTCGAGCACCCCGTCGGTGTAGAGCACCAGCACGTCGTCCGGCTGCAGCGCGATCTCCGTGCCGCTCCACGCGCTGTCGTCGAACGCGCCGGCCATCGGACCGACGCAGCCGACCTCTTGGAGCTGCCCGTCGCGCAGCAGCAGCGGGCGGGGATGGCCGCAATTGGCGATCGTCACGAGCGCCGCGCCGCCCGCGCGCGCGACGCGGATGTGGGCGCAGACGGTCGTGCACAGCGACAGCTGCGGCAGGTCGCGCAGCGTCGCGTTGAGCTGCTGCACCGCGCGCACCGGGTCGCGCGTCAGCTGGGCGGCGCTGCGCAGCGTGTAGCGCGCGAGCGCGGTCAGCGCCGCCGCCTCGGCGCCGTGCCCGGCGACGTCGCCCATCACGAGCATCCAGCCGTCCGCCGTCGCGAAGGCGTCGTAGAAGTCGCCGCCGACCTCGTTGAAGGCGCCGGCGGCGTCGTAGTGCGAGGCGATCGTGAAGCCGGCCGGCGCGAACAGCTCGGGCGGGCGCAGGCCGCGCTGCAGCGTCGCCGCGATCGCCGCGCGCTCGGTGTACGCCCGCGCGTTCAGCACGGCCATGCCGGCGCGGCGGCCGAGCTCCTGCGCCAGCTCGACGTCCGCCGCGTCGAACGAGCGCCCGGGCGTCGCGCGGGCGAGGATCAGCGTGCCGAGCTTCTGACCGCCCGCCGCGAGCGGCACGACCACGACGGACGCCATCCCGAGCTCGCGCAGCATCTCGAAGTGCTGCTCGTCCTCGGCATAGGCGCGCAGCTCCTCGTCGTCCACGCGGGCGCGCACGAACGTCGGCTCGCCGCCCATCACCGCCGCGATCCCGTCGCGGCGCGCCAGCGACACCGGGTAGCGGGCGCGCATCCGTCTCGCCAGCGCGACCTTGCTCGGGTCGCTGTGCACGAGCGCGACGAGCTGGGCGAACCCGCTCGCGTCCGGCACGTCGACGCCGCACCAGTCGGCGAAGCCGGGCACGGCGACGCCCGCGATGCGCTGCAGCGTGCTCTCGTAGTCGAGCGAGGAGGCGAGCGCCTCGCTCGCCTCGGCGAGCAGCCGCTGCGCGAGCTCGGTGCGCTTGACCTGCGTGACGTCCTCGATCACGTTCACGACGCCGGTCACCTCGCCGTCGGCAGCGCGGATCGCCGTCGTCTTGTTCAACAGCCAGCGCTCCTCGCCGGTCGCCTTCACGACGTTGCGCACGAGCATCGGCGCCGGGTTCGGCTCGCCGGCGCGCACGCGCGACCCGGGCAGCTGCTCGAGCGAGACGGGCGCCCCGTGCTCGTCGTAGACGTCGTAGCGGTCCATCAGCTCGGCGCCGGAGGCGCCTCCGGCCTGCTCGCTCGCGCTGAGTCGCAGCAGCCGCGCGGCGGCGTCGTTGGCGTAGACGGTGCGGCCGGTCTGGTCCGAGATCGTCACCGCCTCGGCGAGCCCGTCGAGGACCGTGGCGAGCTGGCCTCCGATCGCGTCGGCGATGCTCGGCGCCGCACCGCGCCGCTCGCCGCCGTCGGTGCGATCGAGCTCGAACCACACGCCGGCGTCCGCGTCGGCGCCCCAGCGGCTGGCCAGCGTGGCGACGAGGTTGAGCCCGTACCCGCCGTCGGGACCGCGCGGCTCGCGCCGTGTCGGCTGCTGCGTCCCGGCGTCGTGAACCTCGAAGCGCACCCGCGCCTGGTTCACCTGCGACGCGAGCACCACCTCCTCGCCGGCGCCGTGGCGCACCGCGTTCGTCACGAGCTCCGACACCAGCAGCCGCGCGACGTCGAGCTGATCCTCGCTGAGCGTGGCCGCGTCCGCCTCGACGGCTCGGCGTGCCAGCGCCGCGGCGCTCGGGTCGCGCGGGAGCGTGCGGCGGGTCATGCGCCGCGGCGGCTCACTCGTGCCCCGCGTCGGCATAGGGCAGCCGGTCGATCACCTGCGCGGCTTCGAGCACGCGCCGCACGCGCTCGGATCCCCGCGTGACGCGGAAGCTCCAGTTCTGCCGCTGGGCGTCCTCGCAAGCCGTCAGCACCAGCCGGATCCCGGTCGAGTCCATGAAGGTGAGTCGATTGAGGTCGAGCACGGTCGGCGCGCCGCCGTCGCGCAGCTCGGCGAGCCGCGTCTGCACCTGTCTGACGGTGCCGAAGTCCAGCTCGCCGGTGAGTGAAACGACGGTCGTAGTGCCGTCCTGACGCTCTGCCATATCGAACAACTCGTCGGCCCGGAAGCCCCGCGGCTCGCTCATCGCCCGTCTCGTCCTCCGTCGTCGCTGGCCGCATGAGCGTACCTCGACGCGGCATTCCGCGGGAGAGGGGGAACCCCGGCCCTTCGGCGAAGGGAACCGAAGGGCCGGGGCGTAAGGGCGATCCCGGGATCGTTGGGGGTCGATCTTGGGGGTCGGTTCGCCGCTTCCCACTGTTCCCGCCTGACAAAAAGGCAAACCGAAAACTGGAACCGCTCAGCCGCGGGTATGTCTGCGAACACGATGCGGACGATGTTCACGATCTACCTGGTGCTGATCGCCGCCGGCCTGGTGGGTTTCACGCTGCTGGGCCTCCTTCAGCGCTGAAGGGAGGCAGGGGTGCGTCGCTTCCTGAAGGACAACAGCCTCTCGATCGTCTTCCTGCTGCTGTTCCTGGGGGCGCTCGCGGCCCAGTCGATCGCCGGCTGGCACGCCTACAACGCCGACCAGCTCGAGCATCACGAGTCGGTCGTGTCGTGGTCGCGGTACGTCACCTCGTCGAGCTTCGGCGTCGCCGTGCTGGAGAACTGGCAGTCGGAGTACCTGCAGTTCACGCTCTTCATCGGCCTGACGGTGTGGCTGATCCAGCGCGGCTCGCCCGAGTCCAAGAAGCCGGGCGAGGAGGGGCCGGAGGACGAGGCGGAGCAGCAGCTCGGCCCGCACGCGAACCCGAGCTCGCCGCTGTGGGCGCGCGTCGGCGGCGTCCGCACGTTCGTCTACTCGAACTCGCTGCTGCTGCTGATGACGACGATCTGGGCGCTGTCGTGGCTCGGCCAGTCGATCACCGGCGTCGTCGACTTCAACCAGCAGCAGCAGGCGCACGGCGAGGCCGCGATCTCATGGGCCGAGTACCTCACGCGCGCCGACTTCTGGGAACGCACGCTGCAGAACTGGCAGTCGGAGTTCCTCGCCGTCGGCTCGATGGCGATCTTCGCGGTCTACCTGCGCCAGCGCGGGTCGCCGGAGTCGAAGCCGGTCGGGGCCCCGCACCGCGCGACCGGCGCCGAGGGCTGAGGTTGCAAAGCAACCGATCCGGCGCACCCGGTTGGACGGGGCGGCAGTACGGCGTAGGGTCGTTCCCGCGATGACCGGATTGCAGGCACGTCCCCGAAGCCCGTTCGCGACGCACGTCGCGGGCGACCGTCAGCGGGCCCTCGTCCGGCTGATCGGCGAGCTCGACCTCGCCTCCGCGCCGAGCGCCGAGCAGGCGATCGTGCAGGCCGAGCGGTTCCGCCCGTCGCTGCTCGAGCTGGACCTGTCAGCGCTGGTGTTCATGGACTCCACGGGCCTGCGGCTGATGCTGAGCACGCGTCAGCGGGCGTTCGAAGCGCGCCGGCGCCTGCTGCTGCACCGCGGGCCGGACCCCGTCCAGCGCGTCTTCGAGGTCACGGCGCTCGACCGCTTCTTCGAGTTCGCCGCCTGAGCCCGTCGGGTCGCCGGTCGGCTCGAAGGTCCATGCCTGCTGCAGCAGCCAGCTGCCGTCGTCGCGGCGGTGGATCGTGCCGCGCTCCTCGAGCTCCTTGAGCGCGAGGCTGACGGTCGGCCGCTTCGCGCCGACGAGCTGGCCGATCAGCTCGTGCGTGAGGGGCAGGCGCAGCGTCACGCCCTGCGGCGTGACGCGCCCCCAGCGCTCCGCGAGCAGCCACAGCAGCGCGTGGACGCGGTCCTCCACGCGCGGCAGCTGCGCCAGCGCCCGGTGGACGTCGCGCCGCTCCTCCTGGATCGCGAGCCGCTCGAACAGCGCCGCGACGATCTCGGGCCAGCGCCGCACCGTGAGCAGGAAGCGCTCGTCGAGCAGCGCCAGCGTGAGCGGCTCCAGCACGCTCCAGCGGATGTCGGTCGGGATCAGCGCCGCGCCGGCGGCCTCGCCGGCGACGCGCACCAGGTCGCCGGGGCCGAGCAGCTGCGCGGAGACGACGCCGTCGAGCACGACCGTGCGCTTGGCGAGGCCGTCGAGCAGCAGCACGCCGTAGGCCATCTCCCGGCCGCCGGTGAGCTCCTCGGCGCTGCGCGCGCCGCGCGGCACGTCGATCGCCGTCGCCTGCGCCGTCGCCCGCGCCTCCGCGAGCCGCTCCGAACGCAGGCTCGCGCCCAGCTCCGGGTCGTAGTCGAGCAGGCGGATCGTGCGGTGGCCGGACTGTTCTCCCCGTACTGCGCCCATCGCCCCGAAAATACCCAGGACGCGCGTCTCGACAACATGGAAGGCGGACCGCGATCGCAGCTGTGGCCGGTGTTTGCGCCAACTCGGCGCGGGTAGGCGTGAAGCGTGCGCATCGTCATCGTCGGAGCGACCGGGAACGTCGGCACGAGCCTGCTGGCGGCGCTGGCGCGCGAGCCCGCGGTCGAGCAGATCGTCGCGATCGCCCGGCGTCCGGCGCACATCGGCGACGCGCGCGTGCGGATGGTGAGCGCCGACGTCGCGAGCGCCGATCTCGCGCCGCACTTCGCAGGCGCCGACGCGGTCGTGCACCTCGCCTGGCTGATCCAGCCCTCGCGCGACGAGCGCGTCACGCACGCCGTCAACGTCGACGGCACCCGCAACGTGCTCGGCGCCGCCGCGCACGCGGGCGTCAGAGCGGTGATCTACGCGTCCTCGGTCGGCGCCTACTCGCCCGGGCCGAAGGACCGCCTCGTCGACGAGTCGTGGCCGACCGGCGGCGTCGCGACGCTCTTCTACTCGCGCCACAAGGCCGAGACGGAGCGCATGCTCGACCGCTTCGAGCGCGACCGCCCGGCTGTGCGCGTCGTGCGCATGCGGCCGGGGCTGATCTTCAAGCGCGAGGCGGCGACCGGCATCCGCCGCCTGTTCGCCGGGCCGCTGCTGCCGAACGCGCTGATCCGCCGCGAGCTGATCCCGTTCGTGCCCGACGTGCCGCGGCTGCGCTTCCAGGCGGTCCACTCGCTCGACGTCGGCGAGGCGTACCGGCTGGCGATCGTGAACCCCGACGCCCGCGGCGCGTTCAACGTCGCCGCCGACCCGGTGCTCGACCCGGCGACGCTCGCGGCGGCCCTGCACGCGCGGCGCGTTCCGCTGCGGTCGGGGCTGCTGCGCGGCGCCGCCGCGCTCACGTGGAAGCTGCGGCTGCAGCCCTCGCCGCCCGGCTGGATCGACCTCGCGCTCGCGGTCCCGCTGATGGACACGACGCGGGCCCGGACCGAGCTCGGCTGGGAGCCGCGCCGCACGTCGGTCGAGGCGTTGAAGGAGCTGCTCGACGGCCTGCGCGACGGCGCCGACTTCCCGACGCCGCCGCTGTCGTCTGAGACGACCGCGCCGCTGCGCGAGCGCGAGCTGCGCACCGGCGTCGGCGCGACGGTGTGAGCGCCGCCGCCGCAGGCGCTCCACGCGTCGCGGTCGCGGTCGTCACGCGCAACCGCCGCGAGCGGCTGCTGGCGACGCTCGCGCGCCTGCGCGCACTGCCCGAGCGGCCGCCGCTGCTGGTCGTCGACAACGCCTCCAGCGACGGCACCGCCGAGGCGGTGCGCACGCTGCATCCCGGCGTCATGCTGCTCGCCCTGGACGAGAACCGCGGCGCGGCGGCGCGCAACGCGGCCGTCGCGGCGCTCGCCACGCCCTACGTCGCCTTCGCCGACGACGACTCGTGGTGGGAGCCGGGTTCGCTGACGCGCGCCGCCGAGTCGATGGCGGCGCATCCGCGACTCGGCCTGCTCGCCGCGCGGGTGATCGTCGGCTCCGAGCGGCGGCTCGACCCGACGTGCGCGCAGATGGCGCGCAGCCCGTTGAGCGACGCCGGCGGGGTGGACGCGCCCGGCGTGCCGGTGCTCGGCTTCGTCGCCTGCGGGGCGGTCGTGCGGCGCCGCGCCTTCCTGGAGGTCGGCGGCTTCGATCCGCACTACGGGATCGGCGGCGAGGAGCGGCTGCTGGCGGGCGACCTCGCCGCCGCCGGCTGGCTCGTCCGCTACGACGAGCGGCTCGCGGTGCATCACTGGCCGCCGCCGCCCGGGCGCTCGCGACGCGCGGAGCGCACCGCGCGCGTCGTGCGCAACGACCTGTGGTCGGCGTGGCTGCGGCGCCCCGGACGCAGCCTCCCGCGCGCGACCTTGCGCGCGCTCGCCGGAAGCGGCGCCGGCTGGCACACGCTGCGCGGAGCGGGCGCGGCGCTGCGCGGACTGCCGTGGGTGCTGCGCGAGCGGCGGCCGCATCCGCGCGACGTCGAGGCGGCGACGCGGCGGCTGGAGCGCGCGGAAACGCGCCCACGTACCCGCACCGGCGCCCTCTCAGCGCGAACGCGCCAGTCGATGTAAGCGAGAAGCGCTTCTCGCGGCGCGGCTGTTTGTCGGCACCTCCTCCGGGTAGTGCCGGGGCCTCCCGAGGCGATCGCCTCGCGCCGCTCGAGGAAGGAGCCATGCCGTGAAGGTCCTGGGCGTCAACGCCGTCTTCCACGATCCCGCAGCCGCGCTCGTCGTCGACGGCGAGATCGTCGCGGCCGCCGAGGAGGAGCGCTTCAGCCGCCGCAAGCACGGCAAGCCGCCGGTCGCCTTCTCGACGTGGGAGCTGCCCGAGCAGGCGGCGCGCTGGTGCCTGGCGCACGCCGGCATCGCGCCGCAGCAGCTCGACGCGGTCGCCTACTCGTACGACCCGTCGCTCGCGCCGCCCACGACCGACGTCACTGATGCGGTGTGGGAGGGGCTGCGCACGCTCTACGTCGAGCGCGCGCCGCGCTTCCTGGCGACGGCGCTGCCGGGGCTCGACCCGGCGGCGGTGCGCTTCGTCCCGCATCACGTCGCGCATGCCGCCTCGGCATACCTCGCCGCCGGCTGGCGCGACTGCGCAACGCTCGTGCTCGACGGCCGCGGCGAGTCGGCCTCGCACCTCGCCGGCCATGTCCGCGGCGGGCGGCTCGAGGTGCTCGCGGCGCAGCGGCTGCCGCACTCGCTCGGGCTCGTCTACGAGGAGCTGACCGCGCACCTCGGCTTCCGCCGCGCGAGCGACGAGTACAAGGTGATGGCGATGGCCTCCTACGGGAGACCGCGCGTGCTTGAGGAGCTGCGGGAGTGCATGCACACGACCGGCGACGGCGGCTTCCACGCGCTCGCGCCCGACTGGCGCGCGTTCGGAGAGGTGAACCGCTTCGACCTCGCCGCGAGCATGCAGAAGCGGCTGGAGGAGATGCTGCTGGAGCTGGCCTCGTGGCTTCGCGAGGAGACGGGCTCGCCGCGGCTCGCGATGGCCGGCGGGGTCGCCTTGAACTGCGTCGCGAACGCGCGGCTCCATCGCGACGGCCGGTTCGACGAGATCTGGGTCCAGCCCGCTGCGGGAGACGCCGGCACCGCCTTGGGCGCCGCCCTCTTCGTAGCCCGATCTCTCGGCGACCGCGTGCGGCCGATGCGGACCGCCGCGCTGGGGCGCAGCTGGTCTGAGGAGGAGCTGCGCGGGTGGCTGGCCGGCGCCGACGTCGCCTTCGAGCGCGTCGACGACGTCGCCGCGGTCGTCGCGGACGAGCTCGCCCGCGATGGGATCGTCGCGTGGTTCCAGGGCCGCTCCGAGTTCGGCCCGCGCGCACTCGGGCACCGCTCGCTGCTGGCCGATCCGCGGCGCGCGGAGAACACGGAGCGCCTCAACGACGTCAAGGGGCGCGAGCAGTTCCGCCCGGTCGCGCCGATGGTGCTGGAGCAGCGGGCGGCGGAGATCTTCTCCGGCCGCCTGCCCTCGCCGCACATGCTGTTCACGCACGACGTGGCGCCGGCGTGGCGGGAGCGGATCCCCGCCGTCGTGCACGTCGACGGCTCGGCGCGCATCCAGACGGTGTCGGCCGACGACGAGCCTTTGATGGCCCGCGTATTGGAGGAGTTCGAGGCGCGGACCGGCGTACCGGTGGTCGTCAACACGTCGCTCAACACGGCCGGCCGCCCGATGGTCGACGACCCGCGCGACGCGCTCGAGTGCTTCGGCTCGGCCCCGATCGACCTGCTCGCCGTCGGACCGTATGTCGTGCGGCGCGCCAACGGCGTCGGCGCCGCGACGCGCACCGAGGAGCCGGCGGCGGTGGCATGACCTACACCTACGACGTCGTCATCCCCACCGTCGGCCGCGCCTCGCTGGGGCGCCTGCTCCGAGCGCTCGCCGACCAGCCAGATCCGCTCCCGGAGCGCATCTGGCTCGTCGACGACCGCCCCGCCCCGAGCACTGCATCTTTGCGACCCCATGAGGTACGCAAAGGTGCAGTGATCGAGGTCCTGCGCAGCGGCGGTCGCGGTCCGGCGGCGGCGCGCAACGTGGGCTGGCGGGCGAGCAGCGCGGACTGGATCGCCTTCCTCGACGACGACGTCGTGCCGCCGGGCGCCTGGACGCGGGCGCTCGCGGCGGATCTCGACGCGGCCGGCGACCTCGCCGGCGTGCAGGGGCGGATCGTCGTGCCGCTGCCGACCGACCGCCGCCCGACCGACTGGGAGCGCAACGTCAAGGGCTTGGAGCAGGCGAGATGGGCGACGGCCGACATGGCCTACCGTCGCGCGGCGCTCCAGCAGGTCGGCGGCTTCGACGAGCGCTTCAGACGCAACTACCGCGAGGACGCGGACCTCGGCCTTCGCATCGTCGACGCCGGGTGGACGATCGCGCGCGGCCGGCGCACGGTCGTCCACCCCGTCGGCGGAGCGGGGCCGTGGATCAGCCTGAGAGCCCAGGCCGGCAACGCCGACGACGCGCTGATGCGCGCGATCCACGGCCCCAGCTGGCGCATCCACGCGGGAGCGCCGAAGGGCCGCCTCCGACACCACGCGCTGACCGCCGGCGCCGCGCTCCTCTCCCTCGCAGCCCAAGGCGCCGGCGCGCGGCGCACCGCGAAAGCAGCCGGCGCCGTCTGGGCCGCCGCCACGATCGAGCTCGCGGCACACCGCATCGTGCCGGGCCCGAAGACGCCGAGAGAGATCGCGACGATGGTCGCCACGAGCGCGCTGATGCCCTTCGCGGCGACGGGCCAGTGGCTCCGCGGCGAGCTGCGGGCGCGGCGAGCGGCCGGCGCGAAGCCCGCCGCCGTCCTGCTCGACCGCGACGACACGCTGATCGTCGACGTCCCCTACAACGGCGACCCGGCGAAGGTCGAGCCGATGCCGGGCGCGCGCGAGGCGCTCCAAAAGCTCCGGCACGCCGGCATTCCCACCGCTGTCATCAGCAACCAGAGCGGCATCGGCCGCGGCCTGCTGACGGAGGCGCAGGTGCACGCGGTGAACGCGCAGGTCGACGCGCTGCTCGGCCCGCTCGACGCGTGGCTGTTCTGCCCCCACGCGCCGGAGGAGCGCTGCGACTGCCGCAAGCCGGCGCCGGGGCTGGTGCACCGAGCGGCCGAGCGGCTCGGCGTGGCGCCAGAACGCTGCGTGGTGATCGGCGACATCGGCGCCGACGTCGAGGCGGCACGCGCCGCGGGCGCGCAGGCGGTGCTCGTGCCGACGCCGCGCACGCGCCCCGACGAGGTCGCCGCGGCGTCGCTCGTGGCGCCCGACCTGCCGACCGCGATCCGGATGGTCTTGGCATGACCCACGTCCTCGTCGCCCGGCTCGACAACGACGGCGACGTGCTGCTCGCCGGCCCGGCGATCCGCGCGGTGGCGAGGAGAGCGGAGCGGCTCACGCTGCTGTGCGGGCCGCGCGGACTGCAGGCCGCGATGCTGCTGCCCGGCGTCGACGACATCGTCGTCCACCGCGCCGAGTGGATCGACCCCGAGCCGCGCCCGTTCGAGAACGGCCCGACCAGGCGCCTGCTGCTCGAGCTCGCGCGCCGCGCGGTCGACGAGGCCGCGATCCTCACCTCGTTCCACCAGAGCCCGCTGCCGCTCGCGCTGCTGCTGCGGCTCGCCGGGGTCCCGAAGATCGGGGCGACGAGCGAGGACTACCCCGGCTCGCTGCTCGACGTGCGCCACCGCATCGACGACGACGTGCACGAGGTCGAGCGCTCGCTGTCGCTGATGCGCGCCATGGACCACACGTTGGCGCCCGACGACGACGGCGCGCTGCGCGTGCTGCACGGGCCGGCCGAGCTGCCGTTCGAGGATCCCTACGTCGTCGTGCACCCGGGCGCCTCCGTGCCCGCGCGCGCGTGGGCGCCCGAGCGCAACGCCGAGCTGGTCGCAGCGCTCGTGGAAGCCGGCTGGAACGTCGCGGTCACCGGGTCGCCGGCGGAGCGCGAGCTGACGCGATACGTCGCCGGCACGCACGGCAAAGACCTCGGCGGCGCCACCGACCTCGCCCAGCTCGCCGCCGTGATCGAGGGCGCCGAGGCGCTCGTCGTCGGCAACACCGGCCCCGCCCACCTCGCCGCCGCCGTCGGCACGCCCGTCGTCTCCGTCTACGCCCCGACCGTCCCGGCCGAGCGCTGGCGCCCATGGAAGGTCCCCCACGCGATCCTCAACGAGCCGGTGCCGTGCGCAGGCTGCCGCGCACGCACCTGCCCCGTGCCAGGCCACCCCTGCATCGACGACCTCCCGCTCACGGCCGTACTCGAAGCAGTTGACCGGCTCGCCGATCGGGCGGGTGGCCGTGAGGACGCACGTGCGCCGGCCGAAGGCCGGTGTGCGCGCGCCCGGAGCGGACAGGACCCGCCCGCAGCAGCGTTCGAACCCGAGCCCGAGCAACAGGCGGCCGCATGAACATCCTGCTCTGGCACGTGCACGGCAGCTGGACCACCGCCTTCGTCCACGGCGCCCACCGCACGCTCATCCCCGTCCTGCCCGACCGCGGACCCGACGGCCGCGGCCGCGCACAGACGTACGCGTGGCCCGAGAACGCCGTCGAGGTGACGCCCGAGGAGGCCGCGGACGCCGACGTCGACGTCGTGATCCTGCAGCGGCCGGAGGAGCTGACCCACGGCGGCCTCGCCGAACGCTGGCTCGGCGGCCGCGTGCCCGGCGAGGACCTGCCGGCGATCTACGTCGAGCACAACGCCCCGCAGGGCCGCATCGCCGACATGCGGCATCCGGCGGCGGACCGGCCCGACCTCACGCTCGTCCACGTCACCCACTTCAACGACCTCTTCTGGGACGCCGGCTCGACGCCGACGCGGGTGATCGAGCATGGCATCGTCGATCCGGGCTACCGCTACACGGGCGAGCTGCCGCACGCCGCCGTCGTGATCAACGAGGCGCGCCGCCGCGGCCGCGTCACCGGCACCGACCTGCTGCTGCGCTTCGCCTCCGCCGCCCCGCTCGACCTGTTCGGGATCGACGCCGAGTCGCTCGGCGGGCACGGCGACATCCCGCAGGCGCGCATGCACGACGAGCTGGCCAAGCGGCGCGTATACCTGCACCCGATCCGCTGGACCTCGCTCGGCCTCTCGCTGCTGGAGGCGATGCATCTCGGGATGCCGGTCGTCGCGCTCGCGACGACCGAGGCATGCGAGGCGGTCCCGCCGGAGGCCGGCGCGATCTCCACGCGCGTCGACCGGCTCGTCGACGCGGTGCGCCACTTCGTGAACGAGCCCGAGCACGCCCGCGCCGCGGGCGAGCGGGCGCGCGAGGCGGTGCTCGCGCGCTACGGCCTGTCCCGCTTCCTCGCCGACTGGGACGCGCTGCTCGCCCAGGTTCTCGCCGAGCATCGCCGTCCCATCCCGTCTCGCCGCCGAGACCCCGCGGCTCCATCCCCCACCACGCACTGGAGAGCCGCATGAAGGTCGCCATGGTCTCGGAGCACGCCAGCCCGCTCGCCGCCCTCGGCGGCGTCGACGCCGGCGGACAGAACGTCCACGTCGCCGCGCTGGCGACGGAGATGGGGCGCCAGGGCGCGCACGTCGTCGTGCACACGCGCCGCGACGACCCGCACCTGCCGCAGCGCGTGCGGCTCGCGCGGGGCGCGGTCGTCGACCACGTCCCGGCCGGGCCGGCCGCGCCGATCCCGAAGGACGAGCTGCTGCCGCACATGGACGCGTTCGCCGCCGACCTCGCCGCGCAGTGGCGCGAGGACCGCCCCGACGTCGTCCATGCGCACTTCTGGATGTCCGGCCACGCGGCGCTGATGGCGGCGCGCGAGCTCGGCATCCCGGTCGTGCACACCTTCCACGCGCTCGGCGTCGTCAAGCGCCGCTACCAAGGGGATCTCGACACCAGCCCGCCGCAGCGGATCGCGATCGAGAAGGAGCTCCTGCGGCGCGCCGACCACGTCGTCGCGACGTGCAGCGACGAGGTCTTCGAGCTGGTGCGGATGGGAGGCGCGCGCGGGCGGTTGACGGTCGTCCCGTGCGGCGTCGACCTCGACCTGTTCACGCCCGAGGGTCGTCGCGCGAGGCGCCGGCCCGGCATGCGGCGGATCGTCTGCGTCGGCCGGCTCGTCGCCCGCAAGGGGGTCGGCAACGCGATCTCCGCGCTCGCAGCATTGCCGGACACGGAGCTGGTGGTCGCCGGCGGTCCGCCGCGCGCCCAGCTCTGGCGCGACCCCGAGGCGCAGCGCCTGCGCGCGCTCGCGCAGCAGCGCGGCGTCGCCGACCGCGTCGACCTGCGCGGGCGGATGGACCGCGAGGACGTCGCCGCGCTGCTGCGCTCGGCCGACGCGGCGGTGTGCGTGCCGTGGTACGAGCCGTTCGGGATCGTCCCGCTGGAGGCGATGGCGTGCGGCACGCCGGTCGTCGCCTCCGCGGTCGGCGGCATGATCGATTCGGTCGTCGACGACGTCACCGGCATCCACGTCCCCCCGCGCGACCCGGACCGGCTCGCCGAGGCGCTCGCGGCGCTGCTGGCCGATCGCGAACGCCGCCTCGCCTACGGCAGCGCCGGCATCGCGCGCGCGCGGCGTCGCTACGGCTGGCCGCGCATCGCCGCGGCCACGCTCGACGTGTATGCCCGCGTGGCGGCGCGGCCGCGCCGGCGCGCGGCGGGCGCCGACTCGGAACGCGCGCGCCGCTTCGCGCTCGTGCCGCGCGGCGCCGACCATCTCGCCAGCCTGCGCGACGCGCTGGCCGAGCTGGAAGCGGACGTCGAGCGGCTCGAAGCGTGGGGCGAGCGGCTCGCCGACGTGCTCGCCTCCGGCGGGCGCCTGCTGGCAGTCGGAAACGGCGGCTCGGCGGCGCAGGCGCAGCACCTCACGGCCGAGCTCGTCGGCCGCTACCGCACGGAGCGCCAGCCGCTGTCGGCGATCTGCCTGCACGGCGACACGTCGAGCCTGACCGCGATCGCGAACGACTACGGGGCGGAGGAGGCGTTCGCGCGGCAGGTGCGCGCGCATGGCCGTCCCGGCGACGTGCTGGTGGCGCTCAGCACCTCCGGCAAGAGCCCCAACGTCGTGCGCGCGGTCGAGGCCGCGAACGCGCTCGGGATCGCGACCTGGGCGCTGACTGGCGCCGAGCCGAGCCCGCTGGCCGACCTGTGCGACGAGGCGCTGCGGATGCGCGGCGCAGATCCGGCTACGACGCAGGAGCTGCACCTCGTCGCGCTGCACGTCGTGTGCGGTGCGGTCGACCGCGAGCTGGCGCTGCGCGAGCCGGCGGCCCGCGCGCGCACGGGCGGCCACGCGACCGCGCGCCGGCGCGCGCAGGCGCCGCTGCGGCGGAGGGCCGCGCGATGAGCGGCGACGCGCCGCTCGTCGTGATCGGCGACGCGCTGCTCGACCGCGACGTCGAGGGCACCGTCGAACGGATCGCGCCCGACGCGCCCGTGCCGGTGCTCGACGAGCGCGCCGCTCGCGCGCGCCCCGGCGGCGCCGCGCTCGCGGCTGCCTTCGCGGCGGGGGAGGGGCGCCCCGTCACGCTCGTGACCGCCCTCTCGCACGACGACGCCGGCGTCGAGCTGGCGGCGCTGATCGCCGCGACCGGCGTCGAGCTGGTGGACCTCGGCCTCGACGGCGCCACACCGGAGAAGGTGCGGCTGCGGACCGCCGCCGGGCAGCCGCTGCTGCGGCTCGATCGCGGCGGCGGGCCGACGGCACAGGTCGGCCGCGCGACCGCCGCCGCGCGCGCCGCGATCGGCTGGGCGTCCGCATTGCTGGTCGCCGACTACGGCCGCGGCGTCGCGGCCGAGCCCGGCATCCGCGCGGCGCTCGCCGAGCGCACCGCCTCCGACGACGGCGTTCCGCTCGCATGGGACCCGCACCCGCGCGGTCCCGCCCCGACGCCCGGGGCGCTGCTGGCGACGCCGAACGAGCGCGAGGCGGCGGCGTTCGTCCCTGAGGTCGCCGGCGACGGCCTGCCCGCCGTCGCCGAGCGCGCCGCCAGCCTGCGCCGGCGCTGGGGCGCCGCGCACGTGTGCGTCACGCGCGGGCGCGACGGTGCGCTGCTCGTCGGCGGCGACGGTCCGCCGCTCGCGCTCCCCGCGCCGGCGGCCGGCCGTGTCGCCGACCCGTGCGGCGCCGGCGACCGCTTCGCCGCGAAGGTCGCCGCGCTGCTGGCCGACGGCGCGCGCTGCGACGAAGCCGTCGCCGGGGCAGTCGAGGCGGCGTCGCGCTTCGTCGCCGCGGGCGGCGCGTCGAGCGTGCGCCTTCCGCTCGACGGCGATGCGCCCGCGCCGCCCGCGGCGACCGGGTTCGCCCACGCGGAGGCGGTGCTCGCCGCCGCCCGCGCGCGCGGCGGCACGACCGTCGCGACCGGCGGCTGCTTCGATCTGCTGCACGCCGGTCACGTGCGCACGCTCGAAGCCGCGCGGGCGCTCGGCGACTGCCTCGTCGTGTGCCTCAACGACGACGCGTCGGTGCGGCGGCTGAAGGGGCCGTCGCGCCCGCTCGTCCCGGCGCGCGACCGCGCCGCCGTCCTGGCGGCGCTCAGCTGCGTCGACGCCGTCGTCGTGTTCGAAGAGGACACGCCGGCCGCGCTGCTCGAGCGCCTGCGCCCCGACGTATGGGCGAAGGGCGGCGACTACGCCGGGGCGCGGCTGCCGGAGTCAGCCGCGCTCGCGTGTTGGGGCGGCCGAGCGGTGGTACTTCCCCACCATGCAGGCCATTCGACCACAAAACTGATCGAGGAGGCGGCTCACCGTGCAGCGAGCTGAGCTGGACCACGCCACCGAACCCGTTCCCGCGGCCGCGCTCGACCCCGACAACGTCGCCGAGACCGCCGCTCCGCCTCCGCAACTGGGCCGCGTGCTCGTGACGGGCGGCTCGTCGGGGCTCGGCGCCGCGATCGTCGAGGCGGTCGTTGCACGCCGCGGCACGCCCGTCGTGCTCGACCGCCAGCCGCCGCGCGACACCGATCTCGACGTCGACTTCGAGCAGGTCGACCTCGCCGACGCGCGCGCCGCCGAGCAGGCCGTCGCGCGCGCGATCGAGCGCCATGGCGGCCTCGACAGCGTCGTCACCGCTGCCGGCACCGACGCATGCGGCAAGCTCGACGACGTCGCCGGCGACGACTGGGACCGCGTCGTCAAGGTCAACCTGCTCGGCACGGCCGCGATCGTGCGCGCGGCGCTGCCGGCTTTGGAGCGGGCCGACAACGGCCGCGTCGTGACGGTCGCCTCGACGCTCGGGCTGCGCGTGCTGTCCGACGCGACCGCCTACTGCGCGAGCAAGTTCGGCGTGGTCGGCTTCTCGCGTGCTCTGGCGTTGGAGACGGCGGGGCGTGTGGGCGTGACGATGTTGGTGCCCGGAGGGATGCGGACGCACTTCTTCGACGGTCGGGATCCGGCGTACCAGCCGCCGCCTGATGCGCCTTTGGCGCCGCCGGAAGAGGTGGCGGCTGCGGTCGTGTTTGCGTTGGGGCGTCCTCGGGGGGTCGAGCTGCGGGAGCTTGTGGTGTGCCCTTCCTGCGAGACGTCCTGGCCGTAGGGCTTCGAGCTTGGGTCAGGCCGTGCTGCGGGCGGGTCCTGACAGATCGGAACCCGCCCACCCAGGCGCGCACACCCGCCTTCGGCGGGCGCACGTGCGTCCTCAGCGCCACCCGCCCGATCGGCCGCCTGGTGCTTCGCTGCTGGTCCTGCGTGCGCTTGGGCTCGGCGACCTGCTGACGTCGCTGCCTGCTCTGCGTGCCCTCGACGATGCTTTTCCGGATCATCGCCGCGTGCTCGCTGCGCCGCGTGCGCTTGGGCCGCTGCTTGCGCTCGCCGTCCCGGGCTTCGAGCTGCTCGACGTGCCCGCGTTCGTCGGCGGCGAGCCGCCGGACCCGTCGCTCGCTTCCCGCCTCCCGCGCGGCGCGCTCGCGGTCAACCTGCACGGGCGCGGACCGGAGAGCCATGCGCTGCTGCGCGCTGCTGGGCCGGAGCGGCTGATCGGCTTCGACCTCCCCGGCGGTCCCGCGTGGGACGGGCGTGAGCATGAGGTGCTGCGCTGGTGCCGGCTGCTTGCGCACCATGGGATTCCCGCCGATCCGGCTGACCTCGATGTCGTGCTGCCCGATGCGCCGGCCTACGATCCCGACGGCCCGACGCTGCTCCATCCGGGCGCCGCGAGCCCGGCGCGGCGGTGGCCGGTCGCGCGGTGGGCGGAGGTCGCGCGGGCCGAGGTCGCCGATGGGCGCCAGGTGCTCGTGAGCGGCGGCGCAGGGGAGTCGGCGCTTGTGCGCGAGGTGGTTCGGCGTGCCGGCCTGCCGCCGGCTGCCGATCGCGCCGGCGCGACGTCGGACCTGCTCGACCTCGCGCGGCTCGTCGCCTCGGCCGGCCGCGTCGTCTGCGGCGACACGGGCGTGGCGCACCTGGCGACCGCGCTGCGGATTCCGTCGGTCGTGCTGTTCGGGCCGACCGCTCCCGTGCGCTGGGGGCCGCCGGCGGAGCGGCGGTGGCACCGCGTGCTGTGGGCCGGCACGGTCGGCGATCCGCATGCCGGCGTCGTCGATGCCGGCTTGCTGCGGATCGCGCCCGAGGACGTGCTCGCCGCGCTCAGCGCGCTTTGTGCGCCCGCGCCGGCGCCTCGCCGACCGGCCGCTCGGCCTGCTCGCTGAGGAGCGCGATCGTACGGCGCAGGATGCGCGAGATCTGCATCTGCGAGCAGCCGATCTGCGCCGCGATCTCGCTCTGCGTCATGTCGCGCGCGAAGCGCAGGAACAGCACCTCGCGCTCGCGCCTCGGCAGCGAGCGCAGCAGCGGCGCCACGTCGGCATGCCGCTCGGCCAGCGCGAAGCCGTCGTCGTCGCGGCCGATCAGCTCGCCGAGCGTCGCGTCGCCCTCGTCGGCCGACCCGCCGACGGTCTGGTCGAGCGACGCGGTCGCCTGCACCGCGCGCGCATGCAGCGCCTCGCTGATCGCCTCGGGATTCAGGCCGGTCTCGGCTTCGAGCTCGCTGATGCGCGGCGCGCGCCCGAGCCGGTGCGTCAGTCTGCTCGACGCGTCGCGTACGCGCAGCGCGTCCTCCTGTACGCCGCGCGGGACGTGCAGGGTCCACGCCGTGCCGCGGAAGTGGCGGCGCAGCTCGCCGGCGATCGTCGGCACCGCGTACGAGCTGAAGCGCGTGCCGCGACCGGGGTCGTAGCGCTCGACCGCCTTGACGAGCCCGAGGTTCGCGACCTGCACGAGGTCTTCGAACGGCTCCTGGCGGCGGTGGTAGCGGGCCGCGAGGCGCCGTGCGAGCGGCAGGTAGGCCTCGATTGCGCGGTCGCGCGCGTGCCGGTCGCCGGTGCGGTGGTAGAGCGCCAACAGGTCCTCCCCTCCGGCACGGCGTCCGATCGGCTCCGCGGCGAGCGGCTTGACGGACGTATGCGCCACGTCTCCGACTGTTCCCAGGGGACCCTAGGGCAAGTCGCCGCTGGCGCATCCGCAGCCGGCGCGGTTGGAAACCAACGCCGTCGGCTCAGTGCGCCGTCGCGTCGTAGCGGCTCCGCCCGACACGGCGGACGCGCTGCTCCAGCACCGCCTCGACGAGCGCGCCGCGGAAGCGCCCGGGCCCCCAGTAGCGCGCGCCCACGAGACGCGCGAGCGCGGCGCGGTCGGTCGGGCCGTTCTGCTCGAGCACGCGCACGATCGCATCGACCTCGCGATCCATCGGCACCGGCCGCGAGGGCACCGCCGCCCACATGCCGGGGGAGGAGGCAGCCGAACCGCCGCCGGGGCCGGGCCGGTAGCGGCCGCTGCGCCGCCGCGACGCCGCCGCGCCGGCGGGCTGCTCCGCGGCGCCCGCGGTCTCCGCCTCCTGCGCCGTCAGCGGCTTGGCGATCTGCTCCAACGGCTTCTGCTCCGCACGCACGCCGAACAGCAGCTCGGCAATGCCGCCGATCGCCATCACGCCGGCGCCGAGCCAGAAGCCGAACGCGACCTGGCTCTGGCTGCCGGAGGCGATCAGGTGGCCGAACAGCAGCGGCCCGGCGATGCCGCCGACGGCGGTGCCGACCGCGTAGAAGAACGCGATCGAGAGCGCGCGCGTCTCCATCGGGAAGATCTCGCTGACGGTCAGGTAGGCGGAGCTGGCGCCGGCCGAGGCGATGAAGAACGTCACGCCGATCAGCAGCATGAACCAGCCGATCGTGAGCGAGTCGCCGACGAACAGGATCGCGGTGAGCGCAAGCATCGCGGCCGAGCCGAGGTAGCAGAACGACACCATCGGCTTGCGGCCGACCGTGTCGAACAGCCGCCCGAGCGTGAGCGGGCCGAGGAAGTTGCCGACCGCGAAGACCGCGAACCAGTACGGCACGCTGCCGGAGGAGACGCCGAAGAACTCCGAGATCAGCGTGCCGAGGTCGAACGTGACGGCGTTGTAGATGAACGCCTGCCCGACGAACAGCGCGAGCCCGAGGACCGTGCGCTGGCGATGGTCGCGGAACGCCGTGCGCGCGATCGTGCTGAACGGGATCGTCTTGCGCTGGCGCACGGTGATCGAGTCGCGCGGCTCCTCGAGCTCGCGGCCGGTCTCGCGTCTGACCTCGCGCTCGATGTCGGAGACGATCGCCTCCGCCTCCTGCTCGCGCCCGTGGATGAACAGCCAGCGCGGGCTCTCCGGCAGGTTGCGCCGCACGAACAGGATCACGAGCCCGAACACGACGCCGACGGCGAACGCGAGCCGCCAGCCGACGTCCGTCGCGAAGATGCTCGTGTCGAGGAAGAACAGCGCCGCGACCGAGCCGACCGCCGCGCCGAGCCAGTACGAGCCGTTGATCATCAGGTCGACGCGGCCGCGCACGCGCGCCGGGATCAGCTCGTCGATCGCGGAGTTGATCGCCGCGTACTCGCCGCCGATGCCGGCGCCGGTGAAGAAGCGCGCCATGTAGAGGTACCAGGGCGCGAACGAGAACGCGGTCGCCGCGGTCGCCGTCAGGTACAGCGCGAGCGTGATCAGGAACAGCTTCTTGCGCCCGAAGCGGTCGGTCAGCTGCCCGAAGAAGAGTGCGCCCAGGCATGCGCCGCCGACGTAGAAGGCGGCGGCCGTGCCGATCATGCTGGCGTCGAGCGCGATCCCGCTGCCGCTCTCGGTGAGGCGGCTCGCGATCGCGCCGACGATCGTCACCTCGAGCCCGTCGAGGATCCAGACGGTCCCCAGGCCGATGACGATCAGCCAGTGAAAGCGCGCCCACGGCAGGCGATCCAAGCGGGCAGGGATCCGCGTCTCGACGGTCCCGAGCTCGGCACGTGCGGACACAGCCGCTCCTTTGCGTCAGCGCTCAGCCGTGAGGGTGCGGCTCGCGGCCGACGAAGTCCGTGCGCTTCTGGGCAGGCGTCGTCGGTCGCGTGTGCTGCGGGTGGCGCTGGCGGCTCTCGCCGGAGGAGTCCTCGGCCGCGTCGGCGATCCGGTCCTGTCGCGGATCGGTCTTGCGGAACCACAGGAAGCCGCCCGTGCCGTAGAGCGCAAGCGCGATCCCGCCCACGACGAGCAGGATGATGATCAAGAGAAGAATGGCGATGCCACCGGCCATGGCCTCAGGAGTACCCGGGCGAACGCGTGGCAAACGGGCAGTCAGCGCCCCGCGCGGCGCGCTTCCACGACGGCAGCCAGATCGGCGATCGTGGGGCGGTACATCACGTCGTCCGGCTCGAGCGGGATGCCGTCCGCGCGCGCCCGTTCGATCAGCTCGACGCCGCGCGCCAGGGTGCCGCCCTGCGCGAAGAAGTTGTCGCGCGCGCGCGGGCGCCGCGCGCCCAGCACGCGCTCCCAGACGGTCGCGAGCCTGCGCTCGGTCGGGCTGCGCGGCTCGGCCTGCAGCTCGGCGGCGAGCGTGCGCGCGACAGCCGGCTCGCTCGCGAGCGCCGCGCGGCGCGGCAGCCCGTCGCCGCGCAGCGGGATCGCCGCGACGGCGACGTAGGCCGCGGGCAGGATCCAGTCGGTCATCGTGCTCTGCAGCCACGTGTCGAGCTCGGCGCGCGGCGGCAGCTCGCCGCGCCGCGGTACGACGCAGGCCACGAGCGCCTCGCGCTCCGGCTCCCAGCAGGCGGCGGCCGCCTGCACGGCCGGGTGGCCGGCGAGCGCCGCCTCGAGGTCGACGAGGATCGGCGTCAGGCGCTCGCCGCGCCAGCGCAGCTCGTCGCTCGCGCGGCCGATCAGCTCGAGCGTGCCGTCGAGGCGCCGGCGCGCGAGGTCGCCGGTGGCGATGGCGCCGCCGCCGTCGTCGAGCTCGAGCGCTCCGATCGCGCCCGCGGGAGCGACGCTGCCGTAGCGGTCGAGCACCCGCGCGCGCAGGCCGTGCGGCTCGCCGCTCACGGTCGCGTCCGCCCGGCTCGCGCCGGCGCCGAGCCGCTCGGCGGACACGAATCCGCCGATCTCCGTCAGGCCGTAGCAGCGCTGCACGGCCAGCCGTCCGCGGCCGCCCGCCTCGGGCGGGACGGTGAGCGGCCCGGCGCCCTGCGCGCACACGAGGCGCAGCGCCGCCGGCAGCGCGGCGGGGCGCGCGAGCGCCGCGTCGGCGAGCCACGGATCCAGCGCCGCGACGGTCGCGCCGTTCGCGTCCAACCAGCCGGTCGGCGGCGTCCCGCTGCGCGCTTGCGGCGCACGCTCGGGACCGACGACGGTCGCGCCGGCGGCGAGCGCGGCCCACGGCGCAAGCGCCCACGACCACGCGCCGCGGCCCGGCACGTGCGCGACGCGGTCGTTCGCTCTGCAGCGCAGCGCGTCGCGTTGGCGCAGCGCCGCGCGGCACAGCGTCGCGTGCGTGAGCTCGACCGCGCGCGGCTCGTCGCCGACGCCGGCGGTGCGCACGATCAACGCGACCTGCTCGGGATCGACCTCGACCGCTGCGTCGCCGGCCGCGCCCGCCTGCGCCACCGCCGCCGCGTCGAGCTCGCACGCGAGCGGCGGCAGGCCGGCGAGCGGGTCGTCCTCCAGCCCGGGCTCGAGCAGCGGCACCGCCACCGCGCCCGCCTGCAGCACGCCGAGCAGCGCGATCAGCAGCTCGCCCGAGGGCGCGATCCGCAGTCCGACGCGCTCGCCGGCGGCGACGCCGCGCCCGCGCAGCAGCGCGGCAACGCCGCCGGCGCGTGCCGCCAGCTCGGCGTACGTCAGCGTCGCAGCGCCGCCGCCCGGGTCGAACGCGATCGCCTCCGGCGTGCGACGGGCCGCCGCCGCCGCGAGCCCGGGGAGCCCGCCGGCGAGGTCGGCGGCCGCGCGCGCGGGCGCGCGGCCGCTCAGCTGATCGCGCTCGCCCGCGGTCAGCAGCTCGACGCCGCTGCCGACGCGCCGGTCGGGGTCCTCGACGACCTGCGCGAGGAAGCGCTCGTAGTGGCGCAGCAGCTCCGTCAGCACGCGCGCGTCGAGCTCGGTCGCCGTCGAGCTCAGCTGCGCGACGGTACGGCCGTCGGAGCGCTCGGTCACGACGAGCACGAGTCCGCCGCTCTCGCCGTCCTCGGCATGCGCTCTCACGCTCACGCCGGCGAGCTCGAGCGGCTGCTCGGTCGTCGGATCCCACAGCCGGAACAGCGGCGTCCAGCCGCCGAGCCCCTGCATGCCGGCGAGTTCGCGCAGCGCGTTGTCCTCCGGGACATGCGAGGCGTATCTGAAGGCGGCGAGCGCCTGCTCGCGCACGCGCCGCAGCAGCGTGCGGAAGCTGGGGTCGTCGCCGATGCCGGCGCGCAGCGACAGCACCATCGAGAAGAAGCCGAGAATCTGCTCCCACTCCTTGCGGGCACGGTTCGCCGCGGGCGATCTGATGACGACGTCGCCCTCGCCGCTCCAGCGGTGCAGCAGCGCGAAGTACGCCGCCAGGTGGACCATGAACGACGTCGCCGCCTCCTCGCGCGCCAGCGCGCGCAGCTGCTCCGCGAGCGGCGAAGGCAGCTGCAGCGTTCTTCTCGCGTAGGACTGCTGCGCGTCGGGCTCGACGCCCAGGCGGCGGTGCGCGAGCGGCAGCGACAGCGGCGCCCCGGCGAGCGTCTCGCGCCAGTGCGCATGCGCCGCGTCCGGATCGACGGCGCTCATCAGCGGCCCCAGCGTGCGCACCACGTCGCGGTACGTCTGCGACGGCTCCGCCAAGGGCGGCGGCTCGCCGTTCAGCTCGGCGCCGTACAGCTGCCCGAGCTCGCGCACCAGCAGGTCGAACGCCTGTCCGTCGCAGACGATCTCGTGCGTCATGATCGCGAGCACGGCCGTGTTCCTGCCGCTGTGGATCAGGCGCACGCGCAGCGGCGGCTCCGACGCGTAGTCGAACGGATCCCGGCGCGCTGCCTCGACGTGCCGACGCAGCTCCTCGTCGCGCATGCGCCTGCCGCCGCCGAGCTGCTCGATCGCGAACGGGGCCGGCGGGTGCACGCGCGCACGCGGGCGGTGGTCGACGACCGGGAAGCTCGTGCGCAGCTGCTCGTGGCGCGCGCTCAACGCCGTGAACGCGCGCTCGAGCGCGCCGACGTCGAGCGGCCCATGCAGCGTGTAGACCCCGCCGACGTGCGGGTGCGTGCTCGGCTGGTAGCGCTGCACCGCCCACGCGGACGCCTCGAGCCCCGAGAGCGCGTCGGGGGCGGTGTCGGCTCCAGGCCTGGCGCGCGCGGGCCGCTCCGTGCGCTCGCCATCCCGCCGGCCGCGCAGCAGCCCGCGCAGGCCGCCGCGCTTGCGCTCGCCGTCCGTCGCGGCGGCGTCGCCGTCGCCGGCCCCGGCCTTCGTTCGGGCCGGCGGCCCGGCGGCACGCACGTGCTCGGCGTACTCGCCGAGCGTCGGCGCCTCGAACAGCGCGTCGAGCGCGACCTCGACGCCGAGCACGTCGGCCACGCGCGCGGTGATCTGCGTCGCGAGCAGCGAGTTGCCCCCGAGCGCGAAGAAGTCGTCGTCGACGTCGGGCGCGTCGACGCCCAGCACTTCAGCCCAGATGGCGCGCAGCGCGGGGTCGACGGCCGCGGATCCTGCTCCCACTGCGTTCCCCCGTGGGCTTTTCGCCAGCCGTTGGGCGATGCTACCAGCGCCTACCGGCGCGGCTTACGCCTCCACCAGCGGCTTCGTCAGGAACGTCGCCTCCAGCGCCGCGCCGCTGTCCGCGTCGACGACCAGCGGCGAGCCGGGATCGCCGAGCCGCAGCAGGATCGCGCCGGGCGAGCGGTGCGGCGGCCAGGCGGCCGCGTCGAGTCCGGCGAAGCGGCTCAGCAGGCTCAGCAGCAGCGGGTCGAGCGCGACCCAGCCGTCGTCGGTGCGCACTTCGGCCCAGTTGTGCGGCGTCGAGTACGGCGGCGCGAGCAGCAGCCCGTAGGCGAGCCGCGCCTCGATCCCGAGCGCCGGGGCCTCCTCGACCAGCAGGCCGGCGGCGGCGCGGCAGTTCGCGATGCGCGTGCGGCGCACCCAGTCGAGGTTCGTCTCCAGCGGCGGCCACAGCCAGCAGAAGTCGTAGGCGGCGTAGCCGGCGAGCAGCGGGGCGAGCGCGCGCGCCAGCCGCGGCGGCAGCGGCGGCAGCTGACCGCGCATCGTCGTCTCGAAGCTCAGCGGCGCGCCGGCCGCGCCGCGCACGCGCTCGCCGCCGGGTGCGCGCAGCTCGACCGTCGTGCCCGGCTCGGCGTACGCGCGGCAGCGGATCGCGACCGGCGTCTGCGCGCGCGCGGACAGCGAGGTCAGCGCGCTCGCCCAACGGTTCAGCACACCCTGATAGACGCGTGCGCAGCCGAGCCGCAGGCCGAGGTACTGCACGTCGCTGATCCACAGCAGCGGACCCGCCTCGCCGTCGGCGTGCGGCAATCCCCGCGTGATCAGCTCCCACACCGCCTGCGGGTCGAAGCCGAACTCGCGCTCGGCCTGCTCCGGTCCGACCGTGAAGGTGCGTTCCGCGTCGGGGATCTCGCGCAGCCGCGCGATCCACTCGTCCAGCTCGTCCCGGCTCCCCCTCATCGCCGATCCCCCTTCGGCGTCGCTGATTGCGCTCGCGCGAGCCTAGCGGGTGGCTATCTGTGCCCGCACGCGATGTAGGAGTCGGTCGACTCGCGCTCGCCGCCGCGGAACGAGAACACGCCGCGCACCGGCACGAGCGCGCCCGGCGGGCACGCGAGCGCCTCGATGAAGCCGTAGCGGCGGCCGCCGCGCACGACGCTGCCGCCCGTTCTGACTCTGAAGTCGAGCAGCGAGGCGAAGATCCCCGACGCGATCTCCTGCAGGTCGTGCGGCACGTTCATCGTCAGGCGGTAGCCCCATCTGCCGCCGTGCAGCGCGTCGAACGGCGCGACGATCATGCCCGAGAGCAGCACCGGGTTGAGGCCGCGCAGGAAGAAGATCAGGCTGCGCCCGCCCCTGCCGTTGTAGATGTCGACCTGCAGGCGCTCGCGCACGCCGATGCCGAACTGGGGCGAGGCGCCGAGCGCCGTTCCTCCGCCGAGCCGCGAGCCGCGCGGGCACGCGCGCGAGGCGCCGCGCAGCCTCTGCAGCTTGCTCGGATCGCAGCTGGGGAACAGCCGGCCGTTCACGCGCGGGCCGTGGGGGAAGTAGATGATTGCCTTCGAGATCGTCCCCGGCAGCGCGTCGCCGCCGAGGTCGTTGCTGAAGCTCGCGTCGATCGTGAGGCTGAGCGTCTGCGGCTTCAGCGTGAACGCGCTGATCGGCGGCGTGGCGGTCCCGGTCAGCTGGACGACCGTCTTCGCGCTGGCTCCTGCCGCGACGAGCGCGAGGGCGGCGAATGCGGCCCACAGCGTTGCGGCGATCCTCCCATGAACGCGCACGTTCCCGACTCTACCCGGATCGCCGGAGCGCACTGCGCTAAGGTCGCGCGCCATGGACACGCGCGAAGAGCAAGTCGTCGTCGAGACGGAGCGGTACCGCCTCACCGGCACGGTGCGGCTGCCGGCCGAGGGCTACCGCAGCCGCTTGACCGATCACCTCAACGCCGGCGAACACGAGTTCCTCGCGCTGACCGACGTCGAGGTCGTCCCGCTCGACGATCCGTCCCGTCCGCCGACCCGTCACGAGTACGTCGCGCTCGGTCGCCGCCACATCGTCTTCGCGACGAGCGCGGCGGACCCGGCTGCGGCTTGAAGCGCGTGAACGGCCGGGTATCCTCGCCTCATGGCGAGCTACCCCCGGCGCGCTGACCTCGCGGGCATGAAGCGCTCGGATGTCCTGCGGGCGTCTCCGCGGATGTTCGAGTCGAACCTGCTCGACAAGCTCTCGCGCGTGCACTGGAGCGTGCCGCTGTTCCTCTTCCTGCCGGCGATCGCGGTCGCGCTCGTGACCGCGCTCGGCCGCATGAGCGTCGTCGCGGTCGCGCTGTGGGCGCTCGGCGGCTACGTCTTCTGGACGCTGACGGAGTACTGGCTGCATCGCATCGTGTTCCACTTCGAGCCCGACGACGGGATCGGCGCGCGGCTGCACTGGATCATCCACGGGGTCCACCACGACCACCCGAACGACCCCCTGCGGCTGGTGATGCCGCCGTCGGTGAGCATCCCGCTCGCCGCCGCCTTCTACGGGCTGTTCGTGCTCGTGCTCGGCGACACGCGCGCGCTCGCGTTCGCGGCCGGCTTCTGGGGCGGCTACCTCGCCTACGACATGCTGCACTACTACGTGCACCACCTGCCGGGCGGCCGCAAGCCGAGAGCGTGGGTGCCGCGCATGCTGCACGAGCTGCACATGCGCCATCACTTCCAGGACGGCGACACCGGCTACGGCGTCAGCGCCCCCTTCTGGGACCACGTCTTCGGCACGGCGCCGCAGCGGCGCCGCGCCGACAGAGAGGCGACGGCCTAAGCCGTCGCCGGCACGCCGAACATCTTGCGGAACGACTCGGCGTCGTTGAGGTGGGGGAACTCGCCCTCCGGCACCGGCACGCCGAGGAAGTCGCAGATCGGCTCCCAGCCCTGCTGGATCTCGTAGACGAGCAGCTGCTCGGCGGGGACGGTCTCCTTCACGCGCTCGTTGTGCCTGTTGAAGACGTCGATCGCGAAGTCCTTGTCGGCGAAGCGGTCCTCGAACGTCGTGTCCCAGATCAGCCGCTTGATCATGCCGAGCACCTCGGGCGGCGCGGCCGGGCCGTCGCTCTGCAGCTCGCCGCGCGCGGCCGCCTCCTTGAGCGCGTAGATCGTTCTCTCGGCGCTCGCGTACCACTTCTCCGGGTCGCGCACCGACAGGATCACCTTCGCGTCGGGGTAGGTCGCGAGCAGACGGTCGTAGAAGGTGCAGCCGGGCCAGTCGACGGTCGCCTGGAAGCCGTCGAAGACGACGTTCCAGTCGACGTCCTCGCCGTCGAGCGCGGCCACGAACATCGGCGCGCGGTCGGGGTGCTGGATCAGGTCGATCATGTGGAAGCAGGGGTCGAAGCCGATCTGCTCCAGCGCGGCCTTCAGCGACCACGTCCCGGTGCGGCCGAAGCCCGCGCCGATCACTTGCACGTCCGCCACTGCGTCTCCTCTCGTCGGGTGCGCTACCAGCTGAGCAGCATCAGGCCGACCGTCACGCCGGGCCCGATCGTCACAACCAGGCCGCGGTCCCCGGGTTGCGGCGCACGGCGCGCGATCGTCTCGCGCAGCACGTAGAAGCTGCTGGGGGTGCCCATGTTGCCGAAGCGCGCCAGCACGTCGCGGCTGATCGCGACGTCCTCGTCCGTCAGGCCGAGACCGTGCTGCACGCCGTCGATGATCCCGCGGCCGCCTGGGTGCACGACCCAGTGGTCGATCGCTTCGAGGTCCGCGCCGAACTCCGCGAGGAAGCCCTCGACGAGCTCGCGCAGCTGCCGTCTGGCGAGCTTGGGCAGCTCGCGCCCGATCTCCATGAAGCTGTCGCTTCCGGCGATGCGCATGTTGACGGTTGCGAGCGTGTCCTCGATCTGGTGCTGGCGCGCCGCGAGGATCGCCGGGCCGCCGGTGCTCGTGCCGTTCGTCAGCACGGCGGCGGCGCAGCCGTCGCCGAACAGCGAGGAGCCGATCGTCTTGACCTGCTCGTCGTCGTCCGCGACGGTCGTCATGAAGCCGGTGATCGACTCCGCTGCGACGACGAGCGCGTGCTTGCCGGGGTGGTCCCGCATCGACTGGGAGGCGAGCTTGAACAGCGGCACGGAGCTCGCGCAGCCGACGCCGACGACGTGGTACTTGTCGGTCGTGCGGTCCATGTCGTAGTGCTCGACCAGCTTGTGCGCGAGCGTCGGCCCGCCGAGCGAGTAGTAGGTGGCGGTGACGACGGTCCCGACCTGCGCGGGATCGACGTCCAGCCGGTCGATCGCCTCGGTGGCCAATCGCAGCAATTGCTGCTCGGTCTCCCCGGTGCGCTCCTGCAGCGTTCGGCCGAACGTGCCGGGCGTCAGGTCGAAGTGCCGCCGCTCGACGCCGCAGCGCGCGAAGATCGTCTGCGCGAACGGATCGTCGGCGAGCCCGAGCAGCTCGAGCATCTCCGCCTGCGAGTAGGAGGCCGCGGGATTGGCGACGGCGATGTCGTTGACTCGGACGTTCATGCGGGGGAGGGAGCGCTCCCGCCAGCACGCGCCATGCCGCCGGAAGCGCGCCGGATGCTAGCGAACGCGATGTTCGGACTCGAACAAGCCGCTTTGCGAAGCCTTTACCAAGCGGCTGGTAGCGCCTGGCGCGTCCGCGTCCGCGCGCGCCGCGACGACGGAGAGGGAGGGATTCGAACCCTCGAACGAGGTCAACCCCCGTTACGCGATTTCCAGTCGCGCCCGTTCAACCGCTCCGGCACCTCTCCACGTGCACTCCACTGGCGCTGACGGAAGGGTACAGACCGCTACAGTCCACGGTCTCGTGCGTGTGCTGTTCTTCAACGAGGGTGACCTCGATACGCACGTCCTCGGCCACGGACGGCTCGACGCGGCGCTGCAGGTCGGCTGCGCCGGAACCACCGGGTTGGAGGCGCGCTTCGCCGGGCTCGCGCCGCTGAGCGGGCGCGCCGACGCGTTCGCGCACCGCCGCATCCGCGTCCTGCGCAAGGCCGACCTCGACTTCGTCGTGCTGCGCTGGCATCTCGTGCAGTCGCTGCGGGCACGACGCGCACTGCGCGAGCAGCTGGCGAGCTGGCCGGCGGACGTCGTCCACCTCTACACGCCGGCGGTCGCGCTCGCGATGGGGGACCTGATGCGCACGACTCCCGTCGTGCTGTCGACCGGCGCGACGGTCCACGACTGGTGGGCGATGCCGGCGTGGCGCAGAACGCAGCCGCACGCCGAGCTGACGATCGCCGCCAGCCGCCTGCTCGAACGGCGTGCGCTGCGACAGGCCGCGCTCGTGCTCGCGCGCACCGGCTGGGCGCGCCGGCAGACCGAGCAGGAGGCGCCGGGCGTGCGCGTCGTCGAGCACCACCCGGGGATCGATCTCGACCGTTACCGTCCGGCGGAGCGGCGTCCGCGCGAGCGTCCGCGCGTGCTGTTCGTCGGCAGCCGCTTCAAGGAGAAGGGCGGAGAGGACCTGCTGGCCGCGCTCGACGGCCTGCTCGGCGTCGACCTCGAACTCGACCTCGTCACGCCCGTCGACGTGCCCGCGCGTCCCGGCGTGCGCGTCCACCGCCTCACGCGCGAGGACCCGCGGCTGCTCGAGCTCCAGCAGCAGGCCGATGTCATGTGCCTGCCGACATGGGGCGACACCAACCCGTGGGCGATCACGGAGGCGCTCGCGTGCGGGACGCCGGTCGTCTCCACGCGCATCGGCGGGATCCCCGACCTGCTCGGCGGCGAGGAGGCGGGCGTGCTGATCGGTCACGGCGACCGCCGAGCGCTGCGCGAGGCGCTGCTCGCGCTCGCGCGCGACCCCGACCGCCGCCGCCGGCTGGGCGGCGCCGCCCGCCGGCGCGCCGAGGAGCGCTACGACGCGCGGCGGCAGTTCGCGAGGCTTGCCGGGCACCTGCGCGAAGCGGTCGCCGCGCATCGCGAGCGCACGCCCGGCGGCGCCCCGCCGCGACGACTCGCGCCCAGCCCGGCCGCATGAGCACCGCCGCGCCCGCCCTCGCCGCCGACTGGCTCGCGCGCCGCACCTACGCCGCCGCCGACTTCCCGCTCGAGCGGCTGCTCGCGGCGAAGGGCGCGACGACGGTCAGCGTGGTGCTGCCGGCGCGCGAGGTCGCGCGGACGATCGGCCCGATCCTCGCCGCGCTCGCGCCGCTGCGGGACGCCGGCCTGCTCGACGAGCTGCTCGTGATCGACGCCGCATCGACGGACGGCACAGCCGAAATCGCGCGCGCCGCCGGCGCTGCCGTCGTGCAGGAGGCGGAGGTGCTCGCCGAGCACGGTCCCGCGCGCGGCAAGGGCGACGCGCTGTGGCGCGCCGTTCACGCCACCGCCGGCGACGTCGTCGCGTTCGTCGACGCGGACAGCGCCGGCTTCGACGCGCGCGGCGCCGTGCAGGGCCTGCTCGGGCCGCTGCTGACCGACGCCGGCGTCGCGTTCGTGAAGGGCGCCTATGGCCGCCCGCTGACGGTCGGCGCCGAAGTCGTGCCGGAGGGCGGCGGCCGCGTCACCGAGCTGCTCGCGCGGCCGCTGCTGAACCGCCACGTCCCCGCGCTCGCCGGCATCGTCCAGCCGCTCGCCGGCGAGGTCGCGGCCCGCCGCACGCTGCTCGAGGCGCTGCCGTTCCCGGTCGGCTACGGCGTCGAGATCGCGAACCTGCTCGACGCGTTCGACCGGGCCGGCCTCGACGCGCTCGCACAGGTCGACCTCGGCGAGCGTCGCAACGCGCACCAGCCGCTGCACGCGCTCAGCGCGATGGCGTACGCGGTGCTCGTCGCGGCCGAGCGGCGGATCCACGGCGACGACGCCGCGCTCGCGACCGCGCCGCTCGTGCGCCCGCGGGTCGACGGTTCGCTCGCGGCGGTCGACGTGGCGGTCGACGAGCGCCCGCCGCTGCGCGAGCTGGCGGCGCAGCGGGCCGCTCAGCCGTAGAACCAGGCGATCGTCAGCAGCTGGCCGAACACGCTCCAGGCCACGCACGCCAGCGCCAGCGCGACGCCGACCGCTCTGCCCCAGCGCCCGGCGCCGCGCACGGCGAGCACGAGCAGCGCGCCGAACAGCGGCAGCAGCGGCAGCAGGTAGCGGCCCTGGATCGCACCGGCGATGCCCGGCGCGAAGCCGCGCAGCGCGACCATCCCGATCAGCAGCAGCAGCCCGGCGGCCATCGCCGCGTAGCCGAGCAGCTCCGGCAGGCGCTCGCGCACGGACGCGCGCTCGCGCGCGAGCGTGCGCAGCGCGAGCGCGCCGACGATTCCGAACACCAGCGCCGCGAGCCGGTAGGCCCACTCGGCGTAGCTCACGACGGTCCAGCCGAACTTGCCGAAGAAGCCCTTCAGCCACAGCTGCCAGCCGGGGTAGAAGTCGGGGAAGGCGGTCGACTGTCCCGGCAGGCGCGGCAGGAACACCTGCCACAGGTAGCTCAGCTGGCCGCCGAGGCCGCCGTGGTCCTCCGGTTGTTCGGCGGGCGTGTGGGCGAGGATCCAGCCGCGGTCCCACGCGACGTGGTCGAGCAGCGTCAGCAGCAGGTACGGCGCGGCGGCGATCCCGACCGCGATGCCCACGAGCCGCAGCGCGCGGGCGTTCAGCAGGCCGCCCGTGCTCGCGCGCGCCGCCAGCGCGACGGCCAGCAGCGCACCCGGCGCCAGCCCGTAGAAGTTGATCTTGCCGACGATCCCGAGCGCGAGCAGGCCGCCGATCCAGGCCGCGCGCCGCGCCGTCAGTCCGCGCCTGAACGCGACCGCGAGCGCGTAGAACAGCGCCGCGCAGATCGCGAACAGCAGCGCGTCCGGGTTCACGCCGCCCGAGACGAAGCCGACGAGCGGGTGCAGCGCGACGCCGAGCGCGCCGACCGTCCACGCCCACGGCCGGCCGGGCAGGCACTCGCGCACGAACAGGAAGGCGAACAGCGCGGTCGCGCCGGCCAGCAGCGCCGAGCACAGCCGCATCAGCATCAGCCGGTCGACCAGCGTCGCGCCGCTCGCGAGGCGGTAGGGGACCGCCTCCAGCGCGTAGTAGAGCGGCGGCTCGGGGGCTGCCGGGCCGGCGGTGTCGTTCGGGCTGCGACGCGCGAGACCGCCGTGCAGCACGGCGTCGAGCCGTCGCTGCTGCAGCGGCGACGTGACGACGGCGCCGAACGTGCGCGCGTCGAGCGAGGCGAAGCGCGTGCCGGCCATCGCCGCGACCAGCTCGGGCGCGAGCCGTTCGTCGCTGCGCCGGGCGACCGGCGGGCGCCCGGACTCCGCGACCTGCTGGGCGTAGGCCACGTGCGTCTGCTCGTCCGGAACTTGGAAGGCGGGCGTGATGAGCGCCCACGCCGCGGCGTTGAGGACCGCGACGCCGGCGATCGCCGCGGCTGTCGTGCGCCAGCCGCCGGCCGGCGCGATCGGTCCGCGCACGAGCGCGAGCACCACGAGCGCCAGCGATCCGACGAGCAGCACGGCGATCGCCCACGCGATCCAGCCGCCGCCCCAATCTCCGCGCCCGAGCCCGAGGCGGTCGACGACGGTCGACATGCGGCTCCACCACGAGGCCGCGTCCGCCCGCATGTAGGTGATCGGGATCGAGGCGCCGGTCGCTCTGCCGTCCGCCGTCAGTTCCTCCGTGCCCGCCGGCGTCGGACCGCCGATCAGCACGACCCGGCCGCGGCCGTCGAGCGCGAGGCAGACGCGGACGCCGTCGAGGTCCTGCGCGTGCGGTCGCACGGGAGCGCTTGCCAGCGCGCCGTCGCGGGCGCGCACGAGCATCGCGCTGCGGGCGATCGTCTGCCCGCCGCGGCTGAGCGTGACGGCGATGCGCGGCCCGATGCGCTGGCCCGGCTGGACCGCGAACCGCAGCTGCTCGGTGCCGGCCGGCAGCAGCTCCCCGTCCTGGCAGGCGCGCTGGCCGGGGCCGAGCGTGCCGAGCGGGAACTGCGGCCATACGCCATTGGTGCCGGTGCGCGGCTGCGCGCTGTGCGAGAACGCGACCGCGACGCCGGCGCCGAGCGCCAGCAGGCCGAGGAAGAGGCACGCGAGCGCGCGGCGGTCGAGCGCGCGCGCCGCGCGCGGCGCTCGCACCGCCGTCTCCCGGGCATCGCTGCGCAGCAGCGGTCCGCTCATCGATCGTGCGGGCGCCGCATAGGAATCGCGCCCTCCCCCAAGCAGTCGTCGTTCGTGCTCCCCGGCGCACCACTTTACCGGCGGCCACGAGCCCGCACGCGGGAATGCGCAGAAGCGCCGGAGCCGCAGCCAATTCCGGTCTGCGCGCTCGGAGATCAAGCCGCATGGCGCGGCGATAGGATCGCCTTCATATGCCAGCTCACGACGTCCTCATCATCGGCGCGGGCCTCGCTGGCCAGCGCGCCGCTCTCGCGGCCGCCGACGCCGGGGCGTCGGTCGCGATCCTCAGCAAGGTCCATCCCGTCCGCTCCCACTCGGTCGCCGCCGCCGGCGGCATCAACGCGGCCCTCAATCCCGAGGACTCGTGGGAGTCGCACGCGTTCGACACCGTCAAGGGCTCCGACTACCTCGGCGACCAGGACGCGATCGAGATCATGTGCCGCGAGGCGCCCGACGAGATCCTCTGGCTCGAGCACGCCGGCGTCACGTTCCACCGCAGCGGCACCGGCCACCTCGGCACGCGCGCGTTCGGCGGCGCCTCGCAGGCGCGCACGTACTACGTCGCCGACATCACCGGCCAGGCGATCCTGCACGTGCTCTACGAGCGGCTGATGATGCACGGCGAGCGCATCTCCCGTTACGAGGAGTGGTTCACGACGACGCTGCTGCAGGACGAGAACGGCGCGTGCGTGGGCTGCGTCGCGCGCGACATCCGCACCGGCGCGCTCGAGGTCTTCAACGCGAAGTCGACGATCCTCGCCTCCGGCGGCGCCGGCCAGGCGTTCAAGCCGACGACGAACGCGCTCATCTGCACGGGCGACGGGATCGCGCAGGCGTACCGCATCGGCGCGCCGCTGATGGACATGGAGATGATCCAGTACCACCCGACGACGCTCGCGGAGAACGGCTTCCTGATCACCGAGGGCGCGCGCGGCGAGGGTGCGCATCTCTACAACGCGCTCGGCGAGCGCTTCATGGAGAAGTACGCGCCGAACAAGCTCGAGCTGGCCTCGCGCGACGTCGTCTCGCGCGCCGAGCAGACGGAGATCAACGAGGGCCGCGGCTTCCCCGACGGCACGATCGCGCTCGACATCACGAAGGTCCCGCGCAAGCGCACGCTCGAGGCGCTGCGCGAGATCGTCAACATCGGCAAGGACTTCGCCGGCGTCGACATCACGCGCGAGCCGATCCACATCAAGCCCGGGATGCACTACATCATGGGCGGCGTGAAGACCGACTTCGACGGCCAGACGCCGATCCCCGGCCTCTACGCCGCCGGCGAGGTCGCCTGCGTCTCGGTGCACGGCGGCAACCGCCTCGGCGCGAACTCGCTGCTCGACACGCTGATCTTCGGACGCCGCTCCGGCGACCACGCGGCCCAGCGCGCGCGCGGGACGGCGATGCCGAAGTCGCCCGTGAGCGTGCTGGGCGACGCGCAGGGCGAGATCGACGCGATCCTCAACCGCCCGACCGGCGGGCGCCGCGTCTCCGAGATCAAGAACGAGCTCGGCGAGACGATGAACAGATACGTCGCCGTCTACCGCGACGCGGAGGGGCTCGCGACGGCACGCGAGATCGTCCAGCGGCTCAAGCAGGAGGCGCCCAACGCCGCGATCGACGACAAGGGCACCGTCTTCAACCAGGACGTGCTGGCGGCGATCGAGCTCGGGTACATGCTCGACGTGGCCGAGGCGATCGTGATGGCGGCGCAGGAGCGCAGAGAGTCGCGCGGGGCGCAGTTCCGCACCGACTTCCCCACCCGCAACGACGCCGACTGGCTGCACCACATCACCGTCTCGCAGAACGGGGACGGCCCCGCGTTGGGGACCGCGCCGGTGACGATCACCAAGTGGGAGCCGCAGGAGCGGACGTACTAATCATGGAGCGCAACTGAGATGGCCGAGTACACGCTGAAGCTCCGGCGCTACGACCCGCAGTCCGGCGAGGCGCCCTACTACGAGGAGTTCCAGATCGACCTCGAGCCCCACCGCTCGGTGCTGGAGGCGATCCTGCAGGTCAAGGCCGAGCAGGACGGCTCGGTCGGCATCCGCTGCTCCTGCCGCGCCGCGATCTGCGGCTCGTGCGGCGTGCGCATCAACGGCAAGGCGGGGCTCGCCTGCCACACGCACCTCGACCACGCGGCGAAGACCGGCGTCAACGCCGACGGCAAGACGATCCTCGTCGAGCCGATGGGCAACATGCCCGTCATCAAGGACCTGATCGTCGACATGGACGCGGTCCACTGGAAGAAGATCCAGCGCGTCACGCCGTGGCTGATCAACAAGCAGCCGGTGCCGGAGCGCGAGTACATCGTCCCGCACGAGAACATGGTCGACGTCACGCAGACGATGGCCTGCATCCAGTGCGGCGCGTGCGTCTCGGACTGCCTCTCGATGGAAGTCGACCCGCTGTTCGTCGGGCCGGCCGCCTCCGCGAAGGCCTACCGCTTCGTCGGCGACCCGCGCGACGCCGAGCAGTTCGAGCGCCTCAAGGACCTCGCCGAGGACCCGCACGGCATCTACGACTGCACCCACTGCTTCAACTGCATCGAGGCGTGCCCGAAGGGCGTCGCCCCGATGAACCAGATCATGCGGCTGCGGCGCATCGCCGGCAACGACCACCACATCGTCGACCGCAACAACGGCGAGCGCCACGAGCGCGCCTTCGTCTCGCTGATCCGCGACTACGGCCTGCTGCACGAGGCCGAGCTGCTGCCGCGCTCCTACGGCGGCGACTCGTGGTTCGGCAAGTTCCACCCGGCCGCCGGCCAGGAGCTGCTCGACTCGCTGCCCGTGCTCGTACGCGGGATCGCGCGCGGCAAGTTCGCGCCGAAGAAGGCGATCTTCGGCCACAGAATCGCGAGCGCCGACCTGAAGGCCGTCAAGGCGATCTACGACAAGGTCGAGGGCAAGCCGAGACGCTACGAGCTGAACCTCTACATCTCGGGCTACGAGGACGACGACGCCCCCGGCGCCGCCGAGGAGCCGGCGACGGTCGCCGCCGGCGGCGACGGGATGCCGTCCGCGCCCGGCCCCGATCCCAACCGGCCCACGGCCGCGAGCGAAAGCGAGTCCGCATGAAGGTCGCGTACTGGCCCGGCTGCGTGAGCCGCGGCTTCACCCCAGAGCTGCACGGCTCGATGGCGGCGGTCGCCCCGCTGCTCGACATCGAGCTGGTCGAGCTCGACCGCGCCTGCTGCACCGGCGCCGGCGTGATCGCCGAGCACAGCCAGGAGCTGGCGGACACGCTCAACGCGCGCACGTTCGCGCTCGCGCAGGCGGTGCAGGACGCCGACCTGATGATGAACATCTGCTCGACCTGCCAGGGCGCGCAGAGCGAGTCGCAGGAGCGCCTCGACGCCAATTCGGACTATCGGACGCACGTCAACGGGACGCTTGCGGGCGAGGGGCTCTCCTACGAGAAGGGCCTCACGAACAAGAACTTCCTGTGGCTGCTGGTCGAGGAGATCGGCCTCGAGAACCTGAAGGCAAAGGTCAAGCGCCCGCTCACGAACCTCAAGGTCGGGCCCTTCTACGGCTGCTACATCGTGCGCCCGACCGACCGCCTCGGGATCGACGACGAGCATCCGCGCGACCACTACCTGCACTGGGTGATCGAGGCGCTCGGCGGCACCGTGATCGACTACGCCGGCATCCACAAGTGCTGCGGCTTCCCGATCATCACGATGAACAAGGACGCCTCGCTCACGCAGGCCGGCCGCCACCTGTCCGACGCGCAGGACGCCGAGGCCGACTGCCTCGTCGTGCCGTGCCCGCTGTGCCACCTGAACCTCGACCTGCAGCAGCCGCTGGCGAAGAAGGCCGTCGGCCGCGACGACCTCTCGATGCCGGTGCTGCACCTGCCGCAGCTCGTCGGCCTCGCGCTCGGGCTGGAGCCCAAGCAGCTGGGGATGAGCAAGCACGTCGTCAAGCCGACCGCGGTGATCGACTGGTCGAGCGCCGTCGTCGGCGCGCCCGCGCCGGCGTAGCGGCGGTTCACGGCAGTCTCCAAGCGCAGGCTCCCGCCCGGCCGGCCGCCGGGCGGGAGCCATCTTGGGGGGAGGTGGGCCCGGGCCCGACCAGGGGGAGAATGGCCGAGCCCGGGCGCGTGCCCCGAGGGTGGGAGGGGGGACCAACCTCGCCCGGGGCCTCTCACGGCGGTCGGTAGCTTCCCTGCCCGCCGTGGCGGCATCCTCGCCGCTGCGGCGCGCGCTGTCGTCCCCTGCGGCGGGTGATCTTCGGGGGATCGTCCGGGGGATCCACGGGTGAGGCGCCGCTCACCCGCCGATCGCTACGATCACGGCTCGTGCCGCTCCCCCATGCACGCATCGGCGTCGTCGTGGCGCGCTTCGAGGACCTCGTCGACCGCGGTCTGCGCGCGCTGATCGAGGAAGACGACCACATCGAGCTGCACGCCGCCGGCGTCCCGCACGAGCGGCTGCCGGCCGCGATCGCCGCGCACCGCCCGCAGGTGGCCCTGCTCAACTACGGCTCGCTGCGATCGCCGCTCGAGGTGCGCGAGCTGGTCGCCGCGCATCCGCGAACGCACCTGGTCGTGCTGGCGAATCGGCCCTCGCCGGCGGAGTGCAACCAGATGCTCGCGTTCGGTGCGACCGCGTGCCTGTCGAAGGAGACGCAGGCGCGCGACGTGCTGAGCGCGATCCACCTCGCCTCGCGCGGGCTGCAGGTGCTGCGCCGGACGAGCGACGCCGCGGCCGCTCCGCTGCCGAGCGGCCCCGAGCTGCTGACGCCGCGCGAGGCGGCGGTGCTGGACCTGCTGCAGAGCGGCCGCTCGAACGGCGAGATCGCCGCCGAGCTGCACGTCGGCGTCGAGACGGTGCGCACCCACGCGCGCAACATCTACCGCAAGCTGGGCGTGCGCTCGCGCCGCGAGCTGGCGCGCTCCTAGCCAGAGACGCGCGCGGCTCCTACGCAGTTGCGCACCGCCCCGTCCGCGCGGTAGGTTATGCATGCCTCGATTAGCCGGAAACCGGTTTGAAAGGCCCGTGGAACGGACTGTTTCGGGGGCCTCCGTCTGCGCATCGGAACGTCGCGGCGTTACTGGCCATCGCCGCCGACGGGTGCGTAAACCCGGCGGGGCGGCCGGACGCGCATCCCGGCCGCCCCGTCGCTCTTCCCCGCGCCTCGCCGATCCCACTAAGGTCACGGCATGGGGGATTGGATGGGGGACCCGCTCCGCTGATGTGCGGCATCGCGGGCATCGTGCGAGCCGACGCGGCCGAGCCGGTGGCCGAGCCGGCGCTGCGCCGGATGGCGGCGGCGCTGCGCCACCA
>Ga0308175_100000045_pt1 | contig 96683 bp, 93 predicted proteins | sample PhyCR1_3_FD_203893 | JGI IMG/M metagenome (GOLD analysis project Ga0308175, IMG submission 203893) | Soil microbial communities from UC Gill Tract Community Farm, Albany, California, United States - DLSLS.C.R1 | ecosystem: Environmental > Terrestrial > Soil > Agricultural land | place: USA...
GTTGGCCGTCGTGTCTGGATAAGTGAGCGGCTTTAAGTGCTTGTCGGCTTATGGTCGGAAAAAGAAAAAGACTGCTGGTAACAGTCTCTTTGAAGTTACAGTATGTGTCACCATAATGCTGATTTAAAATTAAGCATTATGGAGCAAAATAAGGATTACGAAATTATTAAGCTAACCGACAAAGAAGGACTTATCGTATTAAAAACCAAAAAGGCAGTGGAGGATAGTGTTCGTCGTCAAGAGGTGTTTTTTGAATGGCTGGCTAATCGCCAACCGCCATCTCAAACTTCGCCTTCTCCTGGTGAGGGAGATAATGCAACTCATGAAAAAACCTCATAGCAAGTTGCATCAACGGCGGTTCTAATGAAGCGGCAAAACTTCTGGCACCCATTTCGTCGTCTTTCAAATCTGCTTCGTGCTTCGCTCTGTGCGCCACGAAAGCTGTTTGCCGGCTTACAGCGAGGAAAGTTCTTTGACATTGCTGGGTGACTGAAAAGAAAAAAAGACTGCTCGTAACAGTCTCTTATTTTTTTGAACTATCTGATTTCGTAGTGTCATTCAAAAATACATTTTTATGAACACTACTATCATCATTTTTATTTGCGGAGCTCTTATTGGAAGTTTCGTCACTTTTATTTGCTGTATGTTGTCCGAGCCACAACATACCACCCATAAGGACTACAAAGACTGCCCAAAATAAAGTTGGATTGGTTGTTATTAGAACATGCTTCCATTCCTTTTTAGGCAAGCCAACAGCATTAATTCGGGTAATACAGTTTTCGAGAAATGAGTTTGCTTTAGGTATATTCTTCCTTATCTCCGCTTCAGGGTTATATATGTCGAACTCCCAAAAGTGGAAGTCTTTGAAGTGTTTGTATTCTTCGGAACTCTCTCCAAACAATAGCCTTATCCACGATAACGTATTTGTTTTCCATACTTCGTAGGTCTCTTTATTTAGAGATGGCAATGTTTGTTGTTGCGCTTTTAAAATTTGAACAGCTTTCTCTTTCTTCATAAGCATTTAGGTTGTTTCTCTCTTGTCGCCCAGCAAAATTTTAGCTCTTTTACAGGGTGGCTTCGTGCTTCGCCCTGTGCGCCTGTAAATGTGCTAAAATGTGCGGTGGTCATAGAAGCGTGGGCCGCTTGCATAGTACACGTTCATTGACGCAATAGCTGGCACAAATATATCCTGATTGTCAACGTAAATCTGTGCCAGCTACCGTCGCTGAAAATTGTTCCGAACGTACAAGTGTGCGACGCAACAGACGAAGAACAGAATTACCGAAGCAGGTAACATAAAACTACCCATCGTCTCTCTTGTGATTCTAAAACTCAACTACGCTTTCAACTCCGCCGCCAGCTTTTGCATGATGTCTTTTTCGATCATCTTCTGCGCCAGCAACAGCATGTTTTTAAAGGCTTTTGCTTTGGAAATTCCGTGACCGATAATCACAGGCTTGTTTACGCCAAGAACCGGCGTGCCGCCGTAGTTTTCAAAATTGAAAAGGTCGAAGTATTCGTGTTGAATGCCTTTGCGTTCGGTGATTTCAAAAAGGCTCTCGGCCATTTTTAAAACAATGTTGCCGGTGAAGCCTTCGCACACAAGCACATCGGCTTTATCAATGAAAATATCGCGGCCTTCGGCGTTGCCCACAAAGTTTATGTGCTTGTTTTCTTTTAAGAGAGGATAGGTTGCCTGCGCCAACAAATTGCCCTTGCCTTCTTCTTCTCCAATGTTTAAAAGCGCCACGCGGGGTTTGTCAATGCCCAAAATGTTTTGAGCGTACACGCTGCCCATAATGGCAAACTGGTTCAGTTGTTCAGGCTTGCAATCAGAGTTAAGCCCAACATCAAGCAGCAAACCGGTTTGGCCGTTTTCCTTTGGGATGATGGTAGAGATGGTTGGCCGCAAAACGCCTTCAATTGTTTTAAGCGAATACAAAGCGCCTACGAGCATGGCGCCGGTATTGCCTGCACTGATGAAGGCATCCGTGTGGCCCTTCGCCAGGGCCCCAAAGCCTACAGCAATCGAGGAATGCGGCTTTTCTTTCAAGGCCTTTGTCGGGTGTTCGTGCATGTCAATCGCCTGCGGTGCGTGCACAACCGAATAAGATGATTGCGGCAAATCCGCACCGGCCAGCAGGGCGTTCAGTTTTTCTTCATCGCCAATCAAAACCACGTGAGCTGCGTTGCCTGCTTCCTGTAAATAACCTTTTACGCCGTTGAGGACTTCGTGCGGAGCGAAGTCGCCGCCCATGGCGTCAATGCCTATCTTCATATTGTCCCAAAAATAAAAAATCCATTATCCCGCCAAGAGGGGGAAAATGGATAAGGCAAATTTCGTTGCGCTTATTTCTTGATGGGCGATGTTTCGGCAACCACCTGTCCTTTGTAGTACAGTTTACCTTCGCTCACGTGTGCACGGTGACGAACGTGCAGTTCACCCGTGGTTTTATCGGTAGAAAGCGTGGCCGCTTCGGCTTTGTAATGCGTTCTGCGCTTGGCGCTTCTTTGCTGCGAATGTCTGCGTTTGGGATTTGGCATAACTCAGATATTTAAACGAGATTTCTAATTATTGATTTGAGATTTGAAATTTATTGTCGGCTCACTCTTCCAACCCTTTGAACTTTTCCAGTCCTTTCCACAACGGATTTTCTTTTTCTTCTTCGTCCTTTTTCATTTTTTCCAAGGCTTCTCTTGCTGCCGGATTGCAATAAGGTCCGTCCATGGCCTCGTACTCACATTCTTTCTGCATCGGTATGCTCAGGTTTACGAACTCGTAAATCATGGGCCCTATGTGCAGGTGGCTTTCGCCGCGGGAGATGTAATAAACGTCCGGGTCTTCTTCGGTGTCATTCATCTCTTCCGGGTTCTCCACGGCCTTTACCGTTACGGTAAAGTCTTCAAACAAGTTCAGCGGAAGGTTAGAACTACACCGGTCGCAAACCACTTTTACGGTGCCGCCCACCTGAAAGCGCAACATCATAAAGTTGGGTGTCTTTTCCAGTAACAGCTTTACCGCGGCCTGGCAATCCCAGAAGTCCTGTTCGCCGTATTCTTCAAAGAATCTATCTGTGATTTCGTAGGTAAATTCGTGAACACCGGGCTTCAGACCAACAAAAGCAATCTCAAATTCACGCCGGCTGTTCATGTCATCAACTATCCCGCTTTTTTGCGGGAGGCGAAGGTAAAGGAAAACGCGGGAAAGAGTGTATTTTGAGCGAAGATTTTAACGAATTTCCCGGTAAACCCATGTTCAAAGCCTTCTTCCGTGACCGCTATCTTTTGCTTCTTCTTTCCTTCGCCATTCTGCTAAAACTCTTTTCACTCAACGCCGCATGGGTGGATCGTTATTATACGTTCGGCCTTTACCCTGGCCTTTCAAAAACACTCCGGTGGCTGTTTGGATGGATCCCGTTCAGCCTTGGCGACTTGGTTTACGTGGCAGCTTTCATCTGGCTTGTGCTAAAAGCGTGGAAACTGTTCCGGCTTTTAAAGCACCGGCAGGCAAAGGCTTACTTGTCGTGGATGCTGTTTCGAAAATACTTGAAGCTGGCCTTGCTGGTTTACCTCGTTTTCTCCCTTTTCTGGGGCGCCAATTATTACCGGCACGGAGTTGCAAAGCAATTGGACATCTCGCTCCAACCGTACAGCGTTCAGGATTTGTTTGACCTGACAACCGTTTTGCAGCAACGGTTAAACGATTGCGCAGTGAAGATTGACTCGGTGCAACGGCTGCGTTACAACGAAAACGGCTTTTTGTTTGCAAAAGGACAGGAGGCATATCGAAACACAGAGCATTCGTTGCCCTTTCTGATTTATTCCCGTCCTTCCATCAAGCCTTCGCTTTTTACATCCGTTGGCCATTGGTTTGGCTTTACCGGTTATTACAATCCGTTTTCGGGCGAGGCACAAATAAAAACCGACATCCCTGTGTTTTTAAAACCTTTTGTGGTAACGCACGAAATGGCACACCAACTTGGCTATGCCAAAGAAAATGAAGCAAACTTTGTGGCGTACCTGACGTGTAAAAATTCGGGTGACCTCAACTTTCTTTATTCAGCTTATTTTGAGATGTACCGCGATGCCATCTTCGAATGCCTGATGACGCCCAACAAGGAGTTGACGGAAACCTTGCGCAAAAACATTCTCCCTCGTGTAAAATGGGACGTACGCGACCTCCGGCTTTATCTTTTGCGAAGCCGAAACTTCATTGAGCCGCTAATGAGCGGTGCTTATGACAAATATTTAAAGCTAAACAACCAGCCCAAAGGCGGCGCTACGTACAACGAGGTGATTGCCTACCTGATCGGGTACATGAAAAAATTTGGAAAGGAGGCGCTTTGAATAATCCGGAAGACATGAACGGACAAAAAAATCCCCCGCTTTTGGCGAGGGATTCAAAATTTATTTAGAAGCTTTCTTCGTCGTCTTGACTTTTGTTTTTGTTTTCACCTCCGTAGCTGTGGAAGCAGCAGCAGGAGTAGGCTTAGCGGCTTCTGTTTTTGCCGTCGCATCAAACGTAGCGGCGTCTTGTACTTCGCCGGTAATCAGCACTTGCTTTGTATCGCTTACACCGGCCAGCTTAACCGTTACAGGTTTCGTGAAAGGCCCGATGTTGGCGGCGTTGTAGCCAACTTTCAGCTTGCTGGTTCCACCGGCAGGAATAGGTTCTTTTGAATATTCTGGCGTAGTGCACCCGCAACCGGCCGTAGCCGATTCAATCACAACGGGCTTGTCTGAGATGTTGGTGATGGTAAAGTAGGTTGTTACCGGTACGCCTTGCTTGATTTTTCCAAAATCGTACTTGTCGGAGCTAAGCTTGACGACCTCGTCGGTTTTTTGTTGGGCTATGGCGCCAATACCGGCAACCAGAGCGGCGGCAAAGAAGAGGAATTTTTTCATTGTTTTATTGCATTTGATTTTTTAAAAAGCTAACGGAGGTATTGGCTGGCGCAGAACCCGCAGGTGCTTTCCAAACCGTACCCTTTATTCTGATTTGTTTTGTGGTGTTTCCGTTGTATGTGACGGTAATAATTTTTGTAAACGGCCCCTCGGCAGCGGCGTTGTAACCTACCTTAATCTGGTCGGCACTACCGGCAGCGATGGCTTCTTTGTTCCATTCCGGCGTGGTGCAACCGCAGGAAGCCTGCACGTTGTCGAGCTTTAGGGGAACAAGTCCATTGTTCTCAATTTTAAAAAAATGGTAAACGGGTTTTCCCTGTGGGATGGTACCAAAATCAAACTCTTCTTCTTTCACACGCAGCACATCGGCAGAGGAGGTGGTTTGTGCGTGAACTGTACTAAAAGCAACCAGTACGAACAAAAAGCTGAAGATTTTTTTCATAACAAAAAGGTTCTGCCCAAAAGTAAAAGAAAGATGGCGTAAAACGAATACCAGCCGACAATTTGGCTTTTTTTAACGGCTGGGAGAAAGGGATATTGGAGATTAAGATATTGCGATATTGACTTTAAAGAGTAAGTTGTTCTTCACTTTGTGGATCACTCGTGCGTAAATAAACAGCGCAATGTCATAATATCCCATTATCTCAATATCTTATTTTCGCCGCATGGAAAATCTGACGATGCAAAGCAGTTCGCTGGAACGGTTATCGTTTGAAAACTTTCGGACCGAAGTATTGCAGGATTACCGCATTGCCTGCCTGAGCCGCGAAGCCGGCTTGCTTGGCCGCAAAGAAGTGCTAACCGGCAAGGCCAAGTTCGGCATCTTTGGCGACGGTAAAGAACTGGCGCAAGTGGCTATGGCAAAATTCTTTCAGCCCGGCGATTTCCGTTCCGGTTACTACCGTGATCAAACCTTTGCCTTTGCCACGGAACAGGCGACGGTGGAGCAATTCTTCGCCCAACTCTACGCCGATCCGGACTTGTCGCACGACCCGTTTAGTGCGGGCCGACAGATGGTGTCGCATTTTGCCACTCCTTTTGTTGACGAGGCCGGCAACTGGCTTCCGCTGGCCGAGCGAAAAAACATTACCGCTGACATTGCGCCAACCGCCGGTCAAATGCCGCGTGGCCTTGGGCTGGCCTTTGCCTCGAAAAGTTTCCGCAACATTCCTGCGCTAAAACGGTTTTCTGATTTGTCAAACAACGGCAACGAAGTTTGCTTTGTCACCATCGGCGATGCTTCTACTTCCGAAGGACATTTCTGGGAAAGCATCAACGCAGCCGGTGTGCTGCAGGTGCCCATGGCCGTGTTTGTGTGGGACGACGGCTACGGCATTTCCGTCCCCAAAAAATACCAAACCACCAAAGGTTCTATTTCCGAAGCACTCAAAGGATTTCAAAAAGAAGACGACACCAACGGCTTCAACATCTATAAAGTGAAAGGCTGGGATTATGCCGGCATGTGCGAAGCTTTTGAAGAAGGAATTCGCTTGGCGCGGGAAACCCATACGCCGGCTCTTTTTCACGTTGAAGAAATTACGCAGCCACAAGGCCATTCTACTTCGGGCAGCCACGAACGGTACAAGACTGCGGAACGCCTGACCTGGGAGAGAGAATGGGACTGCCTGAAAAAAATGCGGGAGTGGGTTTTGTCCAACGTTTTGGCGGAGGAAGAAGAACTGGACGACATAGAAGCCGAAGCAAAGAACAGCGTTCGCCAAAGCCGTTTAAAAGCCTGGGAAGCTTACCTCTCGCCGATAAAAATGCAAGTGGTAAAAGCGGTTGAGTTGATGAATGACGTAGCGGCAAAAGACGCGGCGTCTTCAAACAGCATCAACGCATTGGTGAAAGAACTGCAAGGAATTCGTGAACCGCTGCGCCGCGATGTGATGCGCATTGTAAGCGCAGCGTTAAATGCCGTTGCCAATCGAGATGCGGCTTATTGGCTGAACGATTTTTACAACGATCTGCTCAGGGAAGCCAAAGAACTTTACAACTCACATTTATACAAGGAAGGCTCAAAGAGTACGTTGAAAGTTTCGGAAACAAAAGTTCAATACGCTGCCGATGCGCCAACAATGAACGGCTTTGAAGTACTTAATCGCTACTTCGATGCCCTGTTTACAGCCAATCCAAAAGTGCTGGCTTTTGGGGAAGATTTGGGGTTCATCGGCGATGTAAACCAGGGCTTTTCCGGCCTGCAGGCCAAGCACGGCGAAGAAAGAATTTTCGACACCGGCATTCGCGAACTTACCATCATGGGACAAGGCATTGGCCTTGCCATGCGCGGTTTGCGGCCGATTGCCGAAATTCAATACCTCGATTACTTGCTCTACGGTTTGGAACCCCTGAGCGACGACGTGGCAACGCTTCATTATCGTACAAAAGGCCAGCAAAGCTGTCCGCTGATTGTGCGTACAAGGGGTCATCGGCTGGAAGGCATCTGGCACAGCGGTTCGCCAATGGGAATGGTGATAAACTCTTTGCGCGGCATGTGGGTTTGCGTTCCGCGAAACATGGTGCAGGCTGCGGGTTTTTACAACACGCTGCTGCAAGGCAACGATCCGGCCATTGTAATTGAATGCCTGAACGGCTACCGGTTGAAGGAAAAATTACCGTCCAACCTTTTGGATTTTACCGTTCCGCTGGGCGTACCGGAAATTGTGAAAGAAGGAAGCGACGTAACCGTCGTTACTTATGGCTCTACGCTTCGCGTTGTGATGGATGCCGCGCAATTGCTGGAGAAGAGAAACATTCATTGTGAAGTGGTGGACGTGCAAACGCTGCTGCCTTTTGACCTTCATCACAAGATTATAGACTCCCTCAAAAAGACGAACCGTATTGTCTTTGTTGATGAAGACGTGCCGGGTGGCGCTACGGCTTATATGTTTCAACAAGTAATGGAAGTGCAAGGCGGCTATCGTTATTTGGATGTGGCACCACGAACCATCTCCGCCAAAGCACACCGCCCGCCCTACGGCAGCGACGGCGATTATTTCAGCAAGCCCAATGCGGAAGAAATAGAAGCTGTGATTAAGCAAATGATGGCGGAGTAAACCCCTTGCCCGTATGTATTCAGGCTTTCTAAATTTAATAGACATACTGGGCACGTTTGCCTTTGCCGTTTCGGGTGTTTTTTCAGCTATGGAAAGAAAGCTGGACATCTTTGGTGTGCTCATCATTTCTTTTGCAACGGCTATTGGCGGCGGTACCATTCGCGACATTCTTGTAGGCAATCTACCCGTGAACTGGTTGCAAAATGGGTTCACCATTCAGGTCATTTTTCTTTCAGCATTTGTCGCCATCGTTTTTGCTGCTTACTTAAAACATTTGACCACGGCCTTGTTCCTGTTCGATGCACTGGGGCTTGGTCTGTTTACCATTGTCGGAATGGAGATTGGATTAAAAAAAGGTTTTGGGCCGGGCATTTGCGTTGCGTTGGGAACAATCTCGGCCTGCTTTGGCGGCGTTCTGCGTGATGTATTGCTGAACAAAGTGCCGTTGATTTTCCGGCAGGAGATTTATGCGTTGGCTTGCATTGTTGGCGGCGTTGTTTATTTCTTTCTAAAGCGAACAAACCTGAACGAAGACGCAGCCAAAGTCCTTTGCATACTTTTAATTTTTTTCATTCGGGCGGTAGCCGTAAAATACAAATTGTCGCTGCCGCGAATGACCTTAAAATAAATAACATGAAGCTTGCCATTTACCAGGTTGATGCTTTTGCTGAAAAGGTTTTTGGCGGAAATCCCGCTGCGGTTGTGCCGCTTGAAGATTGGCTCGAAGATGAATTGATGCAGCGGATTGCCGCAGAAAACAATTTAAGCGAAACGGCTTTTTTTGTAAAGAGGGACGAAGGTTATCACTTGCGCTGGTTTACACCCGAATACGAAATTGATTTATGCGGCCACGCTACGCTTGCTTCGGCTTACGTCATTAAAAATTTTGTAGAGCCACACGCGGCAGCGATAAATTTTTCTACGCAAAAAGCCGGCGTTTTAAAAGCCTCTGCGAAAGACGGGATGTACACGCTGGACTTTCCTTCGCGTATGCCGCAAGCCTGCGAAGTGCCGGACAAATTGTTTGCAAGCCTTGGTATCAGCAACGCCGTGGAAGTGCTTCGTTCTCGCGATTATTTTGTGGTGTTGCCAAATGAAGAAGCCGTGCGAAACGTAGAACCTGATTACATGCTCATGAAAGAACTGGATACGATTGGTGTAATTGTGACGGCCAAAGGACACGAAGCCAATGTTGTTTCAAGATGCTTTTATCCCGGCGCCGGCATTCCCGAAGATCCCGTAACGGGTTCGGCGCATTGCAACGTTGTTCCGTATTGGGCAGAGAAGTTGGGCAAGACGAAATTGTTCTGCCAACAGCTTTCGGCACGCGGCGGCGATTTGCAATGTGAGTTGGACGGCGACAGAGTTTTGATGAGTGGGAAGTGTGTGTTGTATATGGAAGGAAATCTGAACCTTGATTTGGGTGGATTTTGAGGATTAGCAAGAAATAAAGACATCCTTATAAAGCAAGAGTCGTTCTTTGATGAACGACTCTTTTTATTTCCTGCAAAATCCATTTCATCCACCCAAATCATGATTCAGGAAGAAAGCGATTCTTTACTTCTTTTGTCGGTATCATGCATTGCTCTTTCTTTCCAAACCATTTGTACCGGTTTCTCGCAATAAAATCGTAAACCGCATCGCGAAGGAATTTCGGCGCCAGCCAAAATACTTGCGTCCACTTCCAGTACCAAGGCAGTCTTCCGTAAACTTTTAAACCGGCAGAAGACTTTTGATAAACTTTTCCTTCGTCAATTAAAACGAAGGATTCAAATTCTTTCCCTGGAAGGTTGTATTGCACCAATAATTTTTGGCCCACTTCTGATTGTAAGGCCGCGAAGCGAAAGACTTTATTTTTATCCTGCCTGATGATGAAATTTATACCGGCATTGCAGAAATTGCAAACACCGTCAAAGAGAATAACAGGATAATTTATTTCATCATTCATTTCAGACAATAAAAAAGGCATTCAAGTTTGAATGCCTAAAATTACTTGCAGATTCCACTGTCACCGGTCATCTGTCATCTGTCAACCTTCATCTTACGCCAGGTTATGAAACACCTTCTGCACGTCTTCGTCCTGTTCTAATTTATCTACCAGCTTCAATACATCTTGCGCCTGCTCTTCACTCAACGATACCGTTGTCGTCGGTATCCATTCCATTTCGGCGCTCAGTGGCGTGATGCCTTTTTCTTCAAGGGCTTTTTGCATGGCACCAAAATCGGTGAAAGCGCAACGCAACACCAGTACGTCTTCACCGTTTTCGCCCGTGCCTTCGCCCATTTCTTCCAGGCCGTGGTCAATTAATTCAAATTCCATTTCTTCAGTGTTCAAGCCCTCAGGCTTTAAACGAAACACACCCATTTTTTTAAATTGAAAAGCCACGCTGCCGCTGTTGCCCAAGGCGCCATCGCCTTTATTGAAAATGGATTTCACGTTGGCCACCGTGCGAACGTGGTTGTCCGTTGCCGTTTCCACCAACACGGCCACGCCGTGGGGCGCATAGCCTTCGTACAAAATTTCTTCGTAGCTGGAAGTGTCTTTGCCCTGTGCTCTTTTTATGGCCGCTTCCACGCGGTCTTTCGGCATGTTCACGGCCTTGCCGTTTTGCATGGCGCGGCGCAAGGCCGGGTTGGTGGCCGGATCGGGACCGCCAGCTTTTACGGCAATCACAATCTCTTTTCCCACACGGGTAAATTGTTTGGCCATCCGGTCCCACCGGGCAAACATGGTGCTCTTTCTAACTTCAAATATGCGACCCATAAATTATTCCTGATTTATGATTTACGATTTCAAATTTTTAGTGCGTTTCTGCTTCTTCCCCAATGCTTCTCAATCACCCGTTCAACATTCTTTTTGTACTTAGCTGCGTTGCTACTGTCAACTTCTGTTGCGTCGCACTTTTGTGCGTTCGCATCACCATGCAACATAAAACAACCTCTCTGCCTCTCTTGTTCTCCGCGGCCGAAGCCGCGCAAATGTACTATTAGCCACTAAAAAAAAGCAACTCCGCGAGGGAGTTGCTTTTTCTAATTTAAAAACCGCTTTTATTTTTTATTGAGCCGCATGGCATAAAGCACCAGGTGAACAGCTGCAAAAATCAACGAGAAGTAAAAAAGGCCCGTGTCGCTGCCGCCTTCTTTTACCGTGTTGTGATGAACAAAGGCTACACCAGCCAATAACACCACAAGCGCCAAACCGGTCAACCCGATAATGCGGTTGCTGCGGCCGTAAGAAGCGGTATCGTGTCCCGAAAGAACGCTCTTGCGCATACCGTACCAGGCATAAACATCAAAGCCAATGATCATCCACACAAGCAGCCGGATCCAGGTATCTAACGGCAAAAACACCATCATAAACAAACAAGTGAAAATGCCAAGAATGGGAACGAGCGGAACCAACGGGGTTTTAAAAGCCCGCGGCGCGTTTGGTTCGTTTTTGCGCAACACCATCACCCCGATGCAAACAAGAATAAAGGCAAACAACGTTCCAATGCTTGTCATTTCGCCCACTACCCTTGCCGGTACAAAAGCAGCAAACAGGCTCACAAAGAGCATAAACATAAAATTGCTCTTGAAAGGTGTTCTGAATTTTGGATGCACTTCAGAAAAAACTTTCGGCAACAAGCCGTCGCGGCTCATGCTGTAAAACACGCGGCTTTGTCCCATAAGCATCACCAAAATAACCGAAGAGTAGCCCGCAAGGATAGCCACAATGATGGCGCGGTTTAACCACGGATAATCCGGTGTAACAACGCCGGCTGCATTTGCAGTGCCCATGTGGTCAATAGCCACGGCCACAGGCGCAATGCCGTCTTGTCCCCTGAAGGACGTATAACTTGTAACGCCGGTCATTACGTGGGCAAACAAAATATATAGTACCGTACAAATGGCCAGTGAACCCAAAATTCCCCACGGCATGTCTTTCTTTGGATTCTTGGCTTCTTGCGCGGCGGTACTGACCGCATCAAAACCGATATAGGCAAAGAATACAATAGCGGCCGCACGAATGATGCCGCTAAAGCCAAACTCACCAAAGGTTCCGGTATTATCGGGGATGTAAGGGTTGTAATTGGTTTTGTTTATGTACTTCCACCCAAGAAAAATAAAAATGAGCACAACCGCAATTTTTAATGCGACGATAATGCCGTTAACGAAGGCACTCTCTTTTGTTCCTTTAATTAGCAACAAACTAACCAGCACCACAATAAAAACCGCCGGTAAGTTGATCATGCCGCCGTCCCAGGGCCCGGTGGCCAGCGAGGCCGGTAGATGAATGTTAAAACCGCTGAGAAACTTCACAAGATAACGGCTCCAACTGATGCTAACAGTTGCCGCACCTACGGCATATTCTAAAACCAGATCCCAACCGATAATCCATGCGATAAATTCGCCCATTGTTGCATAACTATAAGTATAAGCACTGCCGGCCACGGGGATCATGGATGCAAATTCGGCATAGCACAAACCCGCGAAGGCACAACCCAATGCCGCAACGATAAATGAAATGGTGATGGCAGGACCCGCCTGGTTAGCGGCCGCGCCGCCCGTGATGGAAAACAATCCTGCGCCGATGATGGCGCCAATTCCCAATGCAATCAATCCCCATACGCCCAATGTTTTCTTTAATGAATGCCCTCCTTCTTCCTGTGCTTCGGCCAACAAACCGGCCAATGGTTTCTTTACAAATAGACTCATACGTGTGTTTTAGAATGATGGTTATTAAGCTCGTAAAATAAAGCAATTAATCAAATGAGGATTCAATTCTTTTAAACGGGTCGAGGCCTTTTGTAAAACTTTACAGACGTAATTTTTTACCGATATTCGGCCCTTTATTTTGAAAGGCTTTCTGTATGAAGAAAAAGAGCAGGCTCACAACGTACATCTTTCTGGCCATGATCCTGGGCGTGCTTACAGGTTACCTGTTTAACCGCTTTGGCGGCGGGCACCAAATCAGTTACACGGCAAAAGCCGATTACACCGGAGCCGATACTTTACGCATCAACACGTCTTCGGGAACGTTTACGCAAGCCCTTTTTGTAGCGAAAGATTCGGTACAATATAGAAAAGCAAAAGATAGTTTGCGGGCCGTGCAAGTGGTTGTTGGTGGAAAAGAAACCATCGTGCAATCAGCTGGCAGGGTAGAGAGCATTGAAGCCGTTCCCAAAAACGGTGTGGCCGAAATCACCGCGCAGAAAACTTTTGCTGATTACGTCAAATTGCTCAGCACCATTTTCATTCGCCTTGTACAGATGATTATTTCGCCGCTGGTGTTTACCACGCTTGTTGTAGGCATTGCCAAACTGGGCGATTTAAATACGGTGGGCAGAGTCGGCGGCAAAGCCATTCTTTGGTTTATCACCGCTTCGCTTGTTTCCTTGTTCATCGGGATGATTCTCGTGAACTATTTTCAACCCGGTCAATACATTCAATTTTCGCAAGGCGATTTTGCCAGTGTAGAAGCTTTAAGAGGAGGACAGAAAGCGTTCTCCGCGCAGAATTTTGTGGAGCACGTTATTCCCAAAAGTTTTGTGGAGGCAATGGCCAACAACGAAATGCTGCAGCTCGTTGTCTTCTCCGTATTCTTTGGCGTGGCCGCATCAGCCATCGGCGATTATACGAAGCCTTTGATCAAAGCCCTTGAAATTGCTTCTCACATCATTTTAAAAATGGTGAACTACGTCATGAACTTTGCGCCACTGGGCGTGTTTGGCGCTATCGCGGCCGTGGTAGCAACAAAGGGCTTGGGCATCTTTAATTTTTACTTTAAATATTTCGCTTTCTTTCTCCTGGGCATTGCGGTATTGTGGGTGGTTTTAATCGGCGTTGGCTTTTTGGTGCTGCAAAAGCGAATGCCGGAATTGTTGAAACGAATTGGCAGCCCTATGTTGGTGGCTTTCAGCACAACCAGCAGCGAAGCCGTGTTTCCAAAGCTTACCGAGGAACTGGAACGCTTTGGTTGCCGCGACCGTATTGTTTCCTTTGTATTGCCCTTGGGTTATTCGTTCAATCTTGACGGCAGCATGATGTACATGACCTTTGCTTCGCTGGCCATTGCGCAGGCTTATCAGGTGCACATGCCCATTGAAACACAAATTGTGATGTTGCTGGTGTTGATGCTAACGAGCAAAGGCATCGCGGGTGTGCCGAGGGCTTCGCTGGTTGTTGTTTTGGCTACTTGCGCCATGTTCAACATCCCGCCCATCGGCGTTGCGCTTATCTTGCCCATTGATCATTTTTGCGACATGTTTCGCACCATGACCAACGTACTCGGAAATGCCTTGGCAACAAGCGTTGTAAGCAAATGGGAAGGAGAGTTGAAGGGAGCGGAATAGCCTATGTGACGATTAGTTGACAGGCCACCGCCGGTGTATGTCCGGCAACAATACCGCGTATTCGAAGAACAGAACGAAACCAAAAACCTGAAACCGTAAACGACAAATTGGAATGACACATCTTTTGAATATCGTGCTTTTAGACGGGTTTTTAAACAATCTTGTTACGTGGATCATGCTTCACGGCGGCTTTTTCTTTTTGCTGTTTGTGGTGTTTGCCGAAACCGGTTTGTTCGTCGGCTTCTTTCTGCCCGGCGACTCCCTGCTTTTTACCGCAGGCATTTATTTGAAAATGCGCCCCGATCTTTTTTACAACCTGCATTACAGTATCGTGGTTGTGCTCATCATCGTTGCGTCTGTGTTGGGCAACATGGTGGGTTATTGGTTTGGCCGCAAAACCGGACCGGTTTTGTATCACCGCAAAGAGTCGTGGTACTTTAAGAAAAAGCATTTAGCAAGGGCGCATGATTTTTACGAGCAATACGGCAAAGGCACCATCTTTCTTGCCAAGTTTCTGCCCATCATCCGCACCTTTGCGCCCATCGTGGCGGGCATTGTAGAAATGAACCGCGCCACCTTTATTTTTTACAACATCGTGGGCAGCATTGTTTGGGTAACGCTTATGGTACTGGGCGGTTATTTTTTAGAGGCTTGGGTAAAAGAGCGGTTCGGTTTTTCGCTGACCGAATACATTGACGTCATTGCCATTGGCATCATTCTCATTACCACACTGCCCATTCTTTACAAATTATTTTTTACCAAGAAGAAGGCGGCTCCGGCTAACGATAACAACTCCGCTGCGCAATGAGTAAAGCCCGATTGTCTGCCACCAAATCCTCACAGGGAATTTTCAGCCTCGCCGTAATTGTGGCGGCGCTCGGCTACTTCGTTGACATTTACGATTTGCTTCTTTTCAGCATCATTCGTGTGCCCAGTTTGCAATCTTTTGGTTTAACCAAAGAACAAATCACATCGGGTGGCGAAAGCATTCTCATGTGGCAAATGGCCGGCTTGCTGATTGGCGGAATTGTTTGGGGCATCATGGGCGACAAGAGAGGAAGACTAAGTGTACTGTTTGGTTCTATCATTTTGTACTCGCTTGCCAACATTGCCAACGGCTTTGCCAAAACAGTAGAGCAATACGAGATCATCCGTTTCATTGCAGGTCTTGGACTGGCCGGTGAACTGGGTGCGGGCATTACGCTTGTTTCGGAACTCACACCGAAAGAAAAACGCGGCATCGCTACATCGCTGGTAGCGGGGATTGGGTTAACGGGTGCGGTCGTAGCCTTTGTAATCAAAGAAAATTTCGATTGGCGTATTTGCTATTTCATCGGCGGCGGCTTGGGTTTGTTGCTGCTCTTGTTGCGCATCTCGGTTTACGAATCGGGCATGTTTCACCAGGTAAAAAAACAGAACGTGCGGCGCGGAAATTTCTTCATGCTTTTTGCCAACGCCGACCGCTTTAAGCGCTACCTGTTCGGCATCTTAATTGGCCTGCCCACGTGGTATGTCATCGGCATCCTGGTCACTTTCTCTGGTGAATTTGCCGAGAAGATGAACGTCACCGAAAAGATAGATCCGGGCAAGGCCGTCATGTACGCTTACGTGGCCATTTCCATCGGCGATATTCTCGTTGGTTTCATCAGCCAATGGTTTCGCAGCCGCAAAAAAGCGCTCTATCTTTTTTACGTCATTACGGCACTGTTCATGGTTTTGTTTTTTACCGTGCAGTGGAACGGAAGTGCTGCCCGCATGTACTTAATTTGCGCGGGGCTTGGCTTTGGTACGGGTTTCTGGGCCATTTTTGTAACGATGGGTGCGGAACAGTTTGGCACCAACTTGCGGGCTACCGCCGCCACCACCATTCCCAACATGGTACGCGGCATGTTGACGGTTTTAATCCTTCCGCTTTTTAAAGGCTTGCGTGGCGTTACCGATTATTACACGGCCGGCTGGATCACGGGTGTCATCATCATGGCTATCGGCGTAGTGGCGGTGATTTATACAAAAGAAACCTTCGGCAAGGATTTGAATTACGTGGAGGAATGATGACACGAATTTTTACGAATTGATTTCTCAATTTACTTCTCACAATTATTAGCAGCGGCCTTTGATACGGGAAGTCTTGTAATTTGTTTTGCAAAAATTCCTGTAATTCGTGCCTTCAATTGGTGTAATTCAATTTCTATGAAATTTCTCATCATTCGTTTTTCTTCCATTGGCGACATTGTTCTTACCACGCCGGTTGTTCGGTGTTTGAAAAAGCAAGTGCCGGATGCAGTCATTCATTACCTGATAAAGCCGCAGTTTAAAACGGTGATGGAGCCCAATCCTTACGTTGATAAATTTCACGTATTGCAGGAAGACTGGGACGCGATGATTGACCAACTCAAAGAAGAAAAGTTTGACTACGTTATTGATCTGCACCATAACCTGAGAACGCTTCGGGTGAAAAATGCACTGAAGGTTCCGGCCTATTCTTTCAACAAACTCAATCTCCGCAAACTTGTTTTTGTAAAGCTGAAGTGGAACGTAATGCCCAAGGTGCACATCGTTGACCGCTACATGGAAACCGTTGTGCCTTTTGGTGTGCGCAACGATGGCAAAGGGCTGGATTATTTCATTCCCGAAGGTGCAAAAGTCCCTTTGCACGACATTCCGCATTCGCACCATGCGGGCTTTATCTCAATCGTTATCGGCGCTTCGTTTTACACCAAAAAATTACCAGTTTACAAACTGCAGGAACTCTGTCAAAAAACAAATCATCCCATTATTTTATTGGGCGGCAAAGAGGATAGTGCAGAAGGTGAAGCCATTGCATCCGTTGACCCCATAAAAGTGTACAACGCCTGCGGTAAATTTTCGCTGCACGAAAGCGCCGATTTGGTTCGGCAGTCAAAGTTGGTGATTGCCCACGATACCGGTTTAATGCACATTGCTGCCGCACTAAAAAAACAAGTGATTGCGGTTTGGGGAAGCACCACGCCTTCCTTTGGCATGGTGCCTTATTACGGTAAAAACTTTTTGCAACGAAACCCGCCGCCGTACGACGATGTGCAAGTGCACAAACTCTGGTGCCGGCCCTGCACAAAAATTGGCCGCAACAAATGTCCGCAGGGGCATTTCAAATGCATGAAGAAAATTGACCTGGATGAGATCATACGCCTTGTAAATATTCGGCTGGGACGAAACGGTGTAAAATAAAAACGTGAGATCAAGGTGGATTGCCTGTGGTCTCACGTTTAAAATTTCCCGTTCCCGTTATTTAATCTCAATCATCCTTGGCGGTTTTTGCTTTGCCTCTTCTTTTTTTGGAATGATCAAATGCAATACGCCGTTTTCGTATTTCGCGTCGATTTGGTCAACGTCCACCACGTCTTTTGGCAGCGTAAACGTGCGTTGGAACGACTGGTAACTGAACTCCCGGCGAGTATAGCGTTCGCCTTCCTTCGTTTCGTTTTCGTTCTCGCATTCGCTGGTGATGATCAGGTTGTTGCCGTCGAGTTCAATTTTGAAATCGTCTTTCTTCATGCCCGGCGCGGCCATTTCCACGTCAAAGTTTTCGGCCGTCTCGCGAATGTTTACCGCCGGTATGGTGGTGTTGGTTGTAGAGTTGTTAGCCGTTCCCCAGTTCCATAAATCCCTTGAAAAGAAGTCGTCAAAAAGATTTGTGAAACCAGGAAGATTGCGGCCGTTGTTCCATTTAGTGATTGACATACTGACCTCCTTTTTTAAATTAAAGTGAATGAATTTATACGCCGTTTTCAAGTTCAATACCAAAACAAAAAACGCTGAAAATTTTTCAGCGTTTTTGAACTCTTGACACGTTGTGTCTGCAAAATTTTCAAAACCCTAACTCAAATCCCCTAGGCTCCCGTCCTGTTTTCAGCCGGTTGATCCCGGTCAGCGTCTTCCAAGCTGTAATCTTTGTTCTCCTCATCGCCCTGACCCATTGCATCGGTGCGGGTTTCATCTGCGGCGCCGGGAATGTCAAGGTCTGAGGCCGACAGCGACTGCCCTTCGCCAAAGCTTTTTTCGTTCAGCGGTTCGCCTTCAAAGTCGGCGTTGTCCATGCGTGCCCGCCGCAGGTTGTCTTCATCGCGTGTAGGCATGTAGGTCGTGTCGCGCAGGGCTTCGCGTTCGTCGGGCCGCACGTCAAAATCGGTGTTTCGCTGAAGGTTATCATTGTCGTCAAGTCCCAGAATGCCTGTTCCTTCCTCGTCGGCTGATGCGGCAGTAGTATCGGCCATCTCGCCCATGTTGGGAACGTGCACAAACTCTTGTCCGGGAATATCTTTTACATCAGGCAAGTCCATGATCGTTTCGTCCGATCGTAATTTTTCCCGGTCTCCCTGACTATCGGGTAAATCATTGGGTACCGAGGATTGTTGTTCCAACCTGTTTGTGGCGGGATTAGTTTCACGGCCGGGTGCATTTCTTTCGTTTGCCATAACTTAACTTTAGGGTAGTTATTAAAAATTTGTGCCGAAAGGCTCCTGGTTGTTTTAACCGGAGGCCGGAATGCGGCGATAACGTTTTAAACCGAAGGTTATGAGCAAGTACATTTTTAAAACGAACATCAATTGCATCGGCTGCGCTTCGCAAATAAAACCTCATTTGGACAAGCTGGAACAGGAAGGCCAAATTGACCACTGGCAGGTCCATCTTCGCGAGCCGGACCACACGCTGGAAATTGACAGCAAGAACCTGGGCGAAGAGGAGATTAAAACATACATCCACAACGTTGGCTTTAAAGCCGAGGCCAAGCCTGTTTAACGCTTGAAACCGCGATTTTTCTCAATAAATTTTGTCTTTGGCAGCAGAATATTGCCCGCCTGTGTGCTGCACGTTTCACCTAACAAAAATTAGCACGGGTTATGCGGAGCAAAACCGCTGCAAAAGTTGTGTGCTGACTTCTCTTTCGCTGAAAACTTTTTCGTCAATCTGCGCTACGGGAAGAAGTTGTTTCGTGGTGCTGGTGACGAAGGCTTCTTTCGCGGTTTTAATTTCATCCCAATGAACAGGACGTACTTCAACGGTGTGCGTTTCTTTTGCCAGTTCAATGACTTTAGATCTAGTGATTCCCTGTAAAATATTTTCTGCAGGTGTAACAATGCGATTGTTGCCGGTTACCAGAAAAAAATTGCTCCGCGGACATTCGGTAATAAATCCGTTGGCGTGATATAGGATATCATCGGCGCCGTTTTGTGTTTTAAGCGGCTGCAGCCAAATTGCCATCAGGTAATCTATTGTTTTTACGTACGGTAACTGGCGTTGGTATGAATGGGAGAGAAGCCGGATTCCTTTTTCCCGTTGTTCGTCTGAAGGAGCGGAAAATGTATGTTGAGAAAGGATTAGGTTGGGCCTGCCGGGGTTGAAGCCGTCCGCTGAATAACCGCCTGTTAAACTCATACGGATGCCTGAATTTGAGAGGCTGTTCTTTTGAATTAAACGATGAATCGCGTCCTTCATTTTATCACGACTCAACGGAACCGGCAGGTACATGTTTTGAGCAGATAAATAAAAACGGTTGAGATGCTCCTCCAAAAAAAGAGGCTCTATTTCCACCAGCCTGAAAAAATCAAAAATGCCGTAGCCCCGTTGAAATGAGAGATCGGTAAAGTGCAGCATTGCTTTCGGCTCTTCTATAAAATCGCCGTTTAAGAAAACCCATTTTGTTTTCATTCTTTTCTTTTTTTGCGACTTTCCTTTTGGTGAAAGACGCGGTTGCTTTGCTTTGATGCTTTGCCAAATTATTTCTAAAATCCGGAAAAATCTTTCCGGCCTTTCTTTTATTCTAAATTGTTTCCCCTACTTTTGCCAGCCAAAATTTAAGGTCACGTAATGCCTACTATTCAACAGTTAGTACGTAAAGGAAGAGAGATCATTCGCGCTAAAAGCAAGTCAAGAGCGTTGGATGCCTGCCCGCAGCGTCGCGGTGTTTGTACCCGTGTTTATACAACGACTCCCAAGAAGCCAAACTCAGCGCTTCGCAAAGTTGCCAAGGTGCGTTTAACCAATAAAGTGGAAGTTATCGCCTACATTCCGGGTGAAGGTCACAACCTGCAGGAGCACTCCATCGTGCTCATCCGCGGAGGCCGTGTGAAGGATTTGCCGGGTGTACGCTACCACATCGTTCGCGGTTCATTGGATACGGCCGGTGTAAAAGACCGCAAGCAAAGCCGTTCCAAATACGGAACCAAGCGTGAAAAGGCCGGCGCAAAAGGCGCTCCTGCCAAAGGAAAAAAATAATCGTCCACAATAACGGCCGCAGCACAGAGTAAAGTTTTAAAACTTGAAGACATTTTGCTGCCGCGGCGACTTAAAAATTAAATCTCATGCGTAAAGCACAAGCCAAAAAACTTCCCTTAGCACCAGACCCTCGTTTTAACGATAAGCTGGTAACGCGTTTTGTAAACAACCTGATGTGGGAAGGAAAGAAAAGCGTTGCCTTTGATATCTTCTACAACGCTTTGGAAAGAGTAAGTAAAACAACCGGTGAAGAAGGTTATGAAATTTGGAAAAAAGCCCTGCAAAACGTAACACCGGCCGTTGAAGTTCGCAGCCGTCGTATTGGTGGCGCCACATTTCAAATACCTTCAGAGGTTCGTCAGGATAGAAAGATTTCATTAAGCATGAAGTGGCTTATCCGCTACAGCCGCGAAAGAAACGGTCGGAGCATGGCCGATAAATTAGCCAACGAGATTGTGGCCGCTGCCAAAGGTGAAGGCGCTGCTTTCAAAAAGAAAGAAGACACACACCGCATGGCCGAAGCCAACAAGGCTTTCGCTCACTTTAAAGTCTAATTGAAGAACTTTTATAAAGGAAAATATCCCGCTTTTGGCGGGATATTTTTTGTGCTTTATACTGAGTTTAGGACCCGGCGAGGCCGTTGCCTTCGCCTTCGCCACGGTTGTTAGTACCGCCGGCAACGCCGCTGTCAAAAACGTCAGTTTGTGTGGTAACGCCTTCCGGAGTTTGCGATCCCGTCGAAATATCGGAACCTTCATAAGGTGTGCCGATCATGCCTCCAGTCATTGAACCTGAATTTGTGCTACGGCCGCTTCTCGAGCGGTTGCCTGATGAGGAGGAACGTGCGCTCTTGCTGGAAGTGTTTTTGCTGCTTGCTTTACCTGCTGATGTCGTGCTTCTTGACGCTGAACCGCCTCTTGAAGATGAACTGCTTCTTGATGCGGAGGAGCCGCCACTGCGGGAAGCGCTGCGACCGCCGCTTTTTGATGCGGACTTACCTGCGGCTTTTGAAGAACCGCTACGGCTAACGGACATTTTTTTTGCAGCTCCTTTTTTGCTAGCGGCTTTCGGCGAAGCTTTTTTTGCTGCGCCCTTTTTTGCTGCGCTTTTTTTAGAGGCGCCGCCTTTTTTTGCAGCACTTTTTTTGGAGGCTGCTTTTTTAGCTGAAGATTTAGAAGAGGCTTTGGAACCACCTTTTTTTGCTGCGCCCTTTTTGGAAGCTGTTTTTTTTGCTGAGGATTTAGAAGACGCTTTAGAGCCGCCTTTTTTAGATGCGGTTTTTTTTGCCGCGCCTTTGAAAGAAGCTCCTTTTTTGCTAGCGGCTTTCGGCGAAGCTTTTTTTGCTGCGCCCTTTTTTGCTGCGCTTTTTTTAGAGGCGCCGCCTTTTTTTGCAGCACTTTTTTTGGAGGCTGCTTTTTTTGTTGCTTTTGCCATGTTTAATGGGTTTAAGTAAGGGTTAATAAATTTCGTATTGAAATTACGAATGATAAAGTATTTGCAAAAATTGTGCGCAGCAAATTTTGATTCACTGTGTTGCTGAAGCACATAACAAGAGCGAATTGTTGCGGGCAACTTCCTTCTAAACAGGCGAGCCTTTCTGTCGGTCGTGATTTAATGCAGGGTTAACGAAATTGCTTTGTTCTGCTTGCCTTTATTCGGGCTTATTTGCTTAGTTTTGCGCCTCAAAATTCGTGGGACGTCAAACGTCAAACGCGAAACCGAAGAGACTTTCCAACCGTAGTTCATCCTGTCTCGCGTTTCTCGTTTCACTTCTCACCCAAAAACATTTCAACACAACTTATCATGGCAGACTTAAGATTTCAACGCAATTTTGGTATCGCTGCCCACATTGACGCGGGCAAGACGACCACAACCGAGCGTATTTTGCGCTACACCGGCATGATTCACAAGATTGGTGAAGTGCACGACGGTGCTGCTACTACCGACTGGATGGAGCAGGAAAAAGAAAGAGGGATCACCATCACCTCTGCGGCGGTAAGCTGCCAGTGGAACTTTCCAACCGTATTGGGTAAAGCAACTCCCGACACAAAAAAATATTATTTCAACATCATAGATACACCGGGTCACGTGGATTTTACCGTAGAGGTGGAGCGTTCCATGCGTGTACTGGATGGCCTGATTGCCCTGTTTTCTGCTGTTGACGGCGTAGAGCCGCAATCCGAAACAGTATGGCGCCAGGCGAACCGTTACAATGTTCCCCGCATCGGTTTCGTCAACAAAATGGACCGCTCCGGTGCTGATTTTTTAATGGTTGTTAACCAGGTTCGCGAGATGCTTGGTTCCAAGGCCGTGCCGCTTCAGTTGCCCATTGGTGCAGAAGACGATTTCAAAGGTGTGGTTGACCTCATCAAAATGAAAGGCATCATCTGGCACATGGAAACAGAAGGAATGACCTTTGATGAAATTGACATTCCTGCTGACATGCTTGAGGAAGCCAACGAGTGGAGAGCCGCTTTGGTAGAAGCCGTTGCTGAATACGACGATAAGTTGTTGGAGAAATTTTTTGATGATCCGAACTCGATTAGCGAAGACGAGATTCATGAAGCCATCCGCAAAGCAACGATTGACCTGAGCATCGTTCCAATGATGTGCGGTTCTTCTTTCAAAAACAAAGGTGTGCAAACTGCGTTGGATGCGGTTTGCCGTTACCTGCCTTCGCCGATGGATATTGAAGCCGTTACAGGCGTTAATCCCGACACAGGCGAAACGGAAACCCGCAAGCCCGATGCAAAAGAGCCCTTTGCAGCTCTGGCCTTCAAAATCATGACCGATCCTTTCGTGGGTCGTCTTGCGTTCTTCCGCGTGTATTCCGGTCATCTTGACGCTGGTTCTTACGTGTTGAACGTACGCAGCGGAAAGAAGGAACGTATCTCTCGTATAATGAAAATGTTTGCCAACAAGCAAAATCCCATTGACTTTATCGAAGCCGGTGATATTGGTGCCGCGGTTGGATTCAAGGAGATTAAAACAGGTGACACTCTTTGTGAAGAGGATCATCCGATCACTTTAGAGAACATGTTCATTCCAGAGCCGGTAATCTCTGTTGCGGTTGAACCAAAAACGCAGGCTGACGTTGATAAAATGGGCATGGCCATCGCTAAGCTGGTGGAAGAAGATCCGACGCTTCGTGTGAAAACAGACGAAGATTCGGGACAAACAATTCTTTCCGGAATGGGTGAATTGCACCTTGAGATCATTGTAGATCGTATGCGTCGCGAGTTTAAGGTGGAAGTAAACCAAGGCGCTCCTCAGGTTGCATATAAAGAAGCTTTCAACCAAACGGTTCAACACCGCGAGGTACTAAAAAAGCAATCCGGTGGCCGCGGTAAGTTTGCCGACATCATGTTTGATCTGGGCCCGGTTGATGCCGAATGGAAAGCCGAAAATCCTGACAAGAACTTCCAGTTTGTAAACGATTTGTTTGGTGGTTCAATTCCGAAAGAATTTGTCACGCCGATTCAGAAAGGTTTTGAAAACTCAATGGGTACAGGCGTATTGGCTTCTTATCCGGTTGACAACATGAAGATTCGTGTGTATGACGGTTCTTTCCACCAGGTTGACTCCGATGCCATGTCATTTGAACTTTGCGCCAAGCAAGGTTTCCGCGAAGCGGCCCGTAAAGCAAAACCCGTTTTGCTTGAGCCGATCATGAAAGTGGAAGTACTGACGCCGGATCAATACATGGGCGATGTAACCGGTGACCTCAACCGCCGCCGCGGTATGCTGGAAGGCATGGATACACGTGCCGGTGTGCAGGTGATCAAAGCCAAAGTTCCGCTGAGCGAAATGTTTGGTTACGTAACACAATTGCGTTCCATGTCAAGCGGCCGTGCATCATCTACGATGGAGTTCTCGCATTACGCTCCGGCTCCGAACAACATCGCTGAAGAAGTGATTGCGAAGAGCAAGGGTAAGGTTAGCGCTGAGTAAACAATATAATTACGCATCATCATAGTAAAACCCCGCATTTGCGGGGTTTTGTTTGCAAAGACTTTCCCAAATGAAATTGATGCAACCGTTTAGGCATTGATTTTGTCTATTATCAGTGTTCAATGCCTTTTTCATTCGGCCCGTTGAAGCCTATGAAAAACACCAACGGTTTTGAACTTGGGGCTCTTCTGAGCCCTTTTTATTTTAAACATTCTATACTTGGGTAGCTGTCTTAGGATTGTCATTCCGGAGCAGATTTTTTACCGAATCGTGAAAAATATAATAAGCGCCCCACACAGAGCCTGCAACACTAGTCAGGTAAAACAAAAGACTGATAATAACGCCTGCCTGCGGGTTAAGGTGAAAAAAAATAGCGCCTTCGGTGAATACCACTTCACGGGTTCCCAGTCCCCCGCCAAGCGAAAGCGGTAAGACAGACAACACCTGCCCTGCAAGAAAAATAAACAACCACTGCTGATGATGCAGTTCCAACTTTAGAGCTTTCAGAATTAAATAAACACCCACTACCTGAATGGCCTGTACAGCTATTCCAAGTAAAAGTGTGGGAAAAAAACCCGGAAGAAAATCTTTAAAAAATCGCCAAATAATAAAATAGAAAATGGCAACGGCAAGAACAGGCCCGATAGCAAACAAAACAGTAAAGAGTGGCGTGCGCAAAACAAGAATGCCGTAGATGCTTAAGATAATGCCTAGCCCAAGCAGGCCACTAAACCGGTCAAGCAAAACAGCAGCGCTTGTTTTCTTGTAGGGTGCATTTAGTCGTTTGAATAGAATGACAACTTTGTAAGCATCGCCGCTGATGGATCCAGGCAGGAAAAGGTTGTAAAACAAGCCCAGCCAGTAAAGTTTCAGGTGTTGCCATTGCCGAAAATGAAGACCGATGTTTTTAAAATAAATGTTGAGCCGGAACGCGCCGATAATTTTTGAAAGAATATAAAGCAAGGAAGAGAGCAGCAGCAGCAACCAATTGGCTTGTTTTAGGGCTTCGAACGCCTGCGAAAAATCAATCTTTCTGGAGATGTACCAAAAGCACAAGGCTGTTATCAAAACCTTTACGAACAGCTTTAAAAACCGGCTGCTCCGGGATTCTCTTTTTTCAACAACGTTATCCGTTTTGGTCGCCACGTAAAATTGATTGTGCAAATGCGGTGCAAGTAAGCCGAATCGAATCAATTATCAAGCAGGGGTTTTCGAATTCTTAACATTTTCACTTTTTTCATCCGGTTTTTCTTGGTAGGAAAACCAAACTGTATGAAACCAATTTTACTTTCCGGAACCCTGGCCTTAGTGCTTTCTTCCTGTACCCAATTTCAATACCTGACGGTTTCGGGTACCAACCTTGTAAAAAACGAACGCAATGAATTAACAGCAGAAAACGATACCCTAAAAATTCAGTACCATTTTGCCAATTACAGGGGGCAAATGGGTATCAGCGTGTACAACAGAACCGCTCGAAATTGACTGGAAGAAATCAGCCGTTATTGTTGACGGGGAAAGCCTTTAGCTATTTTAATCCGAATGCAATGATCTCCGGCGTTATTGAAAGAGATAGCCTGCGATGGCGCAATCGCCTTCGCGGGTTCGGCGATCCAGTCTTTCTCGCTAGCTTAAACGGTTCTGTTTGGATTGACCAGCCAATGCAGTTCATCCCGCCTTCGGCCTACATTTATAAAGTCCCGCTTGCATTGCCGATTGAACAATTGCAAAACCTTCCGGAGCAAACGGCAAAAAAACAAAGGACGATGCTGGCCGAGGACGTTTACACTTCCTACAACAAAATGGAATTTAAGAAAGACAGTTCCCCACTTACATTTCGAAGCTATTTGACATTTAGAATCGGTGGCGCCGGCTCGCAAAAAGAATTTACCGTTGAACACAACTTTTACGTCTCGGAAGTTTGGAAAACAACCTCGGGCCCGGACAATTTTCCCGAAACGATGATAAACCGCGGCGACAGGTTTTATCTTCAGCCGTAAGCAAGGCAGTAAAACAGCCGTTGAAACCCGGCTCTTTAGCCCTTTCTTCACAAAAATTATTTCCGGTTTCTTTGTCAGTATGTATTGAACCCATACTTTTGCACTCCCGTTGTAAAAATGGGTTTTTGATTATGTCACAACGAATCAGGATAAAGCTTCAGTCTTACGACCACAATCTGGTAGACAAATCAGCTGAGAAAATTGTAAAGACTGTTCGCAGCACAGGCGCAGTAGTAACGGGTCCAATTCCTCTTCCTACACGCAAAAAGATCTTTACCGTTTTGCGTTCGCCCCACGTGAACAAAAAGAGCCGCGAACAATTCCAATTGGCAACACACAAACGCCTTCTGGACATTTATACGTCTTCATCAAGAACGGTAGATGCGCTTTCGAAGCTTGACCTGCCGAGCGGTGTGGAAGTTGAAATCAAAGCCTAATGGCAGATCGCATAGATTAGAAAGGGATTTCACAGATTGAAGTTCGAAGACAAAGAAGCTCTTATAAAATAGTTGTTCATCTCTCAATCTAATGGTTACGGCCAGATGAAAAAAGAGCTCTGAAAAGAAACTGCAGAACAAAAGGGTTAGCGGATTTCGCTAAAATTTTTTAATCTGCGATTACATATAAACAAGCCCTTCGAGGTTTGTTTATCACCGGTACTTCCGAATCGAAAGCTTGTCATGCTGAGCTTGTCGAAACAAAGGAAAAGGTCGGATGATGAACCAGGATTGAAGACCCAACTATTCCAATGGGTCTGTCTTGCACAACCTTGCGGGGATTAAACCGCAAAACAAATGAAAGGAATCATTGGTAAAAAAATTGGGATGACCAGCATCTTCGATCCAACGGGCAAGCAAACAGCTTGTACCATTATTGAAGCTGGTCCCTGCGTAGTAACGCAGGTAAAAACAAAGGAAACCGACGGCTACTCCGCTCTTCAGGTAGCATTTGGCGACAAGAAAGAAAAGCACATCACTGCTGCTGCAAAAGCTCACTTCGCAAAGGCCAATACTTCGGCCAAAAGTTTTGTAAAAGAATTCCGCGACTCATCTCTCGAAAAAAATATTGGCGACACCATTACTGTTGACATCTTCGCCGAAGGCGATAAAGTTGAAGTAGTTGGTACCACAAAGGGCAAAGGCTTCCAGGGCGTTGTTAAGCGTCACGGTTTTTCCGGTGTGGGCGAGGGCTCGCACGGCCAGCACGACCGTCAAAGAGCTCCCGGTTCTATCGGTGGCTCATCTTACCCCAGCCGTGTATTCAAAGGCATGCGCATGGCCGGCCGTATGGGTCAGGACCGTGTGAAGATGAAAGGCCTTAAAATCGTGAAGGTATTCCCCGAAAAGAATTACATATTGGTAAGTGGTTCAGTTCCGGGCCACAATGGTTCAATCGTTTTAATCCAGAAGTAAAATGCAAGTAAAAGTATTAAACATACAAGGACAAGAAACAGGCAGAACTGTTGAGCTTCCTGAAGAAATCTTTGGCCTGGAGCCAAATGACCACGCCATCTGGTTGGCCGTTAAGCAATACCTCGGCGCACAACGCCAGGGTACGCACAAAGTAAAGACACGTGCCGAAGTGCAAGGTGCCAGCCGCAAATTGCACAAACAAAAAGGTACCGGCGGTTCTCGTAAGGGCAACATTCGTAACCCGCTTTACAAAGGTGGTGGTACCATCTTCGGTCCCAAGCCACACAAGTACGACATCAAGTTGAACCGTAAGGTGAAAGATTTGGCGAAAATGTCAGCGCTTTCTTACAAAGCAAAAGAAAACGCAATTGTGGTTGTAGAGGATGTAAATCTTGATGCACCAAAGACGAAGACGTTCATGAATATTTTGAACAGCCTTAAAGTAGGCGACAAAAAATTGATGTTCGTGGTGCCTGAGTATAACGACAATGTGTATATCTCCTCTCGCAACGTTCCCTCGGTTTTAACGGCGTTGATGAGCGACGTGAATACATACGACCTCGTTAACTCTGAAGTATTGGTGTTAACCGAAAGCGCTGCAAAAATCTTTGCAGGAACAGAAGAGGCCACAGCCTGATTTTTAAAAGCATTAAAACAACATTCAGATGAAACTTTCTGAAGTATTGATAAAACCCATCTTAACTGAAAAGGCAAACGCCCAGCAGGAGAGCCTGCGCCGTTATGCTTTTAAGGTTGCCCGTAAAGCCAACAAACTGGAAATTAAAAAAGCGGTGGAAGAAGTTTACGGTGTAACAATCGTTGATGTAAACACGGTTGTCGTTCCCGGTAAAAACAAAACCCGTTACACCAAAAAAGGTTTTACCAAAGGACAAAAGCCAGCTTACAAAAAAGCGTTGGTAACCGTTGCCGAAGGCGAAACGATTGACCTTTACAGCAACATCTAATTCGTTAACAAGAATGGCTTCAACAGCCGCAAATGTTGAAAAAGAATAAGTCATGGCACTAAAAAAATACAAACCGATTACAGCAGGCACACGCTGGAGAGTCGGAAACTCATACGCAGAGGTTACAACCAACGAACCGGAAAAATCCTTGTTGGAAGTGAAAGGCCGTACCGGTGGTCGTAACTCAAATGGCCGCAGAGCCATGCGTTACATTGGTGGTGGACACAAGAAAGCTTACCGTGTAATTGATTTCAAACGCAACAAAAAAGAAATACCCGCCAAAGTTGCTTCTATCGAATACGATCCAAACCGCACAACCTTCATCGCTTTGTTGAACTATGCGGACGGCGAGAAACGTTATATTCTTGCGCCGCAAGGCTTGCAAGTAGGTGCTTCAGTTGTTAGCGGGGACGCCGTTGCGCCTGAATTGGGCAATGCGCTGCAGTTGAAAAACATGCCGCTTGGTACGGTTGTACACAACATTGAAATGCAGCCTGGCCAGGGCGGTAAGATTGCCCGTTCTGCCGGTGCGTCTGCGCAGCTTTCAAACAAAGAAGAAAAATACGCTGTGCTGAAAATGCCGAGTGGTGAGGTTCGCCGCGTGTTGATTAACTGTTATGCAACGGTTGGCATCGCGTCTAACAGCGATCACCAATTGCAATCAATGGGTAAAGCAGGACGCAACGTATGGAAGGGCATTCGCCCCCGCGTTCGTGGTGTTGCAATGAACCCAGTAGATCACCCGATGGGTGGTGGCGAAGGCCGTGCATCAGGAGGTCAGCCTCGTAGCAGAACCGGTCAATACTCTCGCGGTTTGAAAACCCGTACGAAGGGCAAAGGCAGCGACAAGCTGATCATCTCGAGAAAAAACGGTTCAAAGCTGGCGAAGTAATTAATAATTGATAATTAGTAATTAAGAATATAACATGGCTCGTTCAATTAAAAAAGGTCCATACGTAGCGGCTCACTTGGAAGACAAAGTAGTTGCTATTAATGACGGTAAATCAAAAAAAGGCGTGATCAAAACATGGAGCCGCCGCTCTACGATTACGCCTGATTTTGTGGGTCACACATTTGCCGTACACAACGGGAACAAATTCATCCCTGTTTACGTAACGGAGTTCATGGTAGGACACAAACTCGGTGAGTTTGCCCCTACAAGAAACTTTAAAGGACACTCAAGCAAAAAAGGATAAAAACGGTTTGTAGTTTAAAGCTTGTGGTTTGTAATTATGCAACCACAAACCACAAACAACCAACCACAAACAAGATATAAAATGGAAGCAGTAGCTAAACTGAGAAATTATCCGACATCACCACGCAAAATGCGTTTGCTCGCAGACCTGATTCGTGGGAAGCAAGTGGAAAAAGCTTTGGCTGAATTAGAATTCAACCCAAAGCATCCCGCAGTGCCCATGCGCAAATTGGTGTTGAGTGCCATCAGCAACTGGAAGCAGAAAAACGAAGGCGGCGATGAAAGTCAGCTGTTTGTAAAAACCATCTTTGTTGATGGTGCAAGAACGTTGAAGCGCATGCGTCCGGCACCCCAGGGTCGTGGCTACCGCGTCCGCAAAAGAAGCAATCACGTAACCGTAATTGTTGACGCAAAACCTTAATTCAAATTATTCTATAAAGTATAAACATGGGTCAAAAAGCAAATCCGATTGGTAACAGGTTAGGCATCATCCGCGGATGGGAATCTAACTGGTATGGCAACAAAAAAGATTTTGCCAACAAGCTGATTGAGGATAACAAAATCAGAACGTATCTGAATGCCCGTATCAACAAAGGCGGTATCGCTAAGATCGTGATCGAGCGTACGCTGGGCAAACTGATCGTGACCATCCATACTTCCAAGCCTGGCATCATCATCGGTAAAGGCGGTGGCGAAGTTGATCGCATCAAAGAAGAGTTGAAGAAGCTGACCGGTAAAGATGATGTGCAAATCAACATCCTCGAGATTCGTCGTCCTGAATTGGATGCGATGATCGTGGGCGATACCATTGCCCGTCAAATAGAAAACCGCATCAACTTCAAACGTGCGACCAAAATGGCGATTGCTTCTGCGCTCCGCATGGGTGCCGAAGGAATTAAAGTGCAATTGAGCGGTCGTTTGGGCGGCGCTGAAATTGCCCGTAGCGAAAAGTTCATGCAAGGCCGTGTGCCGCTGCATACGTTCCGTATGGACATTGATTACGCCAACGTATTTGCACAAACCGTTTACGGTAAAATCGGTATCAAAGTATGGATCTGCCGCGGCGAAATATTGGCCAAGCGTGATTTGAACCCCAACTTCATTGGTGGCAAAGAAGGCGGCCAAACGATGGGCGAAAGAAGAGATAATCGTGGTGATTTTGGTGATCGTCGTCGTGATGACCGTGGCGGTGATCGCAGAGGCGGTGGAAACTTCAACCGCGGTGGCGGACAAGGTGGTGGTCGCTCTGGCGGACAGGGTGGCGGCCGTTCCGGTGGCCAAGGCGGAAGAAGATAACCGCTAATTAGCCAATATGCCAATTAGCCAATATGCCAATGGTTAAGCGGCGATAGAAAAAGATCATTGGCACATTATCAAATTGTCGAATTGTCAAACTAATATAAAATGTTACAGCCGAAAAGAACAAAGCACAGGAAAATGCAGAAGGGCCGCATGAAGGGCGATGCAAAAAGAGGAACGACCATCTCTTTTGGTTCTTATGCATTGAAAGCTTTGGAAGATCATTGGATCACTGACCGCCAGATTGAAGCTGCACGTCAGGCATTAACTCGCCACATGAAGAGAGAAGGTAACGTGTGGATTCGCATTTTCCCCGACAAACCCATCACGAACAAGCCCGCTGAGGTGCGTATGGGAAAGGGTAAAGGCAACCTGGAGTATTGGGCTGCCGTAGTGAAGCCAGGCCGCATTCTCTTTGAGATTGACGGCGTATCGGAAGAGGTGGCGCAAGGTGCTTTGAAACTTGCCGCCGGCAAACTGCCCATCGCAACAAAATTTATTAAGCGTCACGATCTGGCTGAAGCTTAATCATCAGCACAAAAACGATTCACATGTCAAAGACAGTTGATTTCAAAAAAAGCATTCAAACATTAAGCGGGGAAGACCTAGCTGCCCGCATTCATGAAGACGAATTACGTTTGAAGAAGCTTGAGTTTGCACACGCTATCTCTCCGTTGGAAAATCCAATGAGCATCCGAAGCCTGCGCAAAGAAATAGCCCGCCTGAAAACCGAATTAAAGAAGAAACAACAAAGTGCCTAATAAAGCCGTAGGCTGTTTGTCATCCTGAGCTTATCGAAGAATGCAAACAGTTGAACGCAAAAAGCTAAACATCATGGCTGAAAATACAACAGGAGCAACAACGACCACCGACCGCAACTTGCGCAAGACAAGAATTGGTGTTGTTACCAGCAACAAAATGACAAAGACCATCACCGTTGCGGTAGAGCGGAAAGTAAAGCACCCTATCTACGGAAAGTTCGTGAAAAAAACAACGAAGTTTCATGCCCACGACGAGAAGAACGAAGCCAGCATCGGCGATATCGTTCGCATCATGGAAACTCGTCCGTTGAGCAAAACCAAGCGTTGGAGACTGGTGGAAGTTGTAGAGAAAGTGAAGTAATTGCAGATTGGCGATTGCCGATTGCAGATCCTAACAAAAGCAAAACTGTTTCGGATATTGGATTCAATCTGAAATCCGAAATCTGAAATTTAAAATAGACTAAAATGATCCAGCAAGAATCTCGTTTGGCCGTAGCGGACAACAGCGGTGCAAAAGAAGTGCTCTGCATCCGTGTATTGGGAAACAGCGGTCAGCGTTATGCCGGTGTAGGCGATAAGATTGTGGTAACGGTGAAAGATGCCATCCCCGCCGGTGGCATTAAGAAAGGAACAGTTGCCAAAGCCGTAATCGTTCGTACAAAAAACAAATTGCGTCGCAAAGACGGTTCATACATCCGTTTCGACGACAATGCCGTTGTGATCCTGAACGCTTCCGACGAACCTAGAGGCACACGTATTTTCGGTCCGGTAGCCCGTGAGCTTCGCGACAAGGGCTACATGAAGATTATTTCGTTGGCGCCGGAAGTTCTTTAAACGTCAAACGTGAGACGTTAAACGTGAAACCGAGGCGAATCTCAAATTGTAGTTAACTATAGTCTCACGTCTCACCTTTCACGTTTCACATTTTTAAATTTGCAAACTCCTCCTCCCGTTGGAAATGGGAGGGAAAAAGGAACCATAAAAAATGAAGACAAGATTCAAACCCAAGTACAACATCCGCAAAGGCGACCAGGTGGTTGTCATTGCTGGTGACGACAAGGACCTGAAGAAGCCCCGCACAGTAAAAGAAGTGCTGGTTGACGACGGTAAAATCATCGTTGAAGGAGTAGCCATCGTTACAAAGCACACAAAACCTTCGGCGCAAAACACAAAAGGCGGCATTGTAAAAAGAGAAGCGGCCATCAACATTTCAAATGTGATGTTGTGGGACGGTAAGCAAGGCACCAAAGTGAAGCGTGAAGAAAAAGACGGTAAAAAAGTTCGTGTATCTAAAAAATCAGGAGGGGTAATCTAATGGCAAAGGCAACAACACCTACCAGTCCTTCTGTGAAAGTGACTCCAAGGTTAAAAACAAAATACAACAGCGAGGTTGTTCCTGCTTTGCAAAAGCGTTTTAATTACAAATCGTTGATGCAGGTTCCTCGCCTGGAAAAAATCGCCATTAACCGTGGTGTAAACGGTGCGGTAAACGACAAGAAACTAGTGGACATAGCTCTTGAAGAAATGACCACTATCAGCGGTCAGAAAGCCGTTGCAACCATGTCGAAGAAAGACATCTCAAACTTCAAACTGCGTAAGCACATGCCCATCGGTGCAAAGGTTACGTTGCGTGGTGAGAAGATGTACGAATTCCTTGACCGTTTGATCGCTGTGGCACTTCCCCGCGTACGTGACTTTAAAGGCGTGAACGAAAAGTCTTTCGACGGCCGTGGCAATTACACAATGGGTGTTACCGAGCAGATTATCTTCCCGGAGATTGATATTGATAAGGTGAACCGGATTACCGGTATGGACATCACGTTTGTGACCACTGCCCAAACCGACGAAGAAGCATTTGAATTGTTGAAAGAATTGGGAATGCCGTTCAAAAACGTGAAGAAATAATTAGCAAATATGCGAATGAGAAAATGTGCCGGTGAAGCAGCCATTTTCAAATTTTCAAATTTTCAAATTTTCAAATTAAAATAAACTATGGCTAAAGAATCAGTAAAAGCCAGACAACGGAAACGCGAAAGAATGGTTGCTCAATACGCGGAGAAAAGAGAAGCGTTGAAAGCATCCGGCGATTGGAAAGCTTTGGATGAACTTCCAAAGAACTCTTCAAAAGTGCGTTTGAAAAACCGTTGCCAGATGACAGGCCGGCCGCGTGGATACAGCCGTTACTTCGGCATCTCCCGCATTGCGCTGCGTGACATGGCTTTAAACGGTGCTATTCCGGGCTTGAAAAAAGCAAGCTGGTAAAAAAGTTTTGGGTTTTGAGTTCTAAGTTCTGAGTTGTTGGGACTTAAAAAACTTAAAACGTAAAACAGAAAACTTAAAACAATAAACAAAACATCCAATTGCTCCGCAACCGGAGTGTAGGAGGAAAATAAACATGGTAACAGATCCTATTGCAGATTTTTTGACAAGAATTCGAAATGCGCAAATGGCCGGCCACAGAATCGTTGAGATTCCGGCTTCCAATCTCAAAAAACGCATGACCGAAATTTTGTACGCCCAAGGTTACATCTTGAAATACAAATTTGAAGATGACAACAAGCAAGGTCTTATCAAGATCGCTTTGAAGTATGATGCGGCAACAAAGCAACCGGCTATCCATTCTCTGGAAAGGGTAAGCCGTCCGGGTTTGCGTCACTATGCAAAGCCGACTGATTTCCGTCGCGTGAAAGGGGGCCTGGGTATCGCTATCGTTTCTACATCAAAAGGCGTATTAACCGATAAAGAAGCAAAAGCGCAAAACGTAGGCGGAGAAGTTCTTTGCTACGTTTATTAAAATAATTCGCTGATTGGCTAATTGAAGCCTTCGATACATTAAGCCGAAACATACTGAGGCTGACCGGTCGAAGGATAGAAATCAAATCTCAAATCTTAAATCTGAAATTGTATGTCTCGTATAGGTAAAGCGCCGGTTACTGTTCCTAACGGTGTAACTGTAACAGTTGGTAACGACAACGTGGTGAAAGTAAAAGGACCCAAAGGTGAATTGTCGCAGCCAATTGACCGCGATATGAAAGTTGAAGTAAAAGATGGCCAGATCCTCGTTACCCGTCCTACCGATCAAATTCGTCACCGCGCCTTGCACGGTTTGTCGAGAGCTTTGGTAGCTAACCTGGTAAAAGGAGTTACTGAAGGTTATACAAAAAAATTGGAGTTGATCGGCGTTGGTTTCAAAGCTGCTAATACGGGCAACGTATTGGATCTCGCCTTGGGTTATTCGCACAACATCATCTTTGAAATTCCAAAAGAACTTAAAGTTGCCACTGAGCAATTAAAAGGTCAGAACCCGACCATTACTTTAGAAGGCAACGACCGTCAACTGATTGGTGCGGTAGCCGCAAAAATCCGCAGCTTGCGCAAGCCTGAGCCGTACAAAGGAAAAGGTGTTCGCTATCAGGGTGAAGTGGTTCGCAAGAAAGCCGGTAAAGCAGCGGGTAAATAAGATGGTAAGATATTGAGATAGTAGGATATTGAATGCTCCTCTGCCGAACTACTAATATCCTTATATCTCAATATCCCAATAATACAAAATCAATTCACGGCAGCATCGTGAAGCAAACAAGAATAAAATGAGAACAAGCGCAAAAACAACCAGAAGACAAAATATCCGCTACCGCATTCGTGCAAAGGTGGCCGGTACCGCACAAAAACCGCGTCTTTCTGTTTTCCGCAGCAACAAGGACATCTACGTTCAATTGATTAATGATGACGCAGCTGTAACCATTGCTGCTGCTTCTTCAAGAGACAAAGACATTGCTGCGCAAAGCGGAACAAAAACAGACAAAAGCAAACTCGTTGGCCAAGCCATTGCCCGCAAAGCAAAAGAGCTCGGAATTGAGAATGTGGTTTTCGACCGCGGTGGTAATCTTTATCACGGTCGCGTGAAAGCCGCTGCCGAAGGTGCAAGAGAAGGCGGTCTGGTATTCTAATTATTAAACTTTTTACGAAGCATATCAAATGGCAAAAGCAATTTTAAACAGAGTAAAAGCAGGTGACCTTGAATTAAAAGACAAGGTGGTTGCTATTAATCGTGTAGTAAAAACGACCAAAGGCGGCCGTACGTTCTCTTTCTCTGCGTTGGTGGTAGTGGGCAACGAAGCCGGCGTTGTGGGTCACGGTTTGGGCAAAGCCAAAGAAGTTCAGGAAGCCATTACAAAAGGCATTGAAGACGCCAAGAAAAATCTCATCAAGGTTCCCGTTATGCACGGCACCATCCCGCACGATCAACTGGCAAAAGTTGGCGCTGCAAAAGTGTTGATTAAGCCTGCCGCTCACGGTACGGGTGTAATCGCCGGAGGTTCTATGCGTGCCGTTTTGGAAAGCGCAGGCGTTACTGACGTATTGGCGAAGTCACTTGGTTCTGCTAACCCGCACAACGTGGTGAAAGCAACTTTCGAAGCCTTGGCTTTGTTGCGCGAACCAATTTCTGTGTCGAAGACACGCCGCATTGGATTGAAGAAAGTATTTAATGGTTAATTGTCCACTGTCGACTGCCGACGGTCGACCGTTAAACTGAACTGTCATGAAAAAGATAAAAATAACGTTGGTAAAAAGCCCCATTGATCGTCCTGAGCGTCAGAAACTGACCTTGCAGGCCTTGGGCTTGAACAAAATGAACGCTTCGAAAGAAGTAGAAGCCACTCCGCAAATCCTCGGCATGGTTCGCAAAGTTGAACACATGTTGAGCGTGGAAGAAGTGAACGCTTAATTAATAATTCGCAATTAAAAATTAAGAGTGACGTTTTTAATTCTTCATTCTTAATTATTAATTCATTCAAAGCGAGGGGAGACAAACCCCGTAAGTAAAAATCAAACAAATGAAACTACACAACCTGCGCCCTGCAAAAGGCGCTACGCACAAAGAGAAAAGATTGGGTCGCGGTGAAGGTTCCGGTCACGGAGGAACTTCTACAAAAGGTAACAAAGGCCAGCAAAGCCATGCGAGCTACAAGCGCAAAATGGCGCACGAAGGTGGACAGATGCCGATCCAGCGCCGCGTACCAAAACGCGGATTTAAAAATCCAAACCGCATTGAGTACAAAGTGTTCAACCTCGGGCAAATCGAACAATTAGCCGATAAATATAGCATCCAGGAATTTTCGCTCGAAAATCTGTACATGAACGGGCTGATCAGCCAGACTGACCGGGTAAAAGTTTTGGGTAACGGAGAATTAAAAGCCAAGCTTGTCTTCAAAGTAAACGCAATCAGCGACAAGGCGAAAGGAGCCATCGAAGCGGCGGGCGGCTCGGTAGAAATAGTGAAGTAATTTTCCTTAAATTGCAAGGCGCTGCAAAGCGCTTTTTTTTGTTTGAGCTAAATAATTCTCGTTCGTGAAAAATTTAATTAAGACTCTCAAAAATATTTGGAGCATTGAGGAACTGCGCAGCAAGATTCTTTACACACTGCTTCTTTTATTTATTTATCGTATCGGAACGCACATCGTGCTGCCGGGTGTAAATCCTGATGGGTTAACACGCGTGGCCGAGCAAACAAAGAACAACGGTATTCTTGGTTTGATCAACACCTTTGCCGGTGGCGCCTTTTCACAAGCATCCATCTTTGCGCTGGGCATCATGCCCTACATCTCTGCCTCCATCTTCATTCAGTTAATGACGGTACTCGTTCCGCAGTTTCAGAAGATGCAGAAAGAAGGAGAAAGCGGCCGCAAAAAAATCAACCAATGGACACGTTACCTCACAGTGGCGGTAACCGTCGTTCAGGCATCGGCTTATGTTGCTTACCTCCGTCAAATTACGGCGCAAAGCGGCGGCATCATTCCGGCTTATGTTGATTATTTCTGGCTTTCAACCGTCGTGTTGCTTACGGCCGGAACCATGTTTGTAATGTGGCTGGGGGAGAAGATTACCGACAAAGGCTTGGGTAACGGTACTTCGCTCATCATCATGATTGGTATCTTAGCCCGTCTTCCGCAAAGCTTCATGCAGGAATTGGGAAGCAAGTCAACCCGTTCGGGCTTGATCCTCATCTTCATCGTTGAAATTGCCATACTCATTGCCATCATCATGGGTTGTATCATGCTGGTACAAGGCGTTCGCAAAATCCCGGTGAATTATGCGAAGCAAATTGTGGGCAATCGCCAGTTTGGTGGCGCCCGGCAATTTCTGCCCATCAAAGTAAACAGTGCGGGTGTAATGCCCATCATCTTTGCGCAAGCGGTGTTGTTTCTGCCCACTTTGTTTAACCTTACAGGTACGGCTGCGGGACAAGGCATTGCCGGTGTGTTTCAGGACCACTCCAACGTTTATTATATGATTGTATATGCGGTGGTGGTGATTGGTTTTACCTTCCTGTACACGGCATTAATTTTTAACCCGAAACAAATTGCGGATAACCTGAAGCAGAACAACGGTTTCATTCCGGGTGTAAAGCCAGGCCAGCCAACGGCTGATTACATTGGCAGCATCATGGATAAAGTCACATTGCCGGGTGCTATTTTGCTGGCCTTCGTCGGCATTCTTCCGGGGATTGCGCAACGCCTCGGTGTGCAGCCAAGCTTCTCTACTTTCTTCGGCGGTACATCGCTGCTGATTATGGTGGGTGTAATTCTGGATACCTTGCAGCAAATTGAAACGCAATTGCTCATGCGCCAATACGATGGTTTGATGAAGAGCGGCCGCATTCAGGGCAGAACCGTTACGCAAGCGTCTTATTAATAAGTACGAGGCCAGAGAATAAACGACAAAGTTTTTTAAATAATCAAAACCTGGTGAGAATACTTGCCGGGTTTTTTTGTGAAAGCCTTCAGCCGCCAGCTTTCAGCAATCAGTAAAACTGAATTGTAAAGGGCTGAAAGCCGATAACTGAAAGCTGATCGCTTAATCATGATTCATTACAAAACAGAAGCGGAAATAGCCATTATGCGGCAGAGTGCCTTGCTGGTAAGCAGCACCCTTGCCGAAGTAGCAAAAATTCTTAAGCCCGGATTACAAACCATTGCCATAGACGGTTTCATCGGCACCGTCATCAAAGACCAGGGCGGCACGCCGTCTTTTTTAAATTTTCACGGCTACCCATTTAATTCATGTATCTCGGTCAATGATGTAGTGGTGCACGGTTTTCCCAACAAAACCGAATTGAAAGAAGGCGATATCGTTTCCATTGACATCGGTATTTATAAAAACGGTTACCACGGCGATCATGCCTACACGTTTATGATTGGAAAGCCGAACAATGAGGTGGTAAAGCTGGTAAAGATTACAAAGGAATCGCTTTACAAGGGCATCGAAAAAGCCGTGGCGGGCAACCGCATCGGCGATATTGCTTTTGCCATACAGGAGCACACCGAAAAAAAGAACGGCTACGGTGTGGTTCGCGAACTGGTTGGTCACGGCCTAGGAAAAAGCATGCACGAAGACCCGCAGGTGCCCAACTACGGCAAACGCGGCTCTGGGCCAGTAATGAAAGAAGGATTGGTGATTGCCATTGAGCCGATGATCAACATGGGCAAAAAAGAAGTGTACACGGAAGATGACGGTTGGACGGTGCGTACAAAAGATGGCAAGCCTTCCGTACACTTTGAACACGATGTTTGCGTTAGAAAAGGCAAAGCCGATGTTTTATCCAACTATGCCGAAATTGAAAAAGCCGAAAAGGAAAATGGCAATCTTTTTGCTGACTACTGAGCCCCAAAGTCACAGTAGAAAATCGCTTATGAAAAAAGCCGCCTTCTCTCTTTTTCTTCTCTTTTGCGTTCTAATCAAAGCCGTTTCTCAGCCAGACAGTTCGCAAGTAGCGCAATCGTTTTTACCGTTGCTGGTGATGAACTTCGATGCCAAGATCATTAACAAAAACGTGCAGCTTCAATGGACCGTTACCAACAACGAAGACGTTAAAAACTTCGAGATTGAACGGGCAGAAGACGACAACGGTTTTCAAAAAATTGGCGGTAAACTTTCAACGGGTAAAGAGGGAAAAACAAACTATGAGTTTGTGGACGCTCTGCCAAAGAAAAATGCGGGTTTATCTTACCGCATAAAGACCGTAGCCAAAGACGGTTCCTCGGTTTATTCCAACGTGCAGAATACACGGGTTGAGGAAGCCGTTCTGCAATACAAACTGAAACAAAACCCGGTTCATCAGTCAATAGAAGTGGAGATCATTTCTCCGTCCGACGTCAGTCTCCAGGCTTCCATTTACACGGCTTATGGACAAAAGGCGTTCGTGCAAACAACGAAGCTTTTCTCCGGTGTAAATCTTCTTTCCCTTTCTTCGCAAAACCTTCTTCCCGGCCTTCACCGTCTTGTTTTAGAAACCGGCAACGAAAGAAAAGTAATTTCGTTTGTAAAAGAATAAATGCAGCAACGTTTGGTGGTCATTGGCGGCGGTGCGGCCGGCTTTTTTTGTGCGGTGAACGCGGCGAGAATGAATCCGCAACTGCAAGTCATCATTCTTGAAAAAACTTCTAAGCTTTTAGCCAAAGTAAAAATATCTGGTGGCGGTCGTTGCAACGTTACACACGCTTTGTTTGACATTGTCGAGATGAGCAAGCGTTATCCCCGCGGGCAAAACTTTGTGAAAAAAACCTTTCATCAATTCTTTACAACAGATACAATAAAATGGTTCGAAGAACGCAGCGTGAAATTGAAAGCCGAGAAAGACGGAAGAATGTTTCCGGTTACCGATTCCTCGCAAACCGTTATTGATTGTTTGATGAATGAAGCAAGCAATAACGGCGTTGAAATAAGATTGGCCGCAGACGTAAAGGAGTTGGCAGTTGGCAGTAAGCAGTTGATAACAATAGCGCAGTCAGGCCGCACTGTAAATAACAGCAGCACAGATGAAGTTTTTACCATCGTCCTTGCTAACTGCCAACTGCTAACTGCCAACTATGTTGTTCTCGCCACGGGTGGTTATCCAAAAGCATCTATGTTTGATTGGCTGAAAAACTTAGGACATGGTTTTTCAGAACCGGTTCCTTCTTTATTTACGTTCAACCTTCCAAAGCATCCGATTACTGCGCTGATGGGCGTGAGTGTTGAAAGAATAAGGTTGAAAATTGAAGGCAGCAAGCTAATGGAAGATGGCCCAGTGCTGATTACGCATTGGGGTTTGAGCGGCCCGGCCGTATTGCGGTTGAGTGCATGGGGCGCACGGGAGTTGAAGGAGAAAAATTATGATTTTAAAGTTCACATAAACTGGTTGCCGAAGCACAACGAACAAAGTTTAAAAGAAGCCTTTCAGCAATTTCGAAAGAGGAATCCGTCAAAGAAAATCGTCAACCAAAATTTTGACGAATTGCCCAGTCGCTTGTGGCAATTCTTATTAGATCAATCCGACATTAATACCGAAATGCGTTTTGCTGATTTGCCCGCAAAAGCCGAAAACGCACTTGTAAAAAACCTGGTAGATTACGTGACGGAAGTCAAAGGCAAAACAACGTTTAAAGAAGAATTTGTGACGGCCGGTGGCATTGCGTTAAGCGAAGTGGATGCGAATACGATGATGAGTAAGAAAATTCCAAACCTTTATTTTGCCGGCGAAGTGTTGGACGTGGATGGCATCACCGGCGGCTTTAATTTTCAACACGCATGGACGAGTGGATGGATAGCAGCGAAGAGCGTTGCGGTTATGGTTGATTGAAGTTTTTCTAACCAATGATTTTCATTTAACTTGATAATGATAAACGTAAAAACGCAACCCAATCATCAAGAATATTTGCGGGCCTTGCAGCGCATGGGTCCGGCGGGCCGGTTCCAAAAATGCTTGAGCTTTCACAATTCACAAAAGACCTTTTTTTGCACGGCTTGCGAAAGCGTTTTCCCGATAAAACCGAAGCGGAGGTTAAAGAAATTTATTTACAACGTTTGACGCTATGTCACAACCGGAATTACTGATAGACGTGATTGAGTTTCTGTAGCGGAATGAAATTGAATACATGGTGACCGGCTCCGTTGTTTCCAGTTTGCAGGCGAACCAAGGGCAACGCATGGTGTGGATATTGTTATCACGAGTATGATGTTTCGGCTTCGCTCAATATGAACTTCACTAAGCCAATAGATAGACGAACTTCTGGTCCAAAAACATTCAGAACCCCTTAACATCTTCGGCTAAAAACACCAAACACCAAACCCCAAACCCCAAACGGTTTTTCTTATCTTCGCCGCCCCGAATAAAACCATCGGGAATACATCATGGAAGACAACAATATTGTTAACCCAAACGCTGAAGGTCAGGAGACGACTCCGGTTGCTGAAAACACAGCTACCCCCGAGCAGTCTGCAGCGACAACAAATGCCCCTGCCGCAGAAGCACAAACCGAGCAGCCCGCTGCTCAAACTGAAACAGCCACCACCGCTCCTCAAGCCGAAGTTGCTGAACCCACGCAACCTGTTTCCAACGTAAAAGTCGAAGAGCCCGTACAAGAAACGGTAGCCGCTCACGACGATTTCGATTGGAGCATTGACAAGCGCAACGTAGCCGCTTACACACGCGAGGAAAAAGAAAAGTACGACAAGGTTTATGAGAACACCTTCGTGCAACTGAACGACGGCGAGATGATTAAAGGAACCGTTGTGGGCATTACCAAAACTGATGTGGTGTTGAACATCGGCTTTAAATCAGACGGCCTTGTTTCCCTCAACGAATTCCGCGACACGCCAAGCCTGAAAGTTGGCGACGAAGTGGAAGTGATGGTAGTGGAAAAAGAAGACCGCGACGGCAACCTGAACCTAAGCCGCAAGCAAGCCCGCATTACCCGTGCATGGGAGCGCATTGTTGAAGTTCACAAAACCGGCGAAGTGGTTACCGGTACCGTTACCTCAAAAACAAAAGGCGGCTTGATCGTGGACGTATTCGGTATGGAAACCTTCCTGCCGGGTTCGCAAATTGACGTGAAGCCCGTTACCGATTACGATCAGTTCGTGGGCAAAACAATGGAGTTCAAAGTGGTGAAGATCAACGAAGCCATCAAGAACGCCGTTGTATCGCATAAAGCACTCATCGAAAGCGACATCGAAGCACAACGTGCACAAATCATAGGCAAACTGGAGAAAGGCCAGGTGTTGGAAGGTACCGTGAAGAACATTACCGACTTCGGCGCCTTCATGGACCTCGGTGGCCTCGACGGTTTGTTGTACATCACCGATATTTCATGGGGCCGCATCAATCACCCTTCAGAGGTGTTGAAGCTGGACCAAAAAGTGAACGTGGTTGTATTGGATTTCGACGACGAGAAAAAACGCATCTCGCTTGGTTTGAAACAACTCACGCCGCATCCCTGGGATGTGTTGCCTGAGAACATCAAAGAAGGCGAAATCGTTACCGGCCGCGTAGTGAACATTGAAGACTACGGTGCCTTCCTCGAAATTCTTCCGGGTGTGGAAGGCCTGGTTCACGTTTCAGAAATTACTTGGGCCAATACGCCGATCAACGCAAAAGAATTCTTCAAGCTGGGCGACGAGCACACAGCGAAGATTGTTACGCTTGACAAAGGCAGCCGCAAAATGAGCTTGTCTATCAAGCAACTTTCGCAAGATCCTTGGAGCGACATTGAAACCAAATTCCCCGAAGGAAGCCGTCACACCGGCGTTGTGAAAAACATTACGCCCTACGGTGTGTTTGTTGAGCTGACTGCCGGCATTGGTGGCATGATTCACATCTCCGACCTGAGCTGGTTAAAGCGTTACAATCATCCGAACGAGTTTACCAAAGTTGGTGAGAACATTGACGTGGTAATCCTCGGCATTGATAAAGACAACCGCAAGCTTCAGTTGGGTCACAAGCAACTCGAAGAAGATCCCTGGAACACCTTGCAAGACACGTTTGCTGTGGGTTCAATTCACGAAGGGACCGTTATCCGCAAGGACGACAAAGGCGCCATCGTGCAATTGCCTTACGGTCTCGAAGGCTTTGCCCCCAACCGTCACCTTGCAAAAGAAGACGGCAAGAGCGTAGGCGCCGACGAAACGGCCGAGTTCATGGTGATTGAATTTGACCGCAACGAAAAACGCATCGTGGTTTCTCATGCACGCATTTGGGAACAATCGCAGGCCGAAGAAAAAGACGCGGCCCGCAAAGAAGCCCGTGTGCAAAACGAGCAGGCCCGCAAGGCGGTGAAGAACATCCAGCAAAAAGTAGAAAAGCCAACGCTTGGCAACTTGGGTGCGCTTGCACAAATCAAAGAGAAGTTGCAACAACAGGAGAAAGGCAACGCAGCTAACGCCGGCGAGAATACGCCGGAAGCTGGAAGCTAATGCTTCAATCTTTTTATATTCAAAATCCCGTCAGCAATGACGGGATTTTTTATTTTGAACCAGAAGTTCGCCTGTCTATTAAGCATTGTTGCAAGTTCATCCTGAGCTTGTCGAAGGACACTCTTGTGCTGAAGGAAAGCTATTCGGCATTTTATCACGAACCATGATTTGGGTGGATTTGAAGATTGACAAAAAATAGAAACAGTTTGATAGAGCAAGAGTCGTTCAACACTGAACGACCTTGCTTTTTATTTCCAAGAAAATTAGGTCAAATTCAGTCAATCATAGTTCCTTTACTTCAACTCGAAAACCACACTTACATCATACCGCAACTTCATTTTTTTGAAATCAGCTTGTGGCTGTTCTGCTGCATCCGATTGTGCTTCCGCTTTCATCATGCGGTTTGAAGCCATTGCGTTATACATCGGCTGCGGATAGTATTCGTTCGGTTCATTAATGGTAATGGCTACACCAATTTTTTCGTTCACCGCATCGGCCAAGTATTGTGCTTTTTCTTTTGCGCTTTTAATGGCCTCAATTTTCAGGTTTTTCCGGAACTCTTCCATCTTGCTGTGCGTTACACGGGAGATGTAAAAGTTCTGCGTAGCGTTGTCATCTAACTTATCCACTAACTGATCCACTTGCGTCGTGTTCCGAAGCTTCACTTGATACGTGATGGCCGCATACAATTCCTCCTTTTTGTTTTTCTTGCGCAACCAAGGATTGCTGTACGCATCGTAATTGGACACACTCACCGCATCGTCGGGTAGGCCCAGCGAGCGAACGGCTGTTAAAAAATCCTGGCGAATCTTATCAATTGTGATCTTGCCGCTGCCTTTCTTTTCATACTCCTTCAAGACAACCTGCACATAAATTTCATCCGGCACGATTTCCATTTCGGCACTGCCGTTTGCGGTAATCGTGCGTGGGTAAGGATTGTTCGCATAAGTCTGCGCAAAGCCCGTTAACGTCAATAACGAACCCGCTAAAAAAAGAAACATTGTTTTCATGGCATTAATTTTTTAAGCAGATGAAAAAGGGAAACCCCTTACATACGGTAAAGATAGAATCGTGCATGACTTAACAATTTCTAAACACGTACTTTTAGCACACCAATTGCCTTGCACATGAACATCTGGAAAAAATTAGCCGAATACAAACTGGTGCGTAAGATTGTTTACGCATTGGTGGGCATCTTTTCTTATCCTGGACTTGCCATTATAAACAAACTAAAAATCAGTGGCACCGAACACATCGAAAACCTTCCGAAAAAAAACGTGCTTTTTGTGAGCAACCACCAAACTTATTTCGCCGATGTCATCACTTTTCTTCACATTTTTTGCGCGGTGAAATGGCGCAAGCGAAACAAATTAGGAGTGCCGTATTATTTACTCAATCCGTTTACCAGGGTTTATTACGTGGCTGCCGAAGAAACGATGAAAAGCAGTTGGATCAGCCGCTTGTTTACGCTGGCCGGTGCGTTAACCGTTAAGCGTACCTGGAAAAAAGATGGTGCCGAATCACGCCGCGGCCTCGACCCAAGTGATACCCGAAAAATTGAACGGGCATTGAACAATGCCTGGGTCATCACGTTTCCGCAAGGCACTACAAAGCCCTTTGCACCGGGACGCAAAGGCACGGCTTACATCATCAAACATTGCAAACCCACGGTTATACCGGTTGTCATCAGTGGCTTTTGGCGGGCCTTCAATAAAAAAGGATTGAAGTTTAAAAAGAAAGGCACCCTGCTCAGCGTAACTTTTAAGCCGCCGCTGCAAATAGATTACGAAGCAAGGCCCGAGGATATTTTAGCGCAAGTGATGGATGCCATCGAACAAAGCAAGGAGTACATGATGAAAGGGGCACATCATTGGAAGACGGTGGAGGAAAAGGCAGCGTAACGGCCCCTCCCGCCTCCCCGGTGGGGAGGTGACCTTTTCACAGACCCTTGCTTCGGCACGATGCTTTCTTTGCACAATGTTGTTCGGAGCGTTTGGCTTTGGCTTCTCTCGGCATGGCCTCCATGAACGTTTTATTCTGATTCAGTTGCGAAGTGCATGGAGAAAAAATGCTCAATCATTAAAGCTGATTAAGCATTTTTCGTACCGGGCAAAAGCATGGGTCTGTGTTCAGATGGCCTTCCCACCGGGAAGGACGGGATGGGGCCCCTCTACCAAAATCATTCTCGTCGTTGCATTTTTTTGGCGCAGTGCTTTTGCCGGTGCGTATGCTTCCGAAGCCCACCATTGCTTTGCCAATTCTTTGTTTGGAAATTCCAACACCACAATGCGCTTTGCCTGCCAGTCGCCTTCAAGTGTTTCGGTAGCGCCGCCGCGTACAATGAACTTTCCATTATAAGCCGATAAAGAAGGCGTCGTTAATTTTTTGTAGTCTTCGTATTCTTTAGGATTGTGTACATCCACTTCAACAATGATGTAAGCAGCCATATTAATCGTGTTTGGTAAAGAACAATGCTTTTAATTCCACGGCTTCGTCGGGTTTCATTTTGCCTCCTAAAATGAGCCTTACCTGCCGGCGGTGCAAAGCGCCTTCGTACAGTCTTTTCTCTTCTTCGGTTTCGGGTGTCAGTGCCGGTACAATCCGCGGCCTTCTGTTTGGGTCAAGCGCTACAAAAGTGTAATAGGCTTCGTTGCTTTTGTATTTAAACTGTTGTGTAAAGTCCTCGCCCCACACTTTTAAATGCACTTCCATTGACGTATTGAAGGCCCGCGAAACCTTGGCTTCAATGTGTACCGTGTTGCCAAGCTTTATAGGGTTTTCAAAGGAAATATTGTCCACCGAAGCCGTGACCACCGGGGCATTGCAATGACGCTGCGCAGCAATAGCGGCCGCAATGTCCATCCAGTACATCAGCCGTCCGCCCATAAGGTTGCCAAACACATTGGTATCGTTTGGCAGAACAATTTCGGTCATCATGGTATAACTATCGGAAGGTTTTCGGGCTTGCATTTTTTTCATTTGCGGCAAAGGTAACCGCCGAACAACCGGCTTAAGAAATGTGCAATGAATTTTTATGAATCAGAAGTACGTCTATTTATTGAGCTTTACTTGCGTCGCACTCTTCAACGCCTCGTTCGCTGCGCAGCAAAGTGCCTTCACGCGGCGACTCAACGCTTTGACGACGCAGCGTCGCCGCTCCTTTGCGTCGCTGCGTGAAAAAATGTCGAGCAGTGTTCAGAACCCTGAAGTGTGCGACGCAAGAAAGTTCAACGGATAAGCAGACCTCTAGGTCATAAAAAAACTCAATCCGAAAAAGGACTGAGGGTTTCAAAGCGGAAGAAGTTTCGCTTAAATGTTTTTTATCTCACCAATCAAATCCTGCAACACTTTTTTTGCATCGCCGAACAGCATGGAGGTTTTCGGGCGGAAGAATAAATCGTTTTCGATGCCGGCATAACCGGGCTTCATGCTTCGTTTGTTCACGATAACCGTTTTTGCGTTTTCGACATCCAAAATCGGCATACCGTAAATGGGAGAGGAAGGATCGGATTTGGCAGCGGGGTTTACCACGTCGTTTGCACCAAGAATGAGCACAACATCGGTGGATGGAAATTCCTCGTTGGCTTGTTCCATTTCTTCGAGTTTGTCGTAGCTAACATCGGCTTCGGCAAGCAACACGTTCATGTGTCCCGGCATACGGCCCGCAACGGGATGAATGGCGTATTTGACCTCCACGCCTCTTTCGTTCAATAATTTTTCTAACTCATGGCAAGCGTGTTGCGCCTGTGCCACAGCCAAACCGTAACCCGGAACGATCATTACTTTGTTGGCGTAAGCCATCACTACCGCAGCATCGGCCAAACTGATTTCTTTGTACGCTCCCGCCTCTTTATTTACAGTTCCTGCGCTCCCTTTTGACCCACCCCCAAACGAACCAATTAATACGTTGGCCAACGAGCGGTTCATGGCCTTGCACATCAAGATAGTTAACAATGTACCCGCAGCGCCGACCAAAATACCGCCGGTGAGCATCACCTTGTTGTTGTACAAGAAGCCACCGCAAGCCGCAGCCACACCGGTAAAAGAGTTAAGCAATGAAATCACGACGGGCATATCAGCACCGCCAATCGGCAGCACAAAGAAGACGCCGTAAAGAAGCGCAAGCACAAAGGTTCCGTAAAAGAACAACGAAGCATTTACTGGCAGCCAACCAATCACGTAAGCCGCAAGACCAACGATAACTGCAAGGAGAAGGAGATTGAAAATGTGTTGACCGTTAAACGAAAAGTCTTTGATTTTACCATTTAATTTTCCCCAGGCAATCATGCTTCCGGCAAAGGAAACGGAGCCGATTATCAATCCGAGAAGAATGATGAGAAGTGTACCCGTGGAAACTGGAACCGATGTTGTTAAATTAGAAACATAGCCGTTTGAAGCGTAAGCGCTACTTACCGTTTCGTGGAAATCATTGTGCGCCAATCGTCCAAATTCAATCAACGAAATCAGCGCCGCACAAGCGCCGCCCATGCCGTTGAATAAACTCACCATCTCCGGCATGGCCGTCATCTTTACTTTCTTTGCAGCCAGTGTCCCAATCACGCCGCCAATAGCAATGCCGCCGAAGATCCAACCGTAATTGTGCAAGTGATTGCCGGCTTCATCCCTGTATAAAAAAATGGTCCCTAAAATTGCCAGCGTCATGCCCGTGGCCGCAACAAGGTTCCCCTTTCGTGCCGACTCCGGATGCGAAAGCATTTTTAGGCCGATGATGAACGTAACGGAAGCAATGATGTATAAGAAGGTGAGAAGGCTGATTTCCATTTGTGGTTATTTCTTCTTTTTTGATTTAAACATTTCAAGCATTCGGTCCGTTACTACAAAGCCGCCGACAACGTTCAGCGTACCGAGTATGACCGCTAAAAAACCAAGTACCAACGCGAGGTAATTGTCGCCTTCTGCCTTGCCCATAACGATGATGGCGCCGATAATGACGACACCGTGAATGGCATTAGCGCCGCTCATGAGCGGTGTGTGCAAAACGCTCGGCACACGGCCGATAATTTCAATGCCCACAAAAATCATCAGGATAACGACGTAAATGATTTGTTCGTTACCCGCAATCCAGTTCAGTATTCCCATTGTTGCTTATTGATTGTTGATTGTTGCCTGTTGGAGATTGCCCGTGAGTTGCTGCACTCTCTCGTTTGTAATTTGACCGTTGTGCGCAACGCAAGCGCCTTTTACCAAATCGTCGTCCCAATTCAAATTGAGGCCGCCTTCTTTTGTGGTAATGAGGCCCAAAAAGTTCAGGATGTTTTTGCCGTACAATTTGCTGGCGTCGGACGGCGTAGTGGCTTGCAGGTTGCTGTTGCCCACGATGGTGACGCCGTTGCGCACAACGTTTTCGTTGTTTTTGGTAAAAGGTGTGTTGCCTCCCGTGGCCGCAGCAAGGTCAATAACAACCGAACCGTTGCGCATGCCGTCCAGCATTTCTTCGGTAATAAGAATCGGTGCTTTTCTTCCGGGGATTTGCGCTGTGGTAATTACAATGTCGGCCTTGGCGATGCTTTCTTTGATGCGTTGTTGTTGCGCCTGTTTGTATTCTTCGGTTTGTTCAACGGCATAGCCACCGGCTTTCGAGGCATCGGCCGCGCCTTCCACTTCAATGAATTTTGCCCCCAGACTTTGCACTTCCTCTTTTACCGCAGGTCTTGTATCAAATACTTCCACCACGGCGCCCAGGCGACGAGCCGTGGCAATGGCCTGCAAACCTGCAACACCGGCACCCAGTATCAAAACTTTTGCGGGTGCAATGCTGCCCGCTGCGGTCATGAACATGGGAAAGTAGCGCGGATAAAGGTTGGCGGCGAGCAACACGGCTTTGTAGCCCGCAATGTTTGCCTGCGAACTCAGAACGTCCATGCTTTGCGCACGGGTGGTGCGCGGGAGCATTTCAAGACTAAAAACCGTTAGGCCATCCTGCGCCCATTGCTGTACCCGTTCTGCGTTGTACAAAACCTGGTAAACACCGAGAAGAATTTTTCCGGCCGGTATTTTAAGCCTTGCGTCGGGCGGATGAATGGAGAGAATCACAGCGCTTGCAGCAATCACGTCTTCAGCGCTGCCGGTCTTTGCGCCGGCCTTTTCATAATCTTCATTTGTGGCCGATGCTTTTAAACCCGCACCGGCTTCAACAAATACCTGGATGCCTTTTTTGGTTAGAGCCGAAACGCCTTCGGGCAAAAGCGAAACCCTTGTTTCGGTTGGTGGTTCTTTCAGGAGACCGACAATCATGCGGCCAAATTATTGCAAAATGCGGTACGCTCAAAAACGAACGGCGAAATGCTGCTTTACTTTAAACTCTTTGCGAAAGAAAACAAAGCCCAAAAAGAAGACGTCCACCGTGCATTGCACAGCAGGATGTGCCTTGATTTCGGCCCAGGCTTTTTCCATTTCTTCGCTCCAATGGATGTCGTCGAAAACAAGAATGGTGTCGTTGTGAGTTTTGGAAAGAAGCCGATGGAAATAATTTAGCGTGGGTTCATAACGGTGGTTTCCGTCAATGTAAGCGAGGTCAATTGATGACTGATGACTGATGACTGATGACAGTAGCTCATCAAAGTTTCCGTTCTGCAGTTCAATATTTTCTAAGCCTAAGCGTTTGAAGTTTTCCTGCGCGATATGAGCGATTGCTTTGCTTCCTTCAACGGTAACAATGCTGGCATCTGGATTTGCCAACGACAAATAAGCCGTTGTAAGGCCAAGTGAAGTTCCCAGTTCAAGAATTGTTTTTGGCCGGTAATGTTTCACCAACCGGAACAAAAGCGCTGCGTATTTTTTTGATTTGAGTGCCGACGCGGCAATCTGTTGCACACTTCGTTGTTTGGTTGCGGCCGTTCGTGAACCCGCACCAAAATCTTCAATCGTTAAGACACGGTTGTCGCTCAAAAGTTTTTGGCGCAAATCTTCTATTTCAGTTGGCAGTTGATAGCCCGACTTGTTGTTTAGCACGTGCAGAATAAACTGAAACACAAACGGCGAATGCATCCCGTGGCCTTTGCCGTTGCAGGCCGTTCGGTAATAATGAAAATATTTTTTGGCTAACTGAAAAGTAGAATACACGGTAAAAATGTAAAATCTAAAACGTAAAATTCAGAATGTAAAACTATGCGTCTCCCTACAAGGGTCTTTCTTTTTTGCATTTTACATTTTAGATTTTTCTCTCCCAAACCTGGTACGTATGGTCGTACGCATTCTTTGCGTCTTTTTCGCAGTAACGTTTCGACACAAGCGTCCATTGGTCTTCGTTAATCACCGGGAAAAAAACGTCGCCGTCAAATTGGTGATGAATGCGTGTTAAATAAATTCTGGCCGCATTTGGCAACGATGTTTTAAAAATCTCCGCGCCGCCAATGACAAAAATTTCTTTCGCGCCGTATTCCTTTGCTTTTTCAACCGCCGCTTCTAGTGAATGAACCACGTCAACGCCTTCGTGATGCCAATCGTTGTTTCGTGTGATGACAATGCTTTTTCGTCCGGGCAATGGCTTGCCGATGGAGTCAAATGTTTTTCGACCCATTAAAATGGGCATGGCCCACGTGAGGTTTTTGAAATACTTCAAATCATCGGGCAAATGCCAGGGGAGCTTGTTGTCCCTGCCTATGACGTTGTTCTCGGACGCGGCTACCAATAAACTTAAAATCATACTGCGACCGGTGCTTTAATGGCGGGATGCGAAACATAATTCTCCAGCGTAAAATCGTCGAACGTAAAATCAAAAATATTCTTCACGTTTGGATTTAGCTTCATTGTTGGCAAAGGGAAAGGTGTTCGGCTTAACTGCGTATGTACCTGTTCCAAATGATTGTTGTAAATGTGCACGTCGCCAAAGGTGTGAATGAAATCGCCTGCTTCTAAACCGCAAACCTGTGCCATCATCATCGTGAGCAAAGCATAAGATGCAATGTTGAACGGCACACCCAAAAAAACATCGGCACTGCGTTGGTACAACTGGCAACTCAATTGATTGTTGGCCACGTAAAACTGAAACATAGTGTGACAAGGCATAAGCGCCATCTTGGGTAACTCGGCCACGTTCCAGGCGTTCACGATCAAACGGCGGCTGTCGGGGTTCTTTTTTATTTGGTTAATCACATCGCTTATCTGGTCAATTGTATCGCCGTTTGCGCCTTCCCAGCTTCGCCATTGCTTGCCGTACACAGGTCCTAACTCTCCGTTTGCATCGGCCCATTCGTTCCAAATGCTTACGCCGTGTTCTTTTAGATAAGCGATGTTGGTTTCACCTTTTAAAAACCAAAGCAGTTCGTATATGATGCTTTTGAGGTGAACTTTTTTTGTGGTCACCAGCGGAAAGCCTTGGCTTAAATCAAACCGCATTTGATAACCAAACGTACTGATGGTGCCCGTACCTGTGCGGTCGCTCTTTTGCACGCCGTTGTCCAAAATATGTTGAAGGAGTTGTAAGTACTGTTGCATTGTCTGAACCGGGATTTTTGTGATGGTTTGGATTGGCGGGAAAATTAGACAAAGCTCTCCTTCTGAACAAAACTGCCTTGGCTTTGCGCAAAACTTGTGCGGAAAAATTTAATGAAAAAAGGCAAGCCTTACGGGGCTTGCCGTGCAAAATTCGCAGAGTGTGGTTTTGATTGATGCAAACCTTACGGGGTTTGTCTTTGGTTCTCGCAGTTGGCCGGGTGATTTCATCAAAGGCCTTACGGGGCCAGGGATGAAGCAAGGTTTTGGTTTCGGGTTCAGCCTTACGGGGCTGGGGTTTTTGCTTTTCGTTTCGGTCTTACGGGACCAGGGTTTCAGATTTTTTGACCTCTGTTTTAGTCTTTATGATGCTTGCCGTTGAACAAATCCTTCAAGAATAATGTTGGTAGCGCCGTCCTGTTTTGCAATGCGCATTTTGGTAGGATACCATCCGGCCTTTTGATATTTCGTTGGCTGCGGAACGGCTCTTTCAAAGCCTGCGTTGCCTTCCACAAATTTTCTAGTGATCATCGGCTCGTAAAACGCCACCTTGCCATTATAAGAACCAAACAAAAAAGTTTGCGTAAACGGTTGGCCGTTGATTTCAGGTGTGGTTACGTCGAGCCAGTGCGAACCCATCAACGGCACGCCGCCCGGCAAGGGAATGTAGGTTGGCGGCATGTAGCCTTGAGGGGGCAGGTTTTTAAATTTCAGGCTGTCTTGTTCGTAAACCGGGATGGCCAAACGGTCCGTTTCTGCTATGGTGTAAAAATGAAAATCAAAATGCGGCTTGTCGTAAACACCGGCGGGTTCGTGGCCGGCAGGATTCCAATCCAGCAGAACGTGTGTAAACGGTGTGCCGTCGGTGGCTTTGGGATGAAGCTTTAACGACAAAGAATTTTCGTGGTGATGGCCGGAAGCGCCGGGTGCAAGCGTATCCAAACTTGCCATTGATGCGTCGTCCATTGCAATGGCAATTCTTACGGGATTGTTCTTGTCGTCCACTTCGTACCAGGTCCAGGCTTTTCCGTGCTGAAAAGTTTGCGCATCGCCTTTAAAAACTTTTTCAGCAGGTTTGTTTTCGTGGTCTTTTTTGCAGGAGCTAAAAGCGGCTAAAGAAACTGCGGCAAAGAGGAAAATTTTTTCATATCGGTTTCTGATTTTGGTTTTGATGACTCAAAGATGGCTCCCCGCAAAGCCAAAGGAAACGCCGCTTGAAATGAAACGGAAGGAAAGACGGATGAATTGAAGTTGCAAGGTTTCGGATGCGTTGTCCGGGTTTCCAGCTTCGCAAAGACCTTTTGTTCTCCTTCTTTTGCAAACAACTTCGCACGCCTGAAAACCGGTTGTTGAAAGGGCTGCATCAACTGTTGTTTTTGCCGGATGAATTGTGCAGGCGGCGACACCGAAACAATTATTTTTGAAAGACCTAAAATTTATTTCTTGTACCGTCTTTGCTTTTTTCTTTTGCTGCTTTGTGTTGGGTTGAAAGGAAGCGCACAATCCGCTTCTTCGTTTGTGTTTACACATTACTCTACGAAAGACGGACTGGCCGCAAACGAATTGTACAAGGTGCAGCAAGACCGCGAAGGCTTTTTGTGGATTGCCACCAGCAACGGCCTGCAACGTTTCGACGGCGTGCGGTTTCGCACCTTCCGGCACGAAGAGGGCGACGCCAGCAGCCTGCCTTCTAACGTTATTCAACGCTTGTTTATTGACAAGAATGATGTGCTGTGGGGCGCTACCGGCAAGGCTGAATTTTTTCAGTTCGACAAAAACCGGTTTACGTACAGGCAGATACCCGTTCGCGCAGCGCATCCGGAAAAAATGTTGTCCAACGAAACCATGTTTGTACCCGATGAGAACGGGCATTTGTTTCTTTTAACCTTGGGCAGCGAACTGTTGGCGTACGATGAAAAGAAAAACGAGTTTTCGCAGGAAGCCAATTTTATTCCGCTGCCCAAAACCTGGGGCGTCACTGCTTTGGTACAGCAGCCCGGAACACAAAAATATTGGCTTGGCCTGCAAAGCGGTGGCATCGCCATTTACAACCGTCAAACAGGTAACTTAAGTTATTACGGGCACAACGTAGAACACGAGCCCGCGATTGAACTTTGGGGAACGCAAATGATTTTTTTTCATCCGTTATTCGATAAGAAAAATCATTTGTGGGCGGTAACCTGGGGCCCCGGCATTCCGCTTTACGTTCAATATAATCTGCAACGTCCAACGGAGCCGCTAAAGATTTCAAACTTTTGGGGACGCATTCCCACCTACCACGAATTAAACGGGTTTGTGGAGCAAAGCGACGGCCGCATCTGGATAAAAGGCCTCAATGCGCTGGCTTATTTTGACGAACAGGTGAATGATTTCGTCGTTGTCAAACCCAGCGGAAGCGACGAGAGCGGCATTAAATACGAAGGCTTGTCCGCGTTGTTCGAAGACCGCGATAAAAACCTTTGGGCCGGCACAAACAACAACGGCTTGTACCGCTTCAATCCTTCTACCGAAATCTTCACCAACATTCTGCACCTGCGGCGCTTTGTAAAGGCCCAAACCGGAACCGGTGCGGTCATGTCGTTTGTCCAACTGAAAAACGGCAACGTTTTATCAGGCGCCTGGGAAGACGCAATGTTTCAATACACAAAAGATTTAAAGCCTCTTCCGCTCCCGGCAAAAATGCCTTTCCTGCTGGCCAACGCCTATGCCTGGAGCATGTGCGCATCGGCCGACAGCAACTCAATATGGATGGGCGCCCAACCGGGCTTTTGGCAATACAATCAGCAGGCGCAAACGGCCCGCTTCTACAATCCACCCGTGATGGAAAAACGCACCGTGCGGCAAATTGCCGAGGACAAAACCGGCACGCTGTGGTTGGGTACGCACAACTTCGGTCTCTTTCGATGCGTGCAGCCCAAGCGTGAAGGCAAGGACTCTGTTGTACGCGTTGCGGAAGTGGGCACGAGTTTGATCAACAAACTGATGGCCGACAGCAAAGGCCTGGTATGGGTGGGCACAAGCGACAAAGGATTGTACGTGTACGATGCGGCCAGCGCAAGACTTTTGCACCATTACTACGTTGGCATTAACGGCAACGATACCGCGCCGGGCTGCAGCGTTACCTGTTTGTTGGAATACAACGACAGCCTTGTTTTTGTGGCCGACGACAGCCGCTTGTACAGTTACAACCGCAAAACGGCCGCACTTCTGGTGCGAAGAATTACCGGCAGCGTGGCCGGCACAATTTCGGCGATGGAAAAAGACAACGACGGCTTCATTTGGATAAGCACGACCGGTGCGCTTTACCGCATTCATCCCACCAACAAAACGGCAATGGTGTTTAACCGGCAGGACGGAATTTTGAACGACCAATTTGTTTTGGGTTCTTCCTATCGCCTGGGCGACGGACGCTTGTTGTTCGGCACCAACAATTCCTTTGTTGCTTTTGATCCGAAAGTGGCCGGGGCCATGGCTGCCGCCCCTTCCATTCGAATCACTTCTTTGCAAGTCGGCCCGCAGGAACTTCCGGTAGATTCGGTGCTGCAATTGAAACAACTTTTGCTCACCGCAAAGAACAACGCCCTGGCCGTTGAGTTTTCATCCTTGCAATACAACGCCTTGTATCCCATTCAATACAAAATGGAAAACATTGACAACGACTGGCGCTTTGCCGATGCCGATAACAAGGTGACTTATCCGTACCTGCCGCCGGGACATTACCGTTTGCTGCTGCGTGCTTACAAGCCCGATGGCAAACCGGCGGCCATAACGGAATTGAGTATTCGTGTTCGGCCACCCTGGTACCAAACCTGGTGGTTTTATACGCTGGTAGCCATTGCTTTTGTCACCGAGTTGTGGTGGCTCGACCGGCAGCGAAGCAAACGAAAGGAAAGCATGCAAAAAGTGCGTACCGACATTGCGGCCAATTTGCACGAAGAAGTGAATACGGCGCTGAACAACATCAATATCTTAAGCGAGATTGCCCGGCTTAAATCCGACCGCGAACCGCAAAAAGCAAAAGAATACCTCGAGCAGATTCACACCAAAAGCCACAACATGATCATTGCGCTTGACGACATGCTGTGGAGTCTTGACCCGGAAAATGATTCGATGAAAAAAACCGTAAGCCGCATTCGCGAGTTTGCCGATGCGCTCATGCAAAGGCACGGCACGTTGATTGAACTTTTGATTGATAAAAAAGTAGAAAAGCTGGAGCTGAACATGAAGCTGCGGCACGAAGCGTTTTTGTTGTTTAAGGAAGGCTTGCGTAGCCTGGTGGAAGCCGGTACGCCGCATTGCATTGTACACCTGACGGCCGAAAGAGGCAAACTGTTTTTCTCCATTGAATTTGCCAACGAAGGATGCAACATGCAGGAGCTCAACAACCTTTTGCAGCGCCACGATATGGACATGCGCATACAGACGTTGCGGGCAAAACTCGACGTGCAATTGCACAAGAGCCGCAGCATGTTTTTGTTGCAATTGCCGCTTGGATAATGATTGCGATAGACGGGGTTGACAGGACGCGAAACGACTGTCACCTGAGTACTTTAAGCAGCCAAAAAATTTTTGATTTGAAGAATTATGCCCAACGAACAGGGCTTTGTGCAGTAGCGGTATTCTGTGTTCCGTCAAGCCCGGAACTGAAGTTGAAAATAGTTAATGATGTTGGTGTTTACTTTCTATTGTTCACCTGCATTCGGTCAGCCGAAACTAAAGATGAATAGCGAACAAAAGTTGATGGTGCGTTTCGTCTGCGCCATTGCATAAAGCCTCCTGTTGTGCGTTCGCCTTAGTCGCCCAAATTTAAAGATTGGATGATATTTTTCAGCGTTTTGTCGTCCACGTTGTCAAACTCTGATTTGTCGTAGATGGTCAACAAGTAAACTTCTTTGTTGTCTTTCACTACATAGGTGACAACACGTCCGCCGCCACTCTTCCCTTTTCCTTTGCTTTTGATGGCAAGTCTGATTTTATAAGTGTCGTTACCCAATGGCGTTCCAGTCTCTGGCTTGTTACCCAGCGTATCGTTTAGTTCCGCAAGTTCTTCTTTCAGCGACGGGTATTTTTTGGAAAGACGTTTGGCTTCTTTCTTGAATTTGTCTGAAGGAATGACACTAAAGCTCATTCAGAAACTCGTTTAGTGTCTGCTTATGTCCTTTTTGCTTTTTGAGAACTGTAACCTCGTTAAAGGCTTCTTTCAAGTCAGAGCGAAGTTTTAAGGCTTGCTCGTATTTTTTGAGCTTGTTCAGCACTTTCTCCCACTCCGTCAAAGGCAACTGAACCGCTTGGGTGTTACCATTTATATCATTCACGTATTGAAGTGCAATTTTCATGTATCAAATTTACAGTTTTCTACCTAAATGCAACCTGTCGAAAGGTGTCGTACAAACGTCTCAGGTATTGCCGAAGGCAGGGTTTTGGCATTCCTGAAGTGTAATAAAGTTATGCTATTTACAATGGCGTTCGTCTGCTTCATAGTATTGCTTTAGCCCTGCTTTTGGCAATACCCTGTTGGGCGCAGTTCCTAAAAACTCATGAGTGCGTATCCTTCATTCTGAAACGTCATTAAAACGATCAAAGCATCGCTGGCAACAGTTACATCCGAAGAAATCGTTTTCAAATCCATATGCTCACTTAATAAATTTTGTCCGCACACAAACAGTTTTACGCCTGCCTTTTTCAGTTCATTTACTACTTTCAAGTTTGGATTATCGATGTGATATCTTTCTTTGTAATGTTCATTATCAAGTATTCCAGTAATAGCGGCGCCATGAAATACAATGACAAATTTTGCTTGCGTGACAGGGATTTTGCAAACAGCCAGCGCATTTAACTCTGATCCAGCCATATTTAAGGCAGGCAATATTTGCGTTGGTTCGTTCGCAGATTTTGTCGCATCATAGACGGCTTTATAAACGTGATTTTTATCGGGCTGCATCTTCGCTTGCGGAATAATAAAAAACCCGTCGGCTTCGGGAATGATTGGTGCAGGGTTTTTCTTTTGTGCAACAACAAAAAGATGAGCAAAAAAACAAACGAATAAAATTAAGCTCCTTCGCATACGAGAAAGTTTTGATAAAGAGCGCACAACGGTCAGGGCTTGCTGCTGTGGCGGCATTTGCTGAACGTCCAGCCCCGAACCGCTGCCCGGTTTTGTTTTACTGTTAAAGATAAGATTTATTGCTTGGCGTTATTCGTCACGCTGGAAACTGCTGCTGAAAGCTGCACATAGCCGAAGTTTTGTTTGTCGCCCGCCATAGCAGCAAACCAATGTTGCCTGCAGTTTTGTTTTGCGTCATTTCTTTCGTCGCATTCCTGCCCACTCATGCAATTCTTCTTCGTTATAGCTAAAGTATTTTGAGTGTCTTCCAAAGCTGTCTTTTACGTCTGGAAATTTCAGTTTCTCGGTTTCGGTAGTGATGTAGCTATTCAACATCTGAAAATAATACTTTGTTTGTTTACTAATCGTTGTATCACAACAAAGAGAAAATTTTCGTTCAGTTGTCTTGTTCCAATTTTTTGGAATGGCGCAAGGGTCACGAAAGTTGGTTTGGTGAAAATAGTATTCGCTTTCATCTTGAAACAAACCGTCATTTCGTGGAGCGGTTACATCGTAAAAGTTTCTTGGAGCTTTCTTACGTATTCCATTATTGATTGCTTGAAACTGTTCTCTGTTTATGCTGATTGTCCAAAAAAGATAGTTTGGGTTGGGGTTATCATGCCCACTTGATAAGAAAATTTGTTCGGGAGTAACAGTCAATACGTAATGACCGTCGTTGCAATTTGAAGTCCATGAAAACTTTACCGGCCTATTCTCAGGACTTACCTTTAAGAGAGTTTTATCTTGAAATAAAACTGCATCAACGCTATCTGCGAATGCTGAATTTGGGATGTAGAAATAATCTCCTCTGTCTATTGATTTCACAACGACAAATTCTCCGGTTTTCTTTGCAATAAGCTGTGTGTCTGAAATGGTTTGGTTAGTTTTTGCAGCAGCATTCACTTGTTCCTCTTGTTGTTTTTGTGAGAAACTACAACTTGTCAAGATTGACAAACAAAAGAACAATAACGGTAGATGAAGGTTCATAATAATTGCAGGCAACACAATATTAGCCGACATCCGCCTCTCTTCCAAAAATATTAAGTCCTTCAAAATCAACACGAAGCAAAATGCAACCGCGAAAACCCGATGTCGGCAATACAACCCGCGAGATGTCGGCAATAAAACTAAATTTCATGCTGGTCTTTCCACAAATCATCCAAAGGACTAAGGATGTTCACCAGCTTATCTTTCGTCACATGCAAATAACGGGCAGTTGTTTTTATACTGAAATGACCCAATAAATCCTGAATGAAATGAATGGCCACTCCCTTCTCCAGCAAATGAGTGGCAAAGCTGTGCCGCAAACTGTGAAAGCTGACGGCTTTATTAATCCTGGCCTTTTGTCTCGCCATCTGAAACACCCGCTGGGCACTCTTTGCGCTATAAGGCTTGTTTGGGGCTTTACCTTCAAAAAGAAAGGTGGACGGACGCGGGACGCATTCTTTCAGGTAAGCCCGCAAAACATCAAGAAGCAGGGGGCTTAACATCACAACACGGTCTTTCTTTCCCTTTGACTTTTCTACAAAAATTTGCATCCGGTTGCTGTCGATATGTTTGATCTGCAATCCGACGACTTCGCTTACCCGTAGCCCGGCGCTGTAAGCAGTAAATAAAATTGCCTTGTGTTTTTTGTTTTCAAGTGCCGCAAACAGCTTTCGCAACTCGGCCTCGCTTAGCACTTTCGGAATTTGCAAATGCTTCTTCGGACGCGGTATCTCCCAAAAAAACTTTTCCCGGCCCAATACCTGTTCAAAATAAAACTTGATGGCGTTGATGCGGCTGTGCAAGCTGTTCTCCGAAAGCTTTAATTTTTCAAAGCAATAAACAAAATATCGCCGCAAATCATCGGTCGTCAGGTCATCCACGTTTTTCTTCTTCAGCAGTTGCAAGAGTTGCAAAAACTCGTTGCGGTAGGTTTTCATTGTGGAGGGGCTGTAGGCTTTCAGTTTCAATTGTTCAACGAACCGCGCCAATGCCTTTGCGTTTTCAGCGCTTAACCGCCAGGCACTTGTAGCCGTTATTGTTTTTTGGTGTATTGGCTTTTGTGGGCTTGTGCTTTCGCTGCTGTTTGAAACGAGCGTGCCGTTCAATGCGTTTCGTTTCGTCAGATAATCTTTCAACGGTCTTTCATCAACGGTAGCCAAACTTTGCAAAGAATTCTTTACGGCTTCGTACGATTGCCGGTTCAGCGGCAAGTACCAGATTTTGTTTGTATTGCTCCATTTTACACCGTTTAGTTTTCGAACGACAAGATCAAGCTCCCGCACAGAAGGCGCATCAATGCCGATTGCCTCCAGTCCGCGATGAATAAAAATTTTCAAAACGACGGCGTGCATGAAAAAAGTTTTGGTTGAAGCATTGTTCGGGTTCGAAACGATTCTTCAAGTTAGAGAAAATTGTTTCTCCTTTTTGCAAACGTTCACGCCGTTCTCTCCTCCGTATTTTTGTTGCATACGGTTAAAACACAACAAATGCAAAGACTTCTTCTACTCTTGTTCGCAGGCCTATTTGCAAAAAGCTCCTTCAGCCAAAACGTAGCCACAAAAACCCCGTTGGTTTCCGCCATCAAAGAAGCCGATTTAAAAACCGACATCTTCGAAATGGCCAGCGATCATTTTCGCGGCCGCGAAGCCGGCACGCTTGACGAATTAAAAGTTTCGGTTTGGTGGGCGAATAAATTAGAGGCACTCGGCTTAAAGCCTGCAGGTGACGACGGCACGTATTTTCAATTCTTTTCCATGGAGCGAAACCGTGTGAGCGATGCCAGCAAGATCGCAGTTAACGATCACCCACTCTCGCTTTGGAAAGATGTTTTGGTTGCGCAAACAGCGCCGTCTTCTGTCTCTGCACCGATTCTTTTTCTCGGCAATGCAACAAGTACAGATGCAGAGAAAGCGGATGTAAAAGGCAAAGCCGTTGCCATTCTTGCTTCCCCCGAAGGCATCAATCTAAATGTTTCCTTGCCCGAGCGGCGCTATCCCGGTTACGTGTTGCGCAAGTACGCAAGCCTGTTGCAAAAAGGCGCGGCGGCCATCATTTTTATTGCGGACGAAATGGGTGAAAAAAGCTGGCCTGCGGTGTTGCCCGCACTTACCCGCGGCACCTATGACATTGAAGGCGGACCAAACGCTGTTTCAGTCGCAAGAACACCCGTGTTTTGGGTACACGCAAGCGCAACGGACTGGCTGAAGGCGCAGGGCGCACAGCTAACGGCAAACATCTGGGTCGAACATTTTAATTATCCTTCCGTGAACATCGTGGCCGAAGTAAAAGGAACCGATGCGCAGCTTTCAAAAGAATACGTTTTGTTCAGCGGTCACCAGGACCACGACGGCGTGCGGCAACCTTACGGCACCGATTCCATTTACAACGGCGCGGACGATAACGCTTCCGTGAGTGTTGCTTTACTCGCCATTGCACGTGCGTTTAAAGGCCAGCCCGGCAAGCGTTCAGCATTATTTGTGTGGCACGGTGCAGAGGAAAGAGGTTTACTTGGTTCGCGGTGGTACGCAAGTCATCCCACCGTTGACAAGAATTCGATTGTGGCTGTTTTGAACGGCGACATGATTGGAAGAAACAATCCCGATAGTGCGGCTTTGCTGGGAACACAAGCGCCGCATCGAAATTCACCCGAACTCGTTGCGATGGCCCTGCAGGCCAACAATGAAGGCCCAAAGTTTAAGCTCGATACTTTGTGGGACAAACCTTCTCACGTTGAAGGCTGGTATTTCCGTAGCGATCACTTGCCTTATGCCCGCGCCGGTTATCCGGCTTTGTTTTACACAACTTTGTTGCATCCCGATTATCACACGCCGATGGACGAGCCGCAACGTATTGACATTAAAAAACTAAAACGGATGACCGAGTGGATGTACCGCACCGGCTGGAAAGTTGCCAACGCACAAAAACGTCCGGCACTTGACCCGGCTTTTAAGTTGGAGCGGTAAGAATTTGCGCAAACGATTGAGCGTTGTAAAAAAAGAGATTCAACGGAACTTGCGTTCCAGGGTGAAATGCGTTATGCGGAAGACGATTCTCTTGCAACCCGGCTTGCAGCGCTAAAATATCCTGCCGCAACTTTACGGCGAATCACTGAAGCTTACAAGGCTTTGTTACAGAAATGAATCGCAGTTAACGCCACAAAAAACAATTAAAAATCTTATGCTGACGAACCAGGCAAACAAGGAAATTGACTTAACAGATTCGTTGGAACGTATTTCCACACAAATTTTTTTTACGCCTGCCGAAGGCGCAAAGTGGGCGGCGCAGCAAGTAGCGTCGCTGATGCGAGAAAAGGCTGCTGCCGGTGAACAATGCGTATTGGGTCTTGCTACCGGCTCAACGCCGAAATTGTTGTACGCAGAACTTGTGCGCCTGCACCGCGAAGAAGGCCTGATCTTCCGGCATGTGATTGCCTTTAACCTGGATGAATATTATCCTATTGAAAAAGATGCCTTGCAGAGCTACAACCGCTTCATGAAAACGCAGTTGTTCGACAAGGTGGACATTGACCCCTCAAATTGTTTTATTCCCGACGGGGAAGTACCCAAAGAAAAAATAAAAGAACACTGCGCCGATTACGAAAGAATGATTGCTTTGGTTGGCGGTATTGATTTGCAAATTCTCGGCATCGGCGTAAACGGCCACATTGGCTTTAACGAGCCTGGCTCCAGCATTCATTCCAAAACAAGGATGGTAAGTCTTGAAAACTCCACGCGGCTCGCCAATGCCTACGAGTTTCAGGGCATGACGGACGTACCGCGCCTGGCACTTACCATGGGCATCTCCACCATCTTAAAAGCCAAAAAAATCATTCTGATGGGATGGGGCAATACCAAGGCGCCCGTGATTCAAAAAGCAGTGGAAGGCGACGTGACCGAAAGCGTTCCCGCATCGCTTTTGCAAACGCACGACGACGCAACATTCGTCATGGATGAACTGGGCGCATCGCAGCTTACCCGCTTCAAATCGCCCTGGCTAACGGGGGAAATTGAATGGACATCGAATATGATGAAAAAGGCCGTGGTGGACATGGCGCTGCACCTGAAAAAGCCCATTCTTAGTTTAACCAACAACGATTACAACGAATACGGATTGAGTGATCTATTGGTAGAAAAAGGCGACGCCTACGAAATCAACCTGCAGGTGTTTTATGCCATGCGTGATACCATCACCGGCTGGCCCGGCGGCAAGCCCAACGCGGTTATTCCCGCACACCCGGAACGTTCAGAGCCTTATCCAAAACGTTGCCTCATTTTTTCGCCGCACCCCGATGACGACATCATCTCAATGGGTGGCACCTTTCAGCGTTTACACGACCAGGGGCACGACGTTCACGTGGCGTATCAAACCTCCGGCAACATTGCTGTAACCGATGAATTTGTAACCCGCTTTCTGGACTTTGCCGTTGGCTTCGAAGAAATGTTTGCCCGCGACAGCAAGCCTGCCCGCGATGTTTTAAGCGAAGCAAGAGCTTTTCTAAAAAACAAAAAATCGAATCAAATAGATACCGATGACATTCGTGCCATCAAAGGACTCATTCGTCGTTGCGAAGCCGCGGCTACATGCCGTTACGTAGGCATTAAAGAAGAAGGCATTCATTTTCTCAATCTTCCTTTTTACGAAACCGGCGCCATTGAAAAAGCACCGATGGGTGAAGAAGACATTCGCATCACCGTTGACTTGCTCCGGAAAGTAAAGCCGCAACAGGTTTATGCAGCCGGCGATCTGGCGGATCCGCACGGCACGCACCGCGTTTGCCTTGATATTGTTTTTGAAGCTTTGCGGCGAATAAAAGCCGATGGCGATGCGTGGATAAAAGATTGCTGGTTGTGGCTCTACAAAGGCGCCTGGCAGGAGTGGGACATCAGCGAAATAGAAATGGCCGTGCCCATGAGTCCCGACCAGGTGCGTCAAAAACGATTCGGCATTTTTATACACCAATCGCAAAAAGATACCGTGCCGTTCCAGGGAAGCGATGCAAGAGAGTTTTGGCAGCGTGCCGAAGACCGCAACGCACACACAGCGGAGTTGTATGCACAACTTGGCCTGACGCGGTACGCGGCCATGGAAGCTTTTGTCAGATGGTCGTATTAAAAAGTGGTAAGAGAACCGGAAGGTTTTCTATCGTCAAGCCTTGAACAAATGCTTTAATTTTTCATTGCCCCACTCTGAAGAGCGGGGTTTGTTTTGAAGGGATATTCACGGGCTTTAGCCTAAATCTTTTGGGCTAAAGCTCCGTCCTTTCGCAGTCCCTAAATTTCCGCCATAAATGGCTGGGCAATGGAAAGAAAAGAAACCATAATCAAGACTCATTTGTACAAAATTTCTTGGCCTTTAAAAAAAGTCCCGCATGGAAATGCGGGACGATCTAACGATTGCTTGCTATTTGAAAAAGTTGAAATTCTTTGTTTGATAAACTAATTCAAAACTAACGTGCCTTTGCTAGAAAGGCAGAACATATTTTGCTTTTAACTACGGCGTCTAACCAAAACGCAATGCGATGAAACACAGTGCAGGCAAGGGCTTCGGCGCAAAATGCAAACGACAGTCAACCCGCAGGTAGAAAATCCTTCGGCCGCGGCAAACCCCTTCCTTTACCGCTTTATCGCCTATTTTTGATTGCATTGAGTCAGTCATGGCAAAATCGGTTTTCGTTATCAAGGTTGGTTCATCTGTATTAACGGCGTCGTCGGGTGATTTGTCTTTGCCAATCATCCAAAGCATCGTCAATCAAATTGCCGGGTTGGCGAAGGCGCACAACGTGCTGCTGGTTTCGAGCGGCGCGGTGAGCAGCGGAAAGGCCTTTCTAAAAAAATACGACCGCAGCTTAACGCAACGGAAAGCCGCCGCCGCCATCGGCAATCCGCTGTTGATAAAGGAATACGCTTCCCGTTTTTCCGAACACGGTTTGCAAGTGGCGCAGGCGCTTTTGGAGCGGCATCATTTTGCCAATCGGTCGCAGTTTTTGCAACTGCGCGAAACGATTTCCGAGCTATGGGCAAACGACGTTGTGCCCATCGTGAACGAGAACGATGTGGTGAGCAATTTTGAATTAAAATTTTCCGACAACGACGAACTGGCGACTTTGCTTGCCATTGCCTTTAACGCAAACGCTCTGCTTTTTTGCACCACGGCAGGCGGCTACCGCGACGAAAGCAACAACATCATTCCGCTTGTAGAAGAAATTGACGCCGTGCTTTCTTATTTGCGAAAAGACCATTCAGTACACGGCACCGGCGGCATGGCTTCAAAACTTACGTTTACCAAGCTGGCAACATCGCTTGGCATCAAAACCATCTACTGCGGCATTGACGATGCGCAGTCGTTTTCAAAGGCATTGAACGGCGAAGGCGGAACAACCTTTGCACCAAAACATTCCACGTTAAACGACCGCAAAAAGTGGCTGGCAAGCGGCTCTATCACCATCGGCTCAGTGCAAATTGATGAAGGCGCACACGAAGCGCTGCAGCAACGGAAAAGCTTGTTGCTCGTGGGTATGGTTTGCGTTGAGCGACCTTTTCTCGCAGGCGAAGTGGTGCAGTTGACCGTTGCCGGAAAAGGTATTGTGGGCGTAGCCAAAATGAAATACAAAGCCGGTGATTTGCACACCAAGCGAAAGGACGTAATGGTGGCGCATGCCGACGACATCGTTCTTCTTTGAACCGTTAACGATCAGCAATGACAACGAATGTTGACAAAATAATTAAGGACACACACAAGGCTTCGCGGGTCTTGCAACTGGCAAGCGAAGAAACCGTGCAAACGGCCCTGCAAAAGATTGCCTTGCATGTTGAAGAAGGAACCGCAAGTCTTATTAAAGCCAACCGCAAAGACCTTCAGCGGCTTGGTGCAAACGATCCAATGGCCGATCGTTTACTGCTGAACGAAGAGCGAATTAAAAACATTGCGGCGGCCATTCGCGCCGTGGCACAATTGCCTTCGCCGGTTGATCAATTGCTGGTGAAGCGAAAATTAAAAAACGGTTTGTTGCTGCAAAAGCGCACGGTTGCGTTTGGCGTGGTTGGCATGATTTACGAATCAAGACCGAACGTAACGTTTGATACGGCCGCCTTGTGCCTGCGCAGCCAAAACGCTTGTCTTCTAAAAGGCAGCAGGCACGCCGAAGAAACCAATATTGCTGCCGTTAAAACCATTCACCGTGCGTTAAAAGATGCCGGCTTGCCGCCGCAATGCGTGGGCTTGTTGCCAAGCGACAGAAGCAGCTTGCAACACTTGTTTACCGCTACGGCTTACGTTGACGTTATCATTCCGCGTGGTTCACAAAGCCTCATTGAAACCGTGCGCAAAAACAGCCTTGTGCCGGTGATTGAAACCGGCGCAGGCGTTTGCCATGTGTACGTGCACGAAGAAGCCGATTTACCCAAAGCGTTGCGCATTGTAGAGAACGCAAAAGTATCAAGGCCTTCGGTGTGCAATTCGATGGATACCTTGCTCCTTGATAAAAAAATTGCGGCGCCTTTTCTTTCTGCGCTTGCCGCAGATTTTGAAAAGCAGGGCGTTGAAATTTTTGCCGATGCAACGGCGCACCGTTTATTAAAAGGATATCCGTTTTTAAAGAAGGCAACAGCGGAGAGTTTCGGTACTGAATTTTTAAGTTTGAAATGTTCTGTAAAAACCGTGAACGGTTTGAACGAAGCCCTCGATCACATTCAAACTTATTCTACCAAACATTCGGAAGCCATTGTTTCGGAAAATAAAGACGTGTGCAAGACTTTTCTTCAAGCGGTGGATGCAGCGGTTGTTTACGAAAATGCCTCTACCCGTTTTACCGATGGCGAAGAATTTGGCCTCGGCGCCGAGATCGGCATCTCTACCCAAAAGCTTCATGCCCGCGGACCCTTTGCGCTGGAAAAGCTGGTAACGGAAAAATGGTTGGTCAGCGGCAAAGGACAGATCCGCTAAGCGAAGCCGATAGAGCGGGATGCCGTTTGCGGGATTTCGTTTACATTTCGTTTTCGTTTCCTCACGTTACAAAAGCATATGGGAAGAAATTGCTGTTTGGGGTTGCTCATGCTTTTTTGCCTGGCACGCATTACGTGCTTTGCAACCGATGACACCGGCATTGCTTATTTGGGCATCGAGCAAGGTCTTTCCAACAACGCAGTTACCAGCATTTACCAGGATCATAACGGCTTTCTTTGGTTTGGCACCTACGATGGCCTGAACCGTTACGACGGCTACGGCTTTAAAATCTTTCGCAACGTTATCGGCGATAAGACTTCACTTGCTGACAATCACATCAGCTCAATTGAAAGCGATGCCGCACACAACCTGTGGATTGGTTGCGAAAATGCGTTGAGCATTTACAATCCCGTACGTTCCACTTTTTCTTCGCTTCAATACAAGTCCCTGAATGGCCCCGTTGTAGATATGACACACCTTGGTGTGAATGCTATTCAAAACGTAAACAACGGTACATGGATGCTGGTGGGTGTTAAGAGCAAGGGGCTATTTGTTTTTGAAAAAGGCAGTCAAACCGGTTTGCAAATACCGCTGGAAGTAGCAAAAGGTGCGGAAGGAAATTACGAGGCAACGGCACTTGCTTTTGATGCGCAAAGGCAAATTACCTGGGTGTTTGTAAAGGATTTCGGGCTGTTTCAATACAACGTTAAAACGAAGCGGCTTCTTTTTGTGAACGGCAAAATAAAAAATGCCGAATGCCTGAAAGTGGACAGCAGAGGCACGCTGTGGTTGGGCTGTGAAGAAGGGCTTTTTCAGTACGACAATACGAAGAATGCTTTTTCACAAAACCTGCTGCCCGCTTCTTACAAGGTGATGAATTTAATGGAAGACAGGCAGCGGGTTTTGTGGATTGCTTCTGATGGTGGTGGTGTTTGGACAGTGCCAATTGATGGAAGCATACCGGCGCCCTATCTTTCCACCAGCGGCTCACCAAAAATCAACAGCAATGCCGTGTATGCCATTTACGAAGATCACGAAGGCGGTAAATGGTTTGGTACGTTGCGCGGCGGCATCAACGTGGTAAAGCCACGCACCAGCGCATTCCGGCACATCACCTGCCCGGTTTCGGTTCAAAAAGAAAATGACATCAACAATTTTATTCTTTCGTTTTGCGAAGACGATACGCACAACCTGTGGATTGGAACCGACGGCGCAGGGCTGCGTTATTGGAACCGGCAGAAAAATGCCTTTATCAGCTTTGTTCACGATGCTTCCAACCCAAGCTCAATCAGCAGCAATTTCGTTACCAATATTCTTCGCGATTCGGTTGGGGATACGTGGTTCACTACTTGGTTTGGCGGCGTAAACCGCTTGCGAAAAGGCGCAAAATCATTTGAACATTTTTCCTGTCGCAACCCGAAAACCGGTTCGGTGGAAAACAATGCCTGGCTTGTGTTTGAAGACAAGCGCCGCCGCTTGTGGGTGAGCACAACCAACGACGGAACTTTGTATTTATTCAACAGGATGGCGGTTCGTTTCGAGTTGTTTGACAAAAGCATCAGCAACCTGCAATGTCTGGCCGAAGAGCGAAACGGCGAAATCTGGGGCGGCAACTATTCTTCTGTTATTAACATTGATCCCGTCAGCAAAAGACACAAGACGTTTCCGGTAGGCAATACGGTACGATGCATTCACGAAGACAAAGCGGGCAATTTTTGGATTGGAACCGATGGCGGCGGCTTGCTTTTGTTCAACCGGGCTACCGGACGTTTCACTCGCTTTACAACTTCCGAAGGACTTCCAAGCAATACCGTTTTGCGCATGTTGGAAGACCGAAGCGGCAACCTTTGGCTGAGTACGTACAACGGCTTGTGCAAGTTTAATCCAGCCACAAAAAGCTGCCGGAATTTTTCCCAGTCTGATGGCTTGCAAAGCAACCAGTTTAGCTTTAACGCTGCGCTGGTATTGCAGTCGGGTGAGTTTCTGTTTGGCGGCATCAAAGGCTTCAATATTTTTTATCCCGATAGCGTACAGGAAAGAAAAGAAATGCCGCCTGTTTTTTTAACCGGTCTTCGTGTCAACAACAAGTCGGTGGAAGAAGACAGCTCTTTTGTTACCGAGCGCAATTTTGAAAAACTTGAAAGCGTCAGCGTTCCTTATGACCATGCTTTTCTTTCACTCGATTTTGTAGCGCTTGAGTATTCCGGCGCCGACAAGGTACAATACGCTTACACGTTGGAAGGATGGGACAAATCCTGGAACCGTGCGGGCAACAGTCGCACGGCAAACTACGCAAGGTTAAAAGAAGGAACGTACAGCTTCAAGATCAAAGTAACTAATGCGGCCGGCATCTGGGGAGGCGAAACAACCTTGCTCACCATTACCGTTCTTCCGCCCTGGTATCGTTCCTGGTGGGCTTATCTTCTTTACCTGGCAATTGCCGGCGCAGCCATTTACAGCTACATGCTTTACAACAGGCGGGAGGAGCGGCTAAAGTACGAAGTGAAACTGGCCTTGCTTGAGAAAGAAAAGGAGAAGGAAATCACGGAGAAAAAAATCTCCTTCTTCACCCACATTTCGCATGAGTTTCGCACACCGCTAACGCTGATCATTAATCCGTTGAAGGAGTTAATGACAACACACGCAACGGAAAAAGACCGGAAACAAATTTCGACCGTGTACCGCAACGCGAGGCGTTTGTTAAGCCTCGTGGATCAATTGCTCTTGTTTCGTAAAGTAGAGTCGGTAGAAGAGCAGTTGCGTATCGAAAAATTTGATCTTGCAGAAGCCTGCAGGGAAGTCTTCTTAAGTTTTAGCCAACATGCTCTTTGTAAAACAATTGACTTTTCATTCCACCATGACGAAGGGGAAGTGTTGATTTACGGCGACAAAGAAAAGATCGAAATCATTCTTTTCAATCTTCTTTCCAATGCTTTCAAATACACGGAAGCGGGAGGAAAGATTGCGTTGATAATTACGGAAACCGAAAGCGGGTTTCTGATCAAAGTCAGCGATACAGGCTGCGGCATTCCGGTAGAAACGGGAGAAAAATTGTTTGATTCGTTTTACCGGGTCAATCAGCCTGAAGGGACAAAAGAAAGCGGGTTTGGCGTGGGTTTGTACGTCTCCCGCAAGCTGGCGGAGGCGCACAAAGGCGAACTTACATACAAAAGCACGCCGGGTGCCGGTACAGAATTTTGCCTGCGGCTTTTAAAAGGCAAGGAACATTACGGTGCAGCATACATCAGTGAAGATTACAAAAGCGGAAAAACGATTTTGTCTGAACTGGTAGAAGAAGTCGTGGCCGAAAAGGAAGCACCCGAAATTGCGCCGGTGCCAAATAAATCGGCCGTGCTCGATAAGCTCAGGTCCGATCTTCCGGTGATGCTGGTGGTGGACGACAATGCCGAAATGCGCTCCTACATCGTGCAGGTTTTTTCCAGTGCCTTCACCGTTTACGAAGCTGCTGACGGCGCCGAAGGATATGAATTGGCGGTAACCGAAATTCCTGATATTGTTATAAGTGATGTGATGATGAAAAATGTGAGCGGCATTGAGCTTTGCCAGAAAATAAAAAGCAATCCCGCCGTTGCGCACATTCCGGTGGTTCTGCTCACCGGCAGTGCCTCCGACAAAGCTAAATTGGAAGGTATTCAGGGCGGGGCCGAAGATTACATTTTAAAACCCTTTGACAAGGAAATTATTCAAGCCCGAATTGAAAATATCCTAAAGGAACGCAGCCGCATGAAGCAGTATTTCTTCAATGCGGTTACGCTGAAGCCGGCTTCCAATCTTTCCGGCGAGCACAAAGTTTTTATTGAAAAGTGCATCGCCATTGTAGAGGCGCACATTGACAATCCGGAATTTGCCATCGGCACTTTTTGCCGGGAAATCGGTATGAGCCACCCAAGCCTTTACAAAAAAGTAAAGGCCGTGTCGGGACTCACCGTCAACGTTTTTATTCGTTACATCCGCTTGCGCAAAGCAGCCGAACTGTTGCTCAGTACCGACAAAACCATTCTGGAAGTTACCTACCTCACGGGCTTCAATGATGTTCGCTACTTCCGCGAGCAGTTTCAAAAGCTCTTCCACATGAATCCTTCTGATTACGTGAAGCGCTACCGCAAGGTTTTGGGCAGTAAGCCCACAAGCAATTAAATCCGCGGCTTTTTTATCTTTCTAAAATAACCTCACAGGCCGGAAGCGAATTTTGCCTCGCTTATTAAATAGGTTGATTTTCAATGAAAAATTTTTAAGGCGCTATGATTTTACCCACCCCTTTTTATCATTTGTCCCCCGTCAATCGCACAAAAACGAGCCTACTTTAGTTCTGTCATTGGATCAGGACGGCCAATGGCATCTCTCTCTTCAATTTAAATTCTGCTATATGATGAAAGATTGCAGCTATTGCTTTCCGGATCGTGTTGTGAAGATGGCTCCAAAACATCGCCTCTTCTTTTTACCTCTCTTTTTATTTTTTTCAACCTTGGTTTTTGCCCAACAAACTGTTCGAGGTAAAGTAACTACCGTGGACGGTGTATTGGCCAACGCCACCGTTCAAGTGAAAGGCACCACTACAACCGTACAAACCGACGAAGCAGGTGTGTTCAGCATTTCTGCTAAACCAAACGACGTTTTGGTTGTTACCTCCGTCGGGTTTAATGCGCAGGAAATCCCGGTGAGCAACCGCACAAGCATTGACGTAAAGCTTTCGGCCAACAGCCAGATGATGACCGACATTGTGGTTGTAGGTTACGGCACGCAAAAAAGAAGCGACGTGACGGGTTCCGTATCGTCAGTTCCGAAAACAAGGCTTACCGAACTGCCGGTAACCAACATTCTTCACGCCATTGAAGGTTCGGTTGCGGGTGTGAACGTGTCGCAAACCTCATCTGTTCCGGGCAGTTCCGCAACGGTACTTGTTCGCGGACAAAATACCATTACCGCAGGCACGGGGCCTTATCTTGTTGTGGACGGTGTGCCGTTCAGCAAAACCGGCGCGGTTACCAACGACATTAATCCAAACGATATCGCGTCCATTGAAGTTTTGAAAGACGCATCCGCTACGGCCATCTACGGTGTAAACGGAGCGAACGGTGTAATATTAATTACCACGAAAAGAGGACTTACCGGTAAGCCAGTCATTCGGTACAATGCCTACACGGGTTTTGATAACCTTTCGAATTGGCTAACGCCACTCAGTCCTGAAGCTTACGTTCAAAAATACGCCGACTACAAAGCGCAGGTGCCCTCCGCCAACCAAGGCGTGTTGCCCAACAATTTTGAAGTGACCAACTACAATGCCGGTCACACCGTGGATTGGTTGAAAGAAGTAACCCGCCAGGGAATCATGCAAGATCATAACCTCAGCGTTTCGGGTGGATCAAAAGATGTGCGGTATTATTTGTCGGGCGATTACCTGCAACAGAAAGGCGCGGTGAAAGGTTATCAATACCGCCGCATCAGCATCCGGTCGAACCTCGATATCAACATAACGGATTTTCTAACCGTGGGTACGAATCTTTCTTTTGCCAACAACAATTACGATGGAGGCCGGGCAAACTTTTATTTAGCGGCAGCCATGAGCCCTTATGGAACGGAATACAACGCCACGGGCAATTACGAGATTTACCCGATGAGCCCCGAGCTATTGTACATGAACCCTTTGTTGGGTTTGAATTCTGACAGAACGGACCGAGCCAGCAACTTAACGGGCAACGGTTATGCGGAAGTGAAATTTGGCGGTGTTTTAAAAGGATTGAAATACCGCTTGAACGGTGGCTATACCTACGTGCCTACCCGCTTTGGAAGTTATGCGGGTAGAACCGCCGGCAATACCCAGGGAGGCGTTGCTTCTTTGTCCACATCAGAAACTACCAACTGGACGATTGAAAACATTCTTTCCTATACAAGAGATTTTGGTGTACACCATGTTGATTTCACTGGACTCTTTAGTGCACAGCAGCGCGACTACTTCACTTTTGGTGCAGGTTCTATCGGGTTTATTAATGACGAATTATCCTTCAACAGGCTGGAAGCCGGATCAAGCCTTACGGGCAATACGTCTTACCGGGATAAATACGATCTGCTCTCGCAAATGGGCCGTATTAATTACTCTTATCAAAGCAAATACCTGTTGACCGTTACGGCAAGAAGAGACGGCTCTTCCGTGATGGGTGCAAACACAAGCAAGTACGGCGTATTCCCTTCTGTTGCTCTTGGATGGAACATGATGAATGAAAATTTCATCAGAAATATCAGTGCTGTCAACGCGTTAAAACTGCGTGGCTCTTACGGTAAATCCGGTAACGAAGCCATCAGCGTTTATCAAACGATTACACAGGAAGGCACGGTTCGTTATCCGTTTGGCGGCATCAGCACGGTAGGTGTATTGGCCAGTAATTTAGGCAACGCAAACCTGCACTGGGAAACATCGAAGACCTTGAACATTGGCCTTGATTTCGGCATTCTGAAAAACCGTATCAATGGTTCTATTGATGTGTACGACACAAAGACCGAAGGCTTGTTGTTGCGGCGCAATTTGCCGCTCATTACGGGATATAGTTTTGTGTTGGACAATCTTGGTAAAACAACAAACCACGGCATTGAACTGACGTTGAATACCGAGAACATTACGGGCCGGAATTTTCGTTGGCAAACGAGCATTGTGTTTGCAGCCAACAAGAACAAAATTGTTGACCTCTACGGCGACCAGAAAAGCGATGTGGGCAACCGCTGGTTTATTGGTCAGCCCATTGGCGTGATTTACGATTACAAATTGGTAGGCGTTTGGCAGGCTGGCGAAGATCCTTCAAAATGGGACCCCGGCGCCAAGCCCGGCGACCTGAAATTTGCCGACATCAACGGCGATGGAAAAATTACGTCTGACGACAAAGTAATTCAAGGCCAAACAACACCCAAATGGTCAGGCGGATTGACGAATACTTTCCACTACAAAAATTTCCACCTTAACGTTTTCATTCAAACCTTCCAGGGTGCGTTGAAAAACAACGTAACGCTGACGTATGCTGATGAAGCAGGGCGCATGAATATTCCCGTTGCTACGGGCTATTGGACGGCCGCAAACAAAAGCCAGACAAGACCTTCGCTGGCTTATACCAACACGAGAGGTTACGGCTATCCTTCCGACAACAGCTTCACGCGGATCAAAGACGTGACCCTGAGCTATGTGTTCTCGCAAGGCTTACTGGACAAATTAAAATTGAGCAGCCTGACGATTTATGCCAGCGGCAGAAACCTGCACACGTTCACAAAATGGATTGGCTGGGACCCGGAGAACAACTACTCCTTCCGTGGTTCGGGCGACTGGACAAACAACTATCCGCTCACCCGTGAAATTGTGTTCGGAATGAACGTAGCACTCCGTTAATTGACTCATTAAACTCGTTTGAAAATGAAAAAGAAACTCATCATATTTATCGGCATCTGCGTAAGCCTGCCGCTGTTTTTCTCCTGCAAGAAGAACTTTCTGAAAGAAGATGTTTACTCTTCCCTGGCGCCGGAAACACTCGGCGATTCGTTGGGAATTGATGCTTCAATCATCGGCTTGTACAATCACCTCAGCACGTTCTTTAGCAAAAGCGATGCGCAGGGCTGGCCAAGCGTATGGCACGCCGGAACCGATGTGGCCTTTGTGCCGCCTTCGCAAAAGCAAGGCATCGAAGTGCCCTACTACGATTACACACAATTGAACTCAACCGACGGCGCCGCTTCCTTTACATGGGGCTGGGCCTACCGGATGATCAGCAATGCCAACATCATCATCAAAAACGCAGATGCGGTTGCCGGCGTAACGGCTGCTACAAAAGCCAGCTTCGGCGCCGAAGCCCGTTTCTTCAGAGCCTATGCGTACAACACGCTGGCGACTTTGTTCGGCAAAGTGCCTTTGGTTACCGAACCTACCACAACGCCCAAAACCAATTACACGCGGAACTCTTTGGATGAAGTCAACAATTTGATCATCCAGGACCTGACGTTCGCAGTAGCCAATCTTTCCGACGTGGGTGGCTTTGGCTCAAAAACAAACGCCGACGGTAAGCCCGCAGCAAGAGCCAACAAATGGCAGGCGGCGCAACTGTTGGCCGAAGTTTATTTGCGTGCCAACAAACCTGATTTGGCTGAGCAACAAACGGCATCCATTATTAACAGCGGAAAATTTGCGTTGACAAATGCCCGTTACGGCATACGGGCCGGCCAGCCGGGTGATCCTTTTTCCGACATGTTCATTTACGGCAACGAAAGAAGATATCAGGGCAACAAAGAAGCCATCTGGGTACTGGAAGAAGAAAACATCAATACCGTTCCCGGTGGCTACACCGGTGCGCCACAACAACGCCGCAATTGGGGCGCTGCTTATTACCAGGTGACGGATGTGGACAAGAACGATCCGACCAAAACCGTCACCATGAACATTGCTGATTCGCTTGGTGGCAGGGGCATTGCCCGCATGAGGTTGACCGATTGGGTTGTGTACGGACTGTATGAGAACAACGACATGCGCAACTCGCAATACAACATTCGCCGGAAATATTATTACAACAACACGCAGGGAAAGAATTACGGACTGCAAGTGCCTTATACGGGTCCTGACACTTTGTTCAAGATTGCGCCGAACACCACCAAATGGTACGACTTTATTGCCAACAATACCGATGGGACCTTTGGCTTTGCCATGACCAAAGATTTTATTTTGATGCGTTTGGGCGAGACTTATTTGCTGCAAGCCGAAGCACAATTCAAGCAAGGAAAACTGGCTGAAGCCGCGGCTTCCATTAACGCATTGCGAACAAGAGCGGGTGCTTCGCAAGTAACCGCAGCGCAAATCAATCTTGATTTTATTTTGGACGAAAGAGCAAGGGAATTGCTGGCCGAAGAAAACCGCCGCATGACGCTGATGCGCACCGGCACCTTGGTTACCCGCACGCAGGCTTACAACAAGCAAACCATCAATCCGGTGGTAGGCTTAACCAACAAAAACCTTTTACTGCCCATACCGCAATCAGAGATTGATTTGAACAAGGACGCAGTGCTGGAGCAGAACCCGGGATATTGATTTGTTTTTTCTCACAGAGCAGCCAAAGGCCGGTGAAGCACAGGCTGAACCGGCCTTTAATTTTTGAATGACTTGCAGGTAAAAAACTTTACCTCTCACTGATCAAGCCAAAGAAGATATGCGACGTATGAAAATTTCAATGCTGGCCGCAAGCTTTTTTTTGTTTTTACAGTTAACAGCGCAAACGCCGAAACACAGTTTTTCTTTGGGCGATTCAACCTTTTTGCTGGACGCCAAACCCTTCCAGATTATTTCGGGTGAAATGCATTATCCGCGGGTGCCGCGGGAGGCCTGGCGGCAACGAATGAAAATGGCAAAGGCCATGGGTTTGAACACCATCGGTACCTATGTTTTCTGGAACCTGCACGAACCGCAAAAAGGCAAATTTGATTTCTCCGGCAACAACGATATTGCCGCCTTTGTAAAAACCGCACAAGAAGAAGGACTGTGGGCGATCCTTCGCCCCAGTCCTTATGTATGCGCCGAGTGGGAATTTGGCGGTTATCCCTATTGGTTGCAAAACGAAAAAGGATTAATCGTCCGAAGCAAAGAGCCGCAATATTTAAAAGAATACCGCGACTATATTTTGCAAGTGGGCAAGCAACTGGCGCCTTTGCAAATCAATCACGGCGGCAATATTTTAATGGTGCAAATTGAAAACGAATACGGCTCCTACGGAAGCGATAAAGAATATCTTGACATCAATCGCAAGCTTTTCCAGGAAGCTGGCTTTGACGGTTTGCTTTATACCTGCGACCCTGCACCCGATTTGGTGAAAGGACATTTACCGGGTCTGTTGCCGGCCGTCAACGGTCTTGATAAACCAACGCAAGTAAAAGAACTCATTCGCAAAAATCATGGAGGCAAAGGGCCGTTCTTTATAGCCGAATGGTACCCTGCGTGGTTCGATTGGTGGGGAACAAAGCACCACACCGTTCCCGCAGAGAAATACGTTCCCGCATTGGACAGCGTTTTGTCGGCAGGGATCTCCATCAACATGTACATGTTCCACGGCGGTACCACAAGAGGCTTTATGAACGGGGCTAATTACAACGATAGAAATCCGTACGAACCGCAAATCAGCAGTTACGATTACGATGCGCCGCTTGACGAAGCGGGAAATGCAACAGTCAAGTTCATGCAGTTTCGCGTCGTGCTTGAAAAGCATTTGCAGGCAGGCGAGGTGTTGCCTCCGGTGCCTGCAACAAAACCCGCGATTGCTATTCCCTCTATTCAATTTAGCAACGCAACAAGCCTCTTTGATGCGTTGCCGAAAGCAAAATCAAATGAAACACCGTTGACGTTTGAAGATTTGAACCAAGCCTATGGATTCGTGTTGTACCGCTCCATGATTGACGGTGGAAAAGAAGGCGTTTTGAAAATAAAAGACCTTCGCGATTACGGCCTTGTCTTTATCAACGGGAAACGGGCAGGCGTGTTGGATAGACGATTAAAGCAGGACAGCCTTTTACTCAACCTTCCAAAAGGCAAAGTAAGATTGGATATATTGGTGGAGAATTTAGGCCGCATCAACTTCGGCCCTTATTTGTTGAAAAATAAAAAAGGCATTACGGAAAGTGTACGTTTCAATGGAGGTGAAATAAAGGGTTGGCAAATGTTTTCGCTGCCTTTTGAAAATGTAACATTGTTTTCGGGTAAATCGAGCCAGGCGGTAACCGATGCTCCCGTACTTAAACGCGGAAGTTTTGACTTGCAAACCATTGGCGACACGTATCTGGACATGCGCAGTTGGGGGAAGGGAAGCGCTTGGATCAACGGTCACAACCTTGGCCGTTACTGGAGCATTGGCCCGCAGCAAACACTTTATGTACCGGCCGAGTGGCTACGAAAAGGCAAAAACGAGATCGTTGTTTTGGAATTGCTGAAGCCGACGCAGAACGAATTAAAAAGCCTTGCAAGGCCCATTTTAAATCAGCTTAATTTGCCCGCAGGCAACAGCGCCAAGTAAAACCAAAAAACCAGTTGATCCAATGATAAAAACGATTAGTAGAACCCTTCTTTGCAGCCTTTGCATTTTGTGTTTGTTGATTTGTTTTGCTTCTTGTTCAAGTCAAAAAATAGCAACATCAGAAAACAGCTTGCCGAACGCTTTCATTGAAAAGACTTTTAGCGAAGCAGCAGCACAATACGAAGTGCTGATGAAGGACCTGCCGCCGGAACGTTTCCCCAAAACTTTTCATCCAGCAACCGGCAAATTGGAAACATCCGGTTCCGATTGGTGGTGCAGCGGTTTTTATCCCGGCACTCTACTCAATTTGTACGAGCAAACCAAAGACGAAAAATTGTTGGCCGAAGCAAAGCGCATGTTGGCCTTGCTGGAAAAAGAAAAAACCAACACGCATACGCACGACCTTGGCTTTATGATGTATTGCAGCTTTGGCAACGCAAACAAAATTGCACCGAAGCCTGAGTACAACGACATCCTTCTTACCAGTGCCAAATCGCTTTCCACGCGGTTTAATCCAAAAGTGGGCTGCATCAAATCGTGGGATTCGAAGCCCTCTGATTTCCTTGTCATCATTGACAACATGATGAACCTTGAACTCCTGTTTTGGGCCACGCGTTATTCCGGTGATTCTTCGTTTTACAAGATTGCTGTGACACACGCCAACACAACGATGAAAAATCATTTTCGTCCCGACGGCAGTTCTTACCACGTGGTGAATTACAATCCCGAAACCGGCGGCGTGCAACAAAAGAAAACCGCGCAAGGCTATAGCAACGAATCGGCGTGGGCACGCGGGCAAGCCTGGGGCTTGTACGGTTATACAGTGATGTACCGCGAGACAAAGGATAAAAAATATTTAGATCAGGCCGAAAAAATTGCAAGCTTCATTTTGAACAATCCAAACCTGCCGGCTGATAAAATTCCTTACTGGGATTTCAACGCGCCGGACATGCCAAACGCCTTGCGAGATGCATCAGCAGCAGCCATTATGGCCTCTGCTTTTTTGGAATTAAGCGCTTACGCAGACAAGAAGGACAGCCGTAACTATTTTGCCGTTGCCGAAACCATCTTGCACAATTTATCCAACCCGCCGTACAAAGCGGCGCAAGGCGCAAACGGCGGCTTTCTTTTGCAGCATTGCGTGGGTCACATGCCCAACAAAACCGAGGTTGACGTGCCGTTGACCTATGCCGATTATTACTACGTGGAAGCCTTGCAGCGATACAAGAAGATGAAGGAGGGAAATGCTGTTTTCAAAAATTAAAAGAAAAGCCCGTATACGTTTTAAAAGCAGAATGCAATAATGAAATACCTAAGCTCTGTTTTATTGCTTTGTTTGATTGTTACGGCGCAGGCAACTGCGCAACAAAAAAAGACCGCAGTTGTTTCCGACAGGCAAACATGGCTCGGCTATTTGGATAAAGTGGCGCGGCCGGTGATGCAAAATTTAGCGGCGGACCAACTGAAAGAAAAGATGCCGGTTGTGTTATCGCCAAGCATTGACAACGCCGCAAGCCGCAGCAAGGTCATGTACCTCGAAGCCTTTGCACGAACCTTTAGCGGCATTGCGCCCTGGTTAAATTCTGAAGGCGGCACAAAAGAAGAAATCAGCCTGCGCAACCAATACCGCGAGTGGTCGGTGAAAGCCATCGCCAACGCGGTGAATCCTTCGGCAAAAGATTACTTGAAATGGGACGGTGGACAGCCGCTTGTTGACGCTTCTTTTCTTGCGCTTGGTTTGATTCGTTGTCCGTGGTTGTGGCAAAACCTTAACGACACACAAAGACAACAGGTCGTAACGGCTTTCCTCACCACCCGCAACACGGTCCCGGTTTATTCAAACTGGCTTCTTTTTTCAGGCATGATTGAGGCCTTCTTTTGCCGCTACAATCTTCCTTATGATGCCGTTCGAATGGATTACGGCATCCGCGAATTTTCGCAGCACTGGTACACCGGCGACGGCATGTTTTCCGACGGCATGAACTTTCATCTTGACTATTACAACAGCTACGTCATTCAACCTTTTCTGGCCGTCATTCTGGAGACGATAAAACAAAAAAGCAACGCTTATAATTTCTTTCTTCCGTCCTTCGAAAGAATCGCCAAACGCTACGCAGAAATCCAGGAGAGATTGATTAACGCAGACGGAAGCTTTCCTGTTCTTGGCCGTTCGATTGTTTACCGCGGCGGCGCTTTTCATCACTTAGCCGACGAAGCCTTGCGGAAAGAATTACCGGCATCGCTTCATCCTGCACAAGTGAGAAGCGCTTTGACGGCGGTGATAAAAAAGACGCTTGGTTCTTCAAGTTTTGATGCGGTAGGCTGGCTCGCCATTGGTCTTAGCGGAAAGCAACCGGCAATTGCCGACGTTTACATCACAACCGGCAGTCTTTACTTGTGCTCGGAAATTTTTCTGCCTTTGGGCTTGGCGGAGAATGATGAATTCTGGTCTTCGCCCGCCGAACCGTGGACCGCGGTAAAAGCCTGGAGCGGTGAATATCTTCCGGCTGATCATGCACTCGACATTCATCTTTAATCTTTATGTTTTAAAATGCGAAATCAAAGTTTTTGCCTGCTGTTCTTTGCCCTGCTTTTTTTGAAAGAAGTTTATGCGCAGGCACCGCTCATTACGGCCGTTCCCGCACGCAGAACCGTTAGTTTAAACGGACAGTGGCAATACATCGTTGATCCATACGAAACCGGCTTTTACGATTACCGTTTTAAAGAACGCCGCGAGAACGACCGCGAGGCGTATTGGAACACCGATGTGCAAGTGAATAAAACAGACCGCAAAGAACACGGCTACATTGACAAGTACAGTTTGCAAGTACCCGGCGACTGGAACTCGCAAGCGCCGCAGTTTTTATATTACGAAGGAACGGTGTGGTACAAGAAATCTTTTGACTTTCAAAAATCGTCTGCAACCGACCGTGTCTTTCTTTATTTCGGCGCGGTTAATTACAGGGCCGATGTTTACCTGAATGGAAAGAAACTGGGCGCACACATCGGCGGCTTTACGCCTTTTGATTTTGAAATTCCTGATTCCGTTTTAAAAGCAAAGAACAATTTTCTCGTTGTAAAAGTTGACAACAAACGCGGCACAGAAGAAGTGCCGACCGTAAACACCGATTGGTGGAATTACGGCGGCATCACCCGCGACGTATCGTTGATTGAAGTGCCGCAGGCTTTTGTTCAGGATTATTCCATTCATTTAAAGAAGCCAGCAGCGGGAGCAAAGCCATCCACGAAAAACGCAGCCGTTGAAGGATGGGTGAAAGTGAATGGACAAGCAAGCGGCAACGTCACTGTTGAAATACCGGAACTAAAAGTGAAAAAATCTTTCGCCGTTGTTGATTCTGTTGTACGATTTGAATTGCTTCTCCCCACGGTCCAATTGTGGTCTCCCGAAAATCCAAAGTTGTACGACATAAATATTTCAACAACTTCCGATAATGTAAAAGACAAAATTGGTTTTCGAACCGTTGAAGCCTACGGCAAGAAAGTGTTGTTGAACGGCGAACCGATCTTCATGCGCGGTATTTCTATTCACGGCGAAATAGCGCAACAAATTCGAAGAGCGTACAGCAAAGAAGACGCAAAACAACTATTTGGCGAGGCAAAAGAACTCGGTTGCAACATGGTGCGGCTGGCGCATTATCCGCACGACGAGGTCATGACGCGAATGGCCGATTCACTCGGCTTTTTGGTGTGGTCCGAAATCCCGGTTTACTGGACCATTGATTTTGGAAACAAAGACGTTTACCGCAAAGCGGAAAAGCAACTAACCGAAATGATTACCCGCGACCGCAACCGCGCCAGCATCATCATTTGGAGCGTGGGCAACGAAACGCCAATCAGTCCGGTACGCACGGACTTTATGCACAATCTTATTTCCGCTGCGAAAGCATTGGACAGTACACGAATGATTTCAGCGGCCTTGGAAGTGAATTACAATTCCGGCAAAAACCTTAATCTCATTGACGATCCACTTGGGCAATACGTTGACCTCGTGGCCTTCAATGAATATCTCGGTTGGTACGGTGGTTTGCCCAGCAATTGCCGCACAACAAACTGGGGCACGCCTTACGACAAGCCGCTCTTTATCAGCGAAACCGGCGCCGGCGCAAAAGCCGGTTTTCACGCCGATTCCATGACCATCTTTAGTGAAGAATACCAGGAATGGTATTACAAAGAACAAACGTCTATGCTGCAACGAATGCCGGAAAATTTCGTCGGCATTTCGCCTTGGGTACTTGCGGACTTTCGTTCGCCCAAACGGAACAACCCGGTATTTCAGGAAGGCTGGAACCGCAAAGGTTTGTTCAGCAACGATGGCAAAAAGAAAAAGGCTTTTTATGTGTTGAAAGCTTATTATGAGCAGATGAGAAGCAAGCATTAGCATGAACGAAAGTGAGCCAGAAAGTGAGCACAAAAGACTTCGAATTCTTACACAAACAAGCACCGGCGCAATTCCCGGTGCTTTCTTTTTGCACTATTAAAGACAATTGCCCTGGAGAATAAACATATGGTTGAGGAAGCCAAAATTTCTAAATAACTTTCGATATCCTTTTGATTATTTTTGTTTACTTTCGGTTTTAAAGAAATAGTTTGAAATCGAAGACGCCTGAAGTCATTAATCCCAACACAACAAACCCAAGCCTGTGACTGCTACGCAAAGACGGGACAAAATACTGGAGCTAATTAAAGAAGACGGATCGGCCAAAGTGGTTGACCTCGCCAAAATATTTAAGGTAACAGAAGTCACCATTCGACAGGATTTGGAAAAGCTGGACAAGGATGGCCTGGTAGTACGGGAACACGGCGGCGCTTTTTTAAAAAACATCGAGGACCAGGTTCGGAAGTTTTCGTTGGCAAACCAGGTGAACATTGAGAAAAAAGAGCGCATTGCGCAAAAGTGTTTGGAGTTCATTGAAAGCGGCGACAGCATCATTCTTGATTCGGGTTCAACCACCACGGAGATTGCAAAAAAGCTAAAAGGTTTTAAGAACCTCCGAGTTATTACAAACGCACTGAACATTGCCATGATGCTGGGCACGGAGCCAGGCATTGAACTGGTGGTAACCGGCGGAGAATTTAAGCCGCCGACCCTTTCGTTAACGGGCCAAAAGGCCGCCGATTTTTTTAACGGCATCAGCGTACAAAAACTTTTTTTGGCCACGGCCGGCATCTCTTTAAAAGCGGGCTTAACCTATCCAAGCATCAGCGACCTGGTAGTGAAAAAAGCCATGATTGACGCGGCCGATACAACGTACCTGGTAGCCGATTCTACCAAAATCGGCAAGAGTTCTTTTGCCAGTTTGGGAGCGCTTTCGCTCATCAACTATATTATCACAGACGAAGGCATCGAAGAGAAGCACAAGCAACTTTTCAGCGACAACGAAATTGAATTAATCATAGCAGCAAGCTAACCGCGACCAACAAGGATTACATGAGCAACAAAACAGTAGCCAACGCAAGCCTCGGTGTCATCATCGGAAACCGTGATTTCTTCCCCGATAAACTAGTCGGTGAATGCCGTTCGGATTTGGTAACCGCTTTTCAAAAGGCAGGCATTACGCCAATTGTGCTGGCGGAAAACGAAACGAAACTGGGCGGCGTGGAGACCTTTCAGGAAGCGCAAAAATGCGCGGCCCTGTTTAAAAAACACGCGGCTGAAATCATCGGCGTTTTGGTGGTGCTTCCCAATTTTGGAGATGAGAAAGGCGTAGCAGAAACACTAAAGCTTGCGGGCTTAAACGTTCCTGTTTTGGTGCAGGCTTATCCTGATGATTTGGACAAGATGGACGTTGCCAGAAGGAGAGATGCCTGGTGCGGAAAGATCTCGGTGTGCAACAATCTTTATCAATACGGCATCAGGTTTTCACTCACAACCAAACACGTCGTGCATCCCTCGGATGAAAGCTTTGCCGCAGACCTGAGGAACTTTGTTGCGGTTTGCCGCGTTGTGAAAGGCTTGCGCAACGTACGCATTGGTGCGGTGGGCGCAAGGCCAGGAGCTTTCAACACCGTTCGATACAGCGAAAAAATTTTACAGCGGCACGGCATCTCTGTTGTTACCATTGACCTCTCGCACATTTTGGGCGCTGCCAACAAATTGACGAAAGACGACGGCAGTGTGAAAGAAAGATTGGATGTGATTAAAGCCTATTCGCCGACGGGCCGCACACCGGAAGACCGGTTGGTGCAGATCGCGAAGTTGGATGTGGTCCTGCACGACTTTATGCACGAACATGCGCTGGATGCCACAGCCATTCAATGCTGGACATCCCTGCAACAAAACTATGGCTGCAACGTGTGCACCAGCATGAGCATGATGAGTGAAAACATGTTGCCTAGTGCCTGCGAGGTAGACGTTACCGGTACACTCACCATGTATGCCATGCAACTGGCATCGGGTTCTCCAAGCGCATTGGTGGACTGGAACAACAACTATGCAAGCGACGAAGAAAAAGTGGTACTGTTTCACTGCGGCAACTGGGCCAAATCGTTTTTGCCTGACGTTGAAATGGCAACGGCGCCCATCCTCGGTACAACCGTGGGCGAAGAAAATACCTACGGCGCTTTGGCCGGCCGTACGCCGGCGTCGCCATTGACATACGGAAGAATCAGCACAGACGATACAAAAGGCATCATTAAGGCATACGTTGGTGAAGGAGCATTAACCGATGATGAACTAAATACGTTTGGCACAAGAGCGGTTGCGAAAATCAACAACCTTCAGGGTTTGATGAAGCACGTTTGCAAAACCGGTTTTGAACACCACGTAGTGATGAACGCTTCCAAAACAGCAAACATTCTGCAGGAGGCCTATGAAAATTACATGGGCTGGGAGGTGTATCGTCATGGCGCTGAGCAATGAGCAATCGGCAATTAGAAATCCCTGTTCACTATTGACCATTCACCATTCACTTTTTAGGCGATGGAAAAAGATCTCTACAAAAAATCAATCATCTACCGAAAGAAAATATTGAAGTACATCTTTCACGCAAACGCAGGCCATACCGGCGGCAGTTTGTCTTGCATTGATGTACTGAATGTGCTTTACAATCACGTGCTGAACGTAAGCCCTGAAAATTTTTCGTCGCCTAACCGCGACCGCTACATTCAAAGCAAAGGCCATTCGGTGGAAGCCTTGTTCGTGGTGCTGGCCGACAAAGGTTTCTTTCCCGAATCTGATTTGGAAACCCTGTGCAAATACGGCTCTCACTACATCGGCCACCCAACGAGAAAGGTAAAAGGTGTAGAGCAGAACACAGGTGCGCTGGGCCACGGCTTGCCCATCAGCGTGGGCACGGCCATTGCCGCAAAACTGGATAAAAAAAATTACCGAGTGTTTACTCTTTTGGGCGACGGTGAGTTGCCCGAAGGCTCTAATTGGGAAGCAGCGCTTACAGCCGCGCAATACAAACTCGATAACCTCTGCGCCATCATTGATTGCAACGGTTTACAAATTACAGGGCCTACATCGGAAGTCTGCAACACCAATCCCATTGACGCAAAATTTGAAAGCTTTGGATGGGCGGTGCGACACGTTGACGGCCATGATTTAGCCGCACTAGTGCAAGCATTTGATGCCTTGCCTTTCGCCGAAGGCAAGCCCAATCTTATAATTGCGCATACCGTAAAAGGCAAGGGCATTAGCTACATGGAGAACGCATTGAAATGGCACCACGGCGTTCCAACCGAACAACAATACGAAGATGCGTTGAACGAGTTGGACAACGCCATGATAACCGTACCAGATGATTTTTAAAACGGCTGTTAACGCAATAAAATGAGCACGACAGAAACAATTGTAGAAAATAAAAAAGGGCCCGCAAAAGCAAACCTGGAAGTGTTCTCTGCTACGCTTCAGGCGTTGGCGGAAAATGACCGCGGCATTCTTGTCGTGACAAGCGATTCGCGGGGTTCGGGCAAGCTCGTTCCGTTTGGACAAAAGTTTCCGGAGCAACACATTGAAGTGGGCATTGCCGAACAAAACCTTGTTGGCGTAGCAGCGGGTTTAGCATCCACGGGTAAGAAAGTGTTTGCTGTTTCTCCCGCATGTTTTTTAACGGCGCGGGCATTGGAGCAAATTAAAAACGATGTGGCTTATTCCGACAATCCGGTAAAGCTGATTGGCATTAGTGCCGGTGTGAGCTACGGCGCCCTTGGATCAACCCACCACAGCCTGCACGACTTCGCGGTTTTGCGGGCCATCAACAACATTATCCTGGTGGCGCCGGCCGATAATTTTGAAACCGAACAAGCCATTAAAAAGGCAGCGACCATCAATGCGCCTTTCTATCTGCGCTTTGGTAAGAAGAACATGCCTTTGTTGAAAGAAGCAAACGAAAGCGATTTTGAGTTTGGCAAAGGAAGAATCATCAAAGAAGGGGAAGAGATCATTTTCATTGCAACCGGTGAAACAGTTTATCCCGCTCTGCAAGCTGCGAACAAATTGGAAAGGGAAAATAATCTTACGGCGACGGTCATCAGCATGCACACCATCAAACCACTGGACTATCAACTGTTGAAAAATGTTGCCGATTCAGGCAAGCCAATCATAACAATAGAAGAACACAGCGTTTGCGGCGGACTGGGTGAAGCCTGCGCTTCTTTTCTGTTGCAACAAGGCCATCGCAACCGTTTTAAAATTATGGGCATTCCGGATGAATACACCGTAACCGGTTCGCAGACGGAAATTTTTAACCATTACAGTTTATCAGAAAGCGGGATAGTGCAGGAGGCTTTAACGCTGTTGAAGGGATAATTTAAACACGAATTATTACACGAAAGACGCGAATTACATGAATTGAAAAGTTTGCGTGACGTGAATATCACAAGATTTCAATACCCCAATATCTCAACAACGATGCTGTATGAATAAAAAATATTTCTTCAAACGAATTTCATTCTTGCTACTGCTGCCTGCATTCTTTTTCGTGCAGTCCTGCAAGAACAATTCATCTGCCAACAAGCCCAAAAAAATGGCGGTGATTGTTTCTACGCTCAACAATCCCTGGTTCGTTTTTCTTGCCGAAAAGGCTTCGGCGAAAGCCAAAGAACTGGGTTATGAAACAAAAATTTTTGATTCGCAAAACAACACGGCGCTAGAAACGGATCATTTTGAAAACGCCATTGCTTCCGGTTATGGCGCTATCTTATTCAACCCAACCGATGCCGAAGGTTCGGTGGTGAATGTGCAGAAAGCAAAGGCGGCCGGCGTTCCGGTTTTCTGCATGGACAGGGAAGTAAATTCAACCGATGCCGCTACTTCGCAAATCCTTTCCGACAGTTATTCGGGCTGCGTGGCGCTGGGAAAATATTTCGTGGAGAGGCTGAACAAGCAAGGCAAGTACGTGGAGTTGCTTGGCCTTGTTGGCGATAACAATACATGGAACCGTTCCAAAGGTTTTCACAGCGTGGTGGACAATTATCCCGGTTTGAAAATGGTAGCGCAACAGAGCGCCGATTTCGACCGCAACAAAGGAATGGAAGTACTGGAATCCGTTCTGCAGGCGCACCCCGATATTGACGCCGTTTTTTGCGGCAACGATGCGATGGCGATGGGCGCTTACCAGGCTTTGTTAGCTGCCGGTAAAGCCAACAAAGTAAAAGTCTTTGGCTTTGACGGTGCACCCGAAGTGGTGGAGTCAATCAAAGACGGAAAGATTGTGGCCACGGCCATGCAGTTTCCCGAAGTAATGGCCAATACCGCCGCTATTGACGCAGACCAATACCTGAAAGGCGGCCGCGATTTTCCGAAAAAAATGCCCGTGGCGGTTGAACTGGTGAACAAGGAAGACGTGAACGATTACGTTGCTTACGGCAAAAAGAATTAAGGATGAAGAAGAGCCTTAAATACATCATCACGATTGCCGTTATTCTTTTGGTTGCCTACAACTCGGTTTACTTTAAAAAGCTAAGCGAAGTAAAAGCAGCCAACAGCAGCAAGCAATTTGATGCCGTGGCTTACGCACAAAATTACTTGGTCAAAAAACTGCCGGTTGCTTTAAACAAAGCGATGGAAGTAAACGAGCTTACAACTTTGTTGCAGTCAAATCCGAAGGAAGCCTTTGAGAAATATTCCCATGCGCTGGGCATCGGCAACATTCGTTTCTTTTTGGTAAAAGGCCGGGGCGAGATTACAAAAGTTGAAGACGATGCAACTTTTGTTTTGGTGAAGAACGACAGCGCAAGCCAGGTGATTAAAATCGCCACCGAATACGTTTTCGGCAATGCGATCCGTGATGCGTCGGGACTGATAAACATCAATGAATTCAACAACACGATGGACTTCAACAACGTTTCGGCCGAGATCAATAAAATCATTCGCAGAGACGTGTTGCCGCCGTTTAAAGCCAGTGCAAAAAAGGGCGATGTGGTGGAATTTACCGGTGCCGTTGAATTAAATGCAGCGCATTTGAAATTGGACAATATTGAAGTAGTGCCGGTGAGTTTGAAGATTGTGAATCGTTGATAGAACACAGATGTTACTGATGCAACGGATTTGCGCAAATTATCCGTGAACATCTGTTCAATCCGTGTCATCCGTGTTCTATTTGCTCAATGGCGATAGGAACGCACAAGAGAGTCCTTCGACATGCTCAGGATAAACTTCAACGAAAGTCCAATGGATGAATAGACGTCTGGTTAAAAAATAACAAGCCCGATAAATAAAAATTGAAACGCGGTTCAAAAGAACTACAAACCATAGACTACAAACCACAAACATCTTTTGTTAACGGTCGAAAACATAACCAAAAAATTTTCAGGCGTCACAGCGTTGGAGAACGTGTGCATGAACTTGCACCCCGGAAAAGTAAACGCCATCCTTGGCGAAAACGGCGCGGGCAAATCAACGCTGATGAAAATTCTTTCCGGTGTTTATGCCGATTATGAAGGGAGTATTTTTTACAACGGTGCACCGGTTGCGTTTTCCAATCCCAAAGAAGCGCAGGAAAAAGGCATTGCCATCATTCACCAGGAACTAAACCTCATACCTTACTTAACCGTCACCGAAAATATTTTTTTAGGCAGAGAAATCATCAACCGTTGGGGCTTTTTGAACAAGACCGAAATGTGCCGGCAGACAGAAATGCTTTTGAACAAACTGAGGTTGTACGTTGATGCCGATACGCTGGTTGCTGATTTAAAAGTAGGACAGCAGCAAGTGGTGGAAATTGCCAAAGCGCTGTTGGTGAAATCGGAAGTTATCATCATGGACGAACCCACATCGGCCATCAGCGAAAAAGAAGTGGAAGTATTGTTCGACATCATTCGCGAACTGAAAGCCGAAGGCAAAACCATTGTTTACATTTCACACAAACTTGACGAGCTTTTTAAAATTGCCGACCGCTTTGTTGTGTTGCGCGACGGCCGTTCGATTGAAGCCGGTGAAATGAAAGGCATGAGTCACGATGCGCTCGTTCAAAAGATGGTGGGGCGTGAAATAAAAATCATCCGCAAAAAAGAAGAGCAACGAGAGCAAACAACGCCGGCGTTAGCGGTCGAAAACCTTTGTTTGAAACATGCGGAAAGAAAAGGCGAAAACGTTTTAAAAAATATTTCTTTCACTGTTGACAAAGGCGAAATCCTTGGTGTGTTTGGATTGATGGGCGCAGGACGCACTGAGTTGTTGGAAACCTTGTTTGGCCTGCATCCAAAACGATCGGGTGGAAAGATTTGTGCTGACGGAAAAGAAGTGCAAATGACGTCGCCTTCCGATGCCATCAAAGCCGGTCTGGCACTGGTTCCCGAAGACCGCAAAAGAGACGGTCTGGTGTTGGGCATGGACGTTCGAAAAAACATCAGCCTTACCACACTTCGGCAAATGGAGAAAGCAGGCCTGCTTAACCAAAATAAAGAAACAGCACTCGCGAAAAAATACATTCGCGAACTGCAGATCAAAACTTCATCTGATAAACAAGCTGCAAAGAATTTAAGCGGCGGCAATCAGCAAAAAATTGTGTTGGCAAAATGGCTTGCCACCAACCCCAAAGTTTTGTTGCTCGACGAACCGACAAGAGGCATTGACGTCAATGCGAAGAATGAAATTTACAAGCTCATTTTGAGCCTGGCCGATGCCGGTTTGGGCATTGTTGTCGTGTCGTCGGAGTTGCCGGAGATACTGGCCGTCTCGGACCGCATTCTTGTTTTGACCGAAGGTGTTTTAGCCGCCGAAATTCCCGTTCAGCAGGCAACAGAAGACAGCATTTTAAAAGCCGCCATTCCGAAAACAATCTAACGCATGGAAGCCGTCATTAACATGGAAAAGCAAAGCGCCGTAAAAAAATACAGCCGTTCACTGATTAAGTTTCAATCACTGATTGCACTCTTCCTGTTATGCCTTGCCATCAGTTTGTTGTCTGATAAATTTTTAACGGCCACCAACGCCTGGAACGTGATGCGGCAGATTTCTGTGAACGTCTGCATCTCGGTGGGAATGACGTTGGTGGTGCTGACGGCAGGCATTGATTTATCCGTTGGTTCGGTATTAGCCTTGTGCGGCGCTGTTACAGCCGGCTTGCTGAAGAACGGCATCGAACTTCCGGCCAATAATTTGTTCATCGGTTTTACTTTGTTGGGAGCCATCGTTGCGGGTTTATTAATTGGCGCTTTGCTCGGCGTGTTTAACGGATGGACGATCACCAAATTCAAGGTGCCGCCTTTTGTGGCCACGCTGGCCATGCTTACCATTGCAAGAGGGCTTACGATGTTGTGGACGGGCGGTTATCCCATTTCCGCTTTCGGTGAAAATTTTGCATCCATCGGAACCGGTTGGTTGCTCGGTATTCCCGTGCCGGTTTGGCTTTCAGGAATCGTTGTTTTAATTGCCGTTGTGCTGACAAAAAAAACAAGGCTGGGACGATACATTTATGCAATTGGTGGCAACGAAAGTGCGGCCAAACTTTCGGGCATCAACGTCAATAAAATTAAGATTGCGGTTTACACTATTGCGGGTGCGCTGGCGGCCGTTGGTGGCATCATCGTTACCTCGCGTTTGGATTCGGCGCAGCCCAATGCCGGCGTTACCTACGAGTTGGATGCGATTGCGGCGGTGGTCATTGGCGGCACTTCGCTTTCGGGCGGCAGGGGAAGCATTTTGGGAACGGTACTTGGCGCCGTGATTATTGGCGTGTTGAACAACGGTTTGGTTCTTTTGAACGTATCACCTTTTTGGCAACAGGTGGTAAAAGGCGCAGTGATCTTGCTGGCGGTGATTATTGACAAGGCCAATACAAAGAATGAGTAAAGTCTTCTTATTTCCCCGCCATTTATGGCGGGGAAATACAGGATATTTTCGGGAGCTTTAGGCCAAGGTGCTTATTTGGCTAAAGCCTTCTCGTACTCTCTGATTCATCTCTTGCTCTAAAGAGCGAGGCAACACAAGTAGTCATAATAGCTGATAAAAAAAACATCTCGTTACATCAATCGTTTATCTGCGTGAACAACTCTTTTATACTTGCCATAGACCAAGGCACCAGCAGCACAAAAACAATCGTGTTTAATGCGGAAGGAAAAGCTGTCGCAAGGGCTTCTGAACCGTTAAAAACTTTTTTCAAAGAAGAGGGTTTTGTAGAACAAGACCCAGAAGACATTTATCGAAACGTATTGGTTTCGGTTGAAAAATGTTTGAATGAGTTTACCGCGAAAGGCTTCAGTATTGATGACATAAAAGCCTGCGGCATTTCCAATCAACGCGAGACCTTTGTGTTGTGGGACGAAGCCGGAAGACCTTTGCACAACGCCGTGGTGTGGCAATGCAAACGTTCGGTTTCTGTTTGCGAACGATTGAAAAAAGAAGGCTTGCAATCGCTTGTTCAATCCAAAACCGGTTTGCTCATTGATCCTTATTTCTCCGGCAGCAAAGTCGTTTGGTTGTACGAAAACAAAGCCGTCGTCAAAGAAGTTATTGACGGCGGCAAGGCTTATTTCGGTACCGTTGACAGTTGGCTTTTGTTCAAACTCACAGGAGGTAAAACTTATTTGACAGATTATACCAACGCTTCAAGGACTTTGTTTTTTAATCTCGCAGATTTATCGTGGGACAAAGAATTGTTGAATGCCTTTGGTCTCTCTAATTTGAATCTTCCAGATGCTCAAGCTTCTTCCTCGTTTTTTGGATACACTGATTTTAATGGCTTGTTGAATCAACCCGTTGCGATCACGGCGATGATTGGTGATTCGCATTCGGCGGCTTTTGGCGAAGGCTGTTTTGCTCCCGGTACGGCCAAGGCAACACTGGGCACGGGTTGTTCAATTTTAATGAATACAGGAGCAGAGTCAAAGGCTTCGAACAGCGGCATGGTGACAACCGTTTGCTGGAGCACCGAAGACCGCGTGGATTATGGGCTAGAAGGTGTGATTGTAAGTTGTGGCGCTACTATCGAGTGGTTGAAAAATGATTTGGGGCTGTTTGCCGACAGCAAGCAAACAGAAACAATAGCGAATGAGGTTGCCGATAACAACGGTGTTTACCTCGTGCCGGCCTTTAGTGGTTTGGGTGCGCCGCATTGGGACATGAAACGAAAAGCTTCGATTTCAGGATTAACCTTTGGCTGCAACAAGGCCCATATCGTTCGTGCAGCTTTGGAATCCATTCCTTATCAAATTAAAGACGTGGTGATGGCGATGGAAGCCGATGCGGATATTGAACTGCAACAACTAATGGTTGACGGTGGCATTACGTCCAACAGCTTTGTGCTGCGGTTTTTAGCAGATTTGTTGGGAAAGGCTGTTGCCCGCATTGACATGCCCGATGTTTCGGCCTTAGGTGCGGCCTACTTAGCCGGGTTGAAGGTTGGTGTTTACAAAGATTTAGAGCACTTGAAAACGCTTAACAGCGATAAGGTTTTTCTTCAACCGAACGACAACAAAAAAATAAAAGAATGGTACGCGGGCTGGCAAAAAGCTATTGGCAGCTATTGGCAACAGGAAAGCGCTTTACAGGGCTGTTGACATCTACCGGCTTGAGGTGAAAGAACGTGAAATACCAAAAACGGTTGAAACGGCGAGTGATTGGAACAAGGAATGAAAATAAAAAATTGAAAACAAAAATTGATGCAGGCAGTAACGATATATTTTCCAAAAAAACTAATTGTTGGTAGCGGTACGTTAAGTCAACTGAAAGATGAATTGTTGCGTGCCGGCGCAAAAAAAGTTTTGCTCGTAACCATTGAGCCGTTGCTGCCGCAATTGGAAGCGATTGTGCAGGAATTGAAAGTTGCTTCAATTGATGTTCAGCTTGACACAAGCATTGTGCAGGAGCCTTACTTCAGCGATTTTGAAAAGCTAGTGCAAAACGTTTCTTCGTTTAATCCTGATGTGGTTATTGGCATTGGCGGTGGTAGTGTGTTGGACGTTGCCAAACTGGTAGCAGCACAGTTAGGCAACGAACAAATCTTGCATGATTACGTCGGCATTGGTTTGTTGAAAGGCCGCAAAAAAAATTTGATCTGCATTCCCGCTACATCAGGGACGGGCAGCGAAGCTTCACCCAATGCCATTCTGGTGGATGACAGCGACGGTCAAAAGAAAGGCATCATCAGTCCTTATCTTGTTCCGGACATTGTGATTCTTGATCCGCGGCTCACGCTTTCTGTTCCGCCATCCATTACAGCGGCGACGGGCATTGATGCGCTCACGCATTGTCTTGAAGCCTATACCAACAAATTTGCGCACCCGCTCATTGATCTTTACGCACTTAAAGGCATGCAACTTATTGCCGCCAATATTGTGCAAGCTGTTCAGAACGGCAAGGATGAAAAAGCAAGAACCGAAGTAGCGCTGGGAAGTTTTTACGGCGGTGTGTGTCTGGGTCCCGTGAACACAGCAGCGGTGCATGCGCTGTCTTATCCTTTGGGTAGTTTATATCATTTGCCGCACGGGCTTTCCAATGCCTTGCTCTTGCCTTACGTGATGGAATTTAATTTGCAATCTTCGCCTTCTCGTTATGCCGATGTTGCTGTAGCTCTGGGTTGCAAAAGAGAGAATGATGATGCAACAACAGCAGAGAAAGGCGTTGAGAAAATAAAAGAATTGATTCGACAATGCGGTTTGCCGCTGCGCCTTCGCGAAGTAGATGTAAAAGAAGAAACGATTCCGCAAATGGCCGCCGATGCCATGAAGATTCAACGCTTGTTGAAGAACAACCCACGTGAGGTATCAGAAGGGGATGCCGTGAACATTTTTAAAGCAGCTTTTTAATGAAGAAGGAAAAAAAATACAGCGGTGTGGTGATTCCGGCGGTGACGCCTTTCAACGATAAATTTGAACTGGACATTACTGCCGTTGAACGCATGTTTGAGAACTTTCGGAAACACAACGTGATCCCTTTTATTCTTGGAACAACCGGCGAAGCGTCTTCTGTTCCTGCTGCCATGAAGAAAAATTTTTTTGAAGCAGCAGGAAGGTTAAAGCAAAGCGGTGATGTTTTATACGCCGGTATTTCATCCAACGTTTTTGAAGAATCGGTGGCAATGGCGAGACAAGCTTTTGATAACGGAGTTGATGTTGTTGTTGCCACATTGCCTTCATATTATGCTTTAACCAATGATGCCATGCTTCGCTATTTTGACGAACTGGCCGATGCCGTTAAGGGCCCGGTAATGATTTACAACATTCCCGCTACAACACACATGTCCATTCCCCTTCCGGTGATTGAGAAATTAAGCAGTCATCAAAACATTGTTGGTCTAAAAGATTCTGAACGCAATGAAGAGCGTCTCGATGAAGCGTTGCAACGTTGGAAAGACCGCGATGACTTCAGCTACTTTTTGGGTTGGGCGGCTAAATCTGCGCACGCTGTTTTGACCGGTGGCAATGGGCTGGTGCCTAGCACCGGAAACTTTCATCCGGGCTTGTACCGCAATTTGTTTGAAGCAGCAATAGAAGGCAACAAAGAGGAGGCTTTTGCGCTTCAAGAGCTATCAGATACTTTGGGCAATCTTTATCAACAAGGGCGAACTCTGGGTGAATCGTTGTGGGCACTAAAAGTGGTCATGAAAGAATTAAGCCTTTGCGAACCTGTTCTGCTTCCGCCACTTTACCCGCAACCGGGCGAAGAAGAAAAGCGATTGCAAGCTGCTTTTCACGAAATCATTACAAACGAAGAAATTATTTTGAATGAACGATAAACCCATTGTCGCCATTACCATGGGCGACCCGGCAAGCATCGGTCCGGAGATTGCCGTGAAAGCTTTGCTCGATAAAAAAATCACGGCCATCTGCAAGCCTTTGCTTATCGGCGATGCCGGCGTCTTTGAACAAATTATTTCGCTTCTTAAACTGGATGCAAAAGTCCACCCAATAACAACGGTTGACGAAGCAGGCTTTGAATACGGAACAATTGACGTTTACGATTTAAAAAATGTTGACGTTGACAAACTGAAGTTTGGCGAGATCTCCGCAATGGCCGGTCATGCTTCCTTTGAAGCGGTGAAGAAAGCCATTGAGCTTGCCATGCAAGGCAAAGTGGACGCAACGGTTACAGGACCCATCAACAAAAAATCCATCAACGAAGCCGGTCATCATTTTGCAGGCCACACCGAAATTTATGCGCACTTCACCAACACAAAAAAGTACGCAATGTTGTTGGTGGAAGATGCGCTAAAAGTCATTCACGTTTCCACGCACGTTTCGCTGCGGCAGGCCTGCGACCTCGTAAAGAAAGACCGCATACTTGAAGTAGTTGACCTGCTGCACAACGGCATGAAGCAATTGGGCGAAACCAATTTAAAGATTGGCATTGCAGGTTTGAATCCGCACGCTGGCGATAATGGCTTGTTTG